>Ga0208127_1000126_pt1 | contig 37378 bp, 26 predicted proteins | sample ETNtaG_6_FD_185751 | JGI IMG/M metagenome (GOLD analysis project Ga0208127, IMG submission 185751) | Marine microbial and viral communities from oxygen minimum zone, Eastern Pacific Ocean - ETNP201306SV45 (SPAdes) (version 2) | ecosystem: Environmental > Aquatic > Marine > Oceanic ... | reverse complement strand
ACGGAAAGCGCGCCTGGGAAGAGATCTACCAAAAGGCCCTGCATAAACTCTCGCCAAATGGCCGGTTGATCATCACCAGCTATTTCGATCGCGAGCACGCCGAAGCTCTGGAGGTTCTCAAGAATCAAGGCGGCGAGCTCATTGTTTCCCAAGTCAACGCGAAATCACGCGAGCTCGAGGTCGCTGGAAAGTCAGTCGATCGGCATTTAGCAATTTTGAAGCGAGAAGAATAGAGGGGAATGTTGATCGTATTCCTTTAAAAACCGCAAAGGACGCAAAGATCGCAAAGAATACAGCGGGGAGATTGGTTGGTCTATCCTTCGCGTACTCTGCGTTCTTGAGCGTAGCGGGCGGTTTATGAAATGTTCGGGGCGATTCTCGTCTAGAATGGTTATTTCGGCGCTTTCCAGCTAAAGGGTAGCTTTGCGTTCGGGTATGCCCAGTTGTTGAATACGGTAGGCGATTGTTTTCCGAAAAACTGTTGATCGGAAAAGTCAAACAGGGCGGTCCAGTCTTCGGTGTTTTGGGCATGGCCTCCGTCTCGCCAGTGGAGCGCGATCTTGTCTTTGGCGTCCATCCAATCGTAGATGACTTGAGTGGCGCGGTGGGTGAGTTCCGTTCCGTAGGGATTCGCGTGATAGTCCTGTCGCGCGTGGCAATTCAAGAAGGCTCGGGGCGCGACTAGAGCGCGTGAAAAGTGAGAATCGAAGGGCATGCGATCTTCTTTCTCGGCGAATGTAAAGTATGGGGGAGGGAACCAGCGCTCGTTGTTGCCGATATGGCTTTTGATGCTTTGCGGGCGTTTGCCTTCTTCGAAGTAGCGGTAGCTTCCAGTGCCTCCCGTACCTGAGGAATTGGGCGCAGTGATCGTGACCCGTTCGTCGAAGATGCCGGCGCAGAGAGCGGCCTTGCCGCCGCGGGAGTGTCCGGTGGCGACGACACGGTCAATATCCACGAGACCGAGTTGATCGAGCGCATCGAGAACGACCCCGTGGGCCCAGCCCCAAACGGCCAGGGCGCGCCATGTATATTCTGGATACAGCGGATAGACGCCGGCGGTTCTGAGCGCTCGTTTGTCATCGGTCGCTAACGCCTCCCGTTCAAAGCGGCATAGCAGGTATCCGCGCCGCACGGCCTCCTCGCCTGCGAATGCGGTATACTCGTCCAGCTCTTCGTCGAAGGCGACGCGGTCATTCTTGATGACGGTCGGGTAGCGCTGGTTCGCCTTGGGGCGGACGACGACCAGTTTGCAGCTGGCGGAGAGTCCATTGCGTCGAATGGTGAGCGTGAAAGTCTCTCGTAGACCTTTGCCATCGAACACTGCCTTTGAGTCATGTTTTTCGATCTCAACCTGTTTAGGAAGGGGAGGAACCGTTCCGTAGAGATAGTGTTCGAGCATCGCGCGAATGTATTTCTTCTGTTTCTTCCAGTCCCCGAGGTTTTCTACCCGACTGCCATCTTCCATGAGGAAAGGATCCGGCATTTCCATTTGTATAGGGAGATCGTCGACTGTTGGGAAGTCGGCACCAAATGCAGCGAGGGGTAGAGCGATTAAGAAGAGGATGCAGAGTGGGAATGTCCTGGAGAGTTTCCATAAACTCAAGGTTCGTAGGGCCTTCGCTTGCGAAGCGCCGCGTAAGTTAGGGGGATTCGGGTTCCGCGGCGTGCAGCAAGCGGCAGCCCTGCAATAGAACGTGGATTTGGGGGGCAATCTCTCAATCATTGGGGTGTGGTGAAGAGTGAGTAGTGGAAGGGGGAAAAGTGAAAATGTGAAACGCGCTAGCTCGTTCTATCCTTCCGAAGTCATGGATCCACTACGGTCAGGGGTCCGTCGAAGAGGGTCAGGCTGACGACGTCTGTTTTGGCGACGTGAGGTCCGTGGGCTTCGCCTTTGGGCGCGTGGAAAAGGGTGCCTTTGGTGTAGGCCTTGCCAGACTCCTCCCATTCACCGGATAGGATGTAGGCCCATTCGTTGGCGTCGGGATGAATGTGGGCGGGGACAGTGACGCCGGCCTTGAACTTTCTCAACGCGACTACACCGCCAGTGGCTTCGTCCTTGTGAAGCGGTTTCAGCTCGACGTCTTCGTACGGGCCTGCCTGCCACTCTTTTTCGTCTGCGAGAGCGATGTATTGAAACATGAAAGACTCATACCGTTTCCCGGTCCGCGCGCCAAACACCAAAGCGAGCTTGGGTTGACGAAGCCCGCGCCGTTTCGTACCCATAGTGAATGGGTATCGAAGATGAGAAGAATGTATTGGGCGGCGAGCTGGAACCTTGCAGTATGGATCCCCTAACCGGTTTCCATCGAACGGGCCGTTGCCAGACCGGTCCGCATGATCATGGTTGCCATGCGGTTTGCGTTCAGGTGACCGATGCCTTTCTCGATTATTCGAAATCCGTTGGAAACGATCTCAGTACGCCAATGGAGGCCTACGGCTTTCCAGGACTCAAAGCAGGGGACCGCTGGTGCCTCTGCGCCCTGCGTTGGAAAGAGGCTCACGAAGCGGGGGCTGCGCCCATCGTTATTCTAGAAGCTACCAGCGAGGCAGCGTTGAAGCATATCTCTCGCGTCGTTCTCGAGGAATTCGCGCTGGTGGAGACGGATTAGCTAGTCGGTATGGCTTAGCTTGCCGAGTTTCCGAATGAAAAGAGGGGTTGCGGCTAGAAGCCATGCGAAGGTTGTCGCTGCAAACGTCAGGCCCAACCAGGTTAAGAGACTGCCCGCATCTGTTTGGAAGGGAGTGTATCCCGAGCTGAGAGCCCACTTCATATAGAAGACGAGCGGTCCGATAGCAGCGACGCCTATTGCGACGTTCGCATTGGGCCTCATATAGGGGTCTCGGCTCGCGAGGCGAAAGTTGAGTATTACGGCGACCGCGGGCAACGCGAGCAATACATAGAGAATCTGTAGTATCGGGTCGCCATCGTTTACATGTCCGGTAGTGATACGAGGGACAAGAAGTGGAGAGAGAACGAGAAGGACATTTAGGGCAGCAGTGTATAGTCTCATAGCAATAGGGGGCGTTGGATCGTTGGACGCTACCCTTTGTATCGGCGAAACCTGCTCGCGTTTTAGAGAGGTGAATTCGCCAAGGGCCGATGGACAAAGGCGCTTAGTTTGTTCGGCAGAGTCAGGAGCTTTCTAGGGACCTGGTAAGAGGGCGCCGAATCGCGAATCTAAGCGCGATCCTCTTTTGCGAGCCCCGGGGGATTGAATTATGCGGGCGAACCGTCTAGCGTTTCAGACATGCCCAAGTCTGTTTCGTCGATTTTTCTGAGCGCGCTTTGCGTCTTTGGCTTCAAGCACTTGTCGGCGGACGAATTCGAGTGGAAGTCCGAGGGAGGAATCGAAGTCCTGCGTTTTGAAACGGAATTGATGAGTGGCCTGGTGGTCGCGCAAGATCACCGCGATTTGGGTAAGGGGTTTGGCCTGCATGGGGTGCGAGAGCTAACTTACAAAGAGCATGATTTGAATGCGCCGGAACCTCCGGTTGGAGCGAAGCGTCGTCACCAGGGGTTGCTGAACCTCTACCGCGTTTATTCGTCCACGGAAACGTTCGGCTCTTTGCGTGATGATCAGGGCCAGCTGAAAGAACTGGAGAACGGAGCCCAACTCTTCTGGCCTGCTTCGAAGGAACGGCCGGTAGCGATTACCGGTACCTGGAAGATAACAGGCCCAGCTCAAATCGATGTTCAAGTGGAGGCTACGCCGACCAAATCGATCGAGAACTTTGAGATTCTTCCAGCCGTGTATCTTCCGGTTCACATGACGAAAGCCGTGTACTTGGAGGGGCAGGGTGGGCCGGTCTTTTCCGAAGTCAGACCCAACCCGGCAATCGAAAACGATCTCAATTATCGATTCTATCCATTGGGCGAAGAGGCGCGATCGGCTCAAGAGAATTCCGGACGTATTCATTCCAGCTGGAAATGGAAATCAGTCGTTATGAAGGAGCGCGCTGGCTTGCCCATCGTCGTTGCCGAGGATGAAACGCTTCAGGTCCTTCTGATGGGGAATCCAGATTCCGTGAGCGCCGTGTGCGCGACCCCGTTGCCTTGGGAGGGGAATCCAGAAGATTGGAATTCGGTGCAGCAACACAGCGCTCTCTATTTCAGTCTATTCGGGCGAGACGTTGAACCGGGAAAGACCTATAGGGCTCGCATGCGATTGCAGGTGATTGACCGTCCAGAAGATACAATGAAACGCCACCAGCAATTGCTCGAAACCTTCTTGGAGGAAGCGCCCAAGTAACGAGTGGTTGGATAGCGAAAGAGCGGATAAGAAATCGCCCATTGCCGGATTTAAGAACTGAGCCTTTCAAGGTCCGTTTTGAAACGCTTGGGCGCTATCAAAAGTCACGTACGGATCCATCGATCGCCTTTAGGCGCGGCGGTTGATTTCCACCATAAAAGGGAACCTTGGCCGCTTCTTCCTCATCTATCTCGACTCCCAAGCCATTTCCTTCCAGCGGCAGCGCATAGCCATCTACCACTTTCGGGAAAGGCTTAGCTACTTTCGGTTCTGACGGGTTGTTCACGAAAGGAGCTTCCATCATGGTTATATTGGGAATGGACAGCGCCGAATGAAGAGTTGCCGCTGATCCCAGCGGACCTGCGTTGTTGTGAGGGATGAGGTTGATGTAATACACCTCTGCCATGGCAGCAATCTTCTTCATTTCGCTGATTCCACCGCAGTGATTTACGTCGGGACGAAGGTAATTCACGTATTGATTTTCTATCGTTTCCCGACAGTCCCATTTGCTGTGGTAGCGCTCGCCAATGGCCAAGGGAAGGTCGGTATGCTCGCGCAGCCTTTTCAAGGCCTCGGGGTTTTCGTGGCGGATGGGGTCTTCGATGAAAAAAGGTCGAAAGGGTTTTGCTAGCTCGCAGAGTTTGATGGCCCACTCGGGATCATAGCGTCCGTGTATTTCCAACAGTAGATCTACATCTTCACCCACCGCTTCACGCATCGCTTCCAGGTACTCGATTTGCTGATACACTGCTGTTTTATGATCATGAAATTCATTGGCATCATGACTATGAAAGGCGCGGAATCGAATAGCCGTTACTCCACGAGAAACCCTTTCCTTGGCATTGTTGGCCGCTTCTTCAGCGGTCATTCCACCCGCATGGCCATAACAACGTACCGAGGTCCGAGCCAGGCCGCCAAGCAGTTGGTATACGGGCATCCCGGCAATTTTTCCTTTGATATCCCAAAGGGCTTGGTCGATCCCAGCAATGGCTGATCCCGTTGAAGGACCGCCTCGTTGAAATTTTCTCCGAAAACAACTCTGCCACAAATACTCAATCCTTTGAGGATCCTCACCGATCACGTAGGGCTTCAAATCCTTAATCATCCCTTCTACGCTGTAGGGCAGAAAATGGTTGGTCGCATCTCCATAGCCAACGATTCCAGCGTCCGTTCCGATACGTACATACTGATCTCGCCCGGTCATAATCATATCGACGCTGGTGATCTTTATCTTTGGCAGCTTGCGCTCCGAGAGATCTACGGGAATAGATGTCTTCTTTTCCTGGGCGATTGCCGGGGCAGCGCCTACAGCGAGCAAGGCTCCGCTTCCAGCAACTCTTTTCAGTACGTTTCTTCTATTCATGGGGGGTAAAGGTAGATCCCGCCGGCAAAGCGTATATTTCAAACGGTCCCGTCGGCGGCACTAGCCTAGCATAGAGCTTAATAGCTGCTTATTTGCAAATTCAAACTGTTTGGCGAGTATGCGTGGAGGCGCGTTCAATCTAATGCCGAAACTGCCGCTCTTTCATGATCCGCTGCTGTGAGGGTAAGGGTTGATCTATTGAAGCGACTGGGTTCAACTGAGGCATGCGAGTATATTTAATCATTGCTGCATGGTTAAGCGGATACTGCTGGCTCGGCGCTCAGGAGACCGACTATGAGCTCTCGAGGCCGGAGATGGAATTCAAGGTGTTTCAGTTTCCCCGGGATTCCATGCCGCGGATTGACGGACATACCGATGACTGGGTCATGGTTCCCGAGTCCTACACCTACGGTACCGAATACCTCAATGATACCGAGGATGGTCACGGGACCGACATCGATCGCAACGACCTGGATGTCTCAGTCACCGTCGGTTGGGTAAAAGGCCTCAATCGTCTCTATTTTCGCTACGAAGCCTGGGATGACTATTGGGACTTTGGCCGTTTCAATCCCAATGGATACCTGAACGATATTTTCGAGATCGTCGTGGATGGGGATGTATCCGGAGGACCCTTTATTTTTAATCCGCTGCTCCAGAGGGGATGGAGTCGAGATCCGGCAACTCCTCTGAATGTGAAGAACTACACCAGCTTTTCGGGAAACCACGCCCAGAATTACCACATCTACACTCCCATGGTGAACAACGCCTGGGTTTTGGTCTGGGGTGGCCAGCCCTGGATATCGGAATTCCCGTATTCGAACTATGCCTACAGTTACGACTTCGAGCATGGCGAAAGCGGAAAGCTCACCCTGGAATTCTGGGTGACTGCTTTTGACTACGCGCCCTTCGAATCGCCGGAAACTGCCAGGGAGTCGAACCTCCGTGAAAATGAGATTATTGGCCTGGCCTGGTCTATCCTGGATTTCGATGGTGGGAAACGCGATGGCCACTACAACCTGGCTCACAATGTCGAAATGGTTAAGGACGCTTCTTATCTATGCGCGTTTCGGCTGATGCCGATTGAAGCGAATCTCCTTCCCGACTTGAAGGCGGAATGGACCTTTAAGGTCGTTGACCACTCGCAGAACCAGGTTCGCTTCCAGGATCAGAGCATCGGGAAGGTTAGCTCTTGGCATTGGGATTTTGGAGACGGAAACAGTTCGAGCGAGCAACATCCCGTTCACCAATACGCGGACAAGAATACCCGCCGGGTGGTGACCCTGACCGTTACAGGACCCAAAGGGACCTCTAAACGCACCCGCTATTGGGAGGTGTTGTTGAAGTAGCGGTTGTGTCTGAATCTTTCAAGGCCTTTCACCACGCCGAGTCCTCGGCGTGGCTACGGGGTTCCCGAGCTAGCTGCGGCGTAGCGAGACGTGGTCTAGAACTTTTTCCTTCGCTGGAACCGCTCTAGCAGCTAGGCTGTCTCGCGTAACGATGGAAAGGCGGACTTGGAGATGGATGCAATGGCTGGCGTTGGCGTTTGCAGTCGTTAGCGGTGCGACTTGTGAGCGATTGATTCTCTAAGATTGAACGTCTCGAAGAGTCGGTTGGAAGCTGAACTAGGTAGCGGCGGACCTCCGGGCGGCCACAGAATGGAGAGATCCCTTGGATAATAGGTCCTTTCGTATGGAGTATCCGGTCACGGTGGCCTCTCGGAGATCGGCCGCTACCTTGAGTGCTGAGTTGGATTAAGTATCAGCCAATCGAGCTTCATGGCGATAATCTCGAACGGTATTCATCAGCAGGATACCGCCGATTGCGGCGATTGTGCCGATGACCCAAATGACCGAGTAGTCGGTGGTAGCGACTGCGTCTGTTCCGGACGAGTCGGCGCTTGGGTTGAGCCACTTGACGAGAAAGCCGACGAAGATAAGCGAACTAGTCCTGCCGACTGCGTGGAAGATGTTTACAGCCCCTGTCAGCTGGCCAATTTTGTCGGCAGGGTATCGGTCCGACATGAAGGCCTTGTGAGTGATTTCGAGGATGACGTCGCCACAGCCGAACACGAGGGCGACACCAGCCAGCGCGAGTGGGGTGTGAGCGGTGTAGCCAAGTATGCAAGCGGCAATGACGATCAGGTATCCCACTTGCAACGCTCGGTGTTTGGCGAATCGTTCGACCAGCAAGCCGAGCGGCACGCCGAGGGCGAGAGCGACAAAGGGCATGACTCCCCAGGACATGCCGACTTGATCCTCGCCAAAGCCGAGCGTGTTGGTGGCGTAGAGAGCGACCGAACCGACGATGGCGGTGCGCGAGAATGATCGTATCATGTAGGAACAGGCGATACGCAGCAGCATGGGTTGACCCACGAAATCGCGGATGTAGCTCAAGGGGGTGAGGCGACTTCGTGTATTAGGAACGATCCTACGCTCTTTTAAGAAGAATGCGGGTACCATTACGAGGGCTATTTGAGCCGCGGCCGCGATGAAATACATGGGCAGACCATAGCGAGCGTCGCCGTTCTCAATGCGATAGTCGGCAACGATGCTCATGCCGACGTAGAGCACGAGGAGGAATCCGACATTCTCGAATCCTTTCACAAGCCCGAGCATGGTCGTCCTTTGTTCGGGGGGCACGAGGTCGGCGAGCAATGGTTGATCGGATCCGTAGAGGATGTCCTGGAAGAACTGAATAAAGATTACGAGCAGGATGACGTGCCAAAGCGCGGCGGCGAAGGGAAGGAAGACCAGCGCGATGGCGACGATTGGGGCGCTGATGATCATCAGGAAGGCGCGTCGACCGAGCGGTGTCCAGATGCGGTCGCTGATGAGTCCTGCCAGTGGTTGAGCGATGATCCCGAAGAATGGGTTGAGCGAGAGAATCAAGAAGATGTAGGCCGGGTTTTGGGTAAAGAGCTCGATCGTCAGCGGCAGTACGTATACGCTGGAGGCTTCGGTGATTCCGGTCCCGAGAAACAGGCAGCAGAGGATGATGGCGAGTCGAGGGGTGACTTTTTCCCGCGTTGCGGGTTCGACGACGAGGGTTTTCGAGGGCTTAGACATAAGTGACCCATATGGGGCTGCCCCAGGCCATATTGCCGTCCTCCTGCGTGACGCGCAGGTAGTAGTAAACGGACTCTCCCGGAATGATGAGGGTGTCTTCGAGCTCGAGGCTGGCGGTGGGAATCGCTTCGCCCGGCTGCATATGGGTTCCGGCGAACACCTGGCCGGAACGGACTACTTCGATCGAGCGAATGGCGTCCGTGCCACGCACTTTGGCTTCCAGTTTGGGGGTGTGGCTGGTTTCGATTTCGGACCCCATAAGGGATCCGTTCACTCGAAAATCGACAAAAATGGGCACACCAGAAGTCGCGTAGCAACGACGCTGATACACGGCTTCGAATAGCGATTCTCGATCAAGTGATTCGGATAGGATCGCGGTCATCCCGGTTCGGTAGGCGTCTTCTTTCCATCCCACGCGCGTGCCTTCGCGAATGTGCTTGGCGCGTCCTTCGAGTTCGATTGCGTGCCAGCGGAGTCCATGGCTGTCGCTCCCGCCAACGAATCCGAGACGATAGCCGCGATCGAGGGCGGCGTGTATCGATTTTTCCGGGTGAATGTGGTCGCGGCGATAGCCGATGGGCAGATTCCCGGGGTACTCGAAGCGTCCGTGGGTTGAGACGATCTCGACGACGCGCTGTAGTTCGGGATCGTGAGCGTCCCAGTCAGTTCCGCTCCAGCTCGTGTGGTGGGGGATGACGAGCGCTCGTAGTCCTTTCAGTTTCTCGAGAAGCTGCCGACCGGTATTGAATCCTTGGGTACCATATTTGACGAGTGGGCCTGTCTGGTCGGGATAGAGCACGTGTCGATGCCCTTCTCCTACAGACATGCCTTCGGCGGCGTGGGCGGACAGGGCGGGGGAGGTCCATTCGTAGCCATAGCAGGCGATGAATGCGCCATCGACTGAAAATCGATCGGCGTGATTCCAAATCAGCTTTAGCTCTGACGCGGTGAGTTCTATGCCATCGAGAAAATCGTGATCCGTGAGAGTGGCGAAGTCGTAGCCGTAGGCGTCCCGGTAGCGATGGTAGAATTCGTCGATGTCGCCGACCGCGTCGCTGTAGGCCGAGTGGGCGTGGAGGTCGCCGAAGTAGAGATTGTAAGCGGTGTTGTCGAAGTGAACTTGCGGACGGTTTTCGCGAACGCTTAAAAGCGCTGGTTTGCTGGGCTTGGCGGCGAGTCGTTCGCCTGCGGGAACGAGAAGCGGAGGCTCTCCGGGATCATTGGCGATTTCGATTTTCTGGATCTGGGCGCCTTGGAGCCCCATTGAGGCGAGGTACATGGGGTTGATTCCGGCGACGCGGCAGCGCGGTTTCCAGGAGCCCCAGTTGCGTTCAACGAGATCGTTTGGAGCGGACCAGGTTTTGCCTGCGTAGGTTTGAACGACAATGGAGTGGGCGGATTGGCCGAATAGCAAAGCGGTTTCGTTCTCGCCACTGAAGCGACTGATTCCGACAGCGGGGAATTCCCAGCCTTGAAAGGAGTCTTCGTTGTAGAGGTCGACGCCGGGTCGATGGCCGGCGGGTTCGAAAAAGGAACGGCCGTCAAAGTGGAGGAGGTAACTCCATTTGGTCATCCAAGCGGGGTCGCGTCGGGCGTCGTTGCGATTGGACGCGTAAGCGATCCAGAGGTTCCCTTGGGAATCATTGGCGAGCGAAGCGTGCAGGTTCTGGTAGCCGTTGTCGACTGCGATGACTGGGGCGCTCGCTTGACCTGTATCCAATAATTGGGGCGCAGTTTGGAGGACAACTTTATAGGAGCCGGTCCGATCAGTCGTTTCGACGTAAGCGTCGTATGCGATCCAGAGGTGTCCTTCGGGTCCGGCGCAGATATCGGGTCGATAGCAATTTGCTTCGATCGTTACGAACGGGCGCTCAACCCAAGTGCCCTTCGATTGCCGAAAGACCGCGAGCCGAGTGCGTGCTCCTTCCACTCGTTCGCAGACGACGCAGATAGTGCCATCGGAGTCAAATGCTGCACGGGGGTGGAAAAGGCCGTCGGTGGCGCTCGCCACTACAGTCTCTTCTCCGAGGGCTCCGTCGCGATAGGAACGGGTGAGTAGATGCCACGCGTTCTCTCGATGGGCGACCCAGAATACAACGATCGCGTCGCGGGAATGCCGCGCAAGGCAAGGCTGGAGTTCGATGCCCGACTGGGAACCGACTTCGAGTGTGTCGCTTGGGCTGGATTCGTCGAATCGTTTCAGTTGTATCCGCTCTCCGGATTCGAGATCGCTTTGGACCCAAACGACCCAGGGCGTTTCGTTTCGGTCGACAGCGATGTCGGGGAACAGGGCGGACTGGTCCTCGATGGGTTGGGGACGACTGGCTTTGAGGTGATCGTTGTCGACAATCAGTGATTCGAAATCAGGCATAAGGGTCGATTGGGGTTTGCCGGGGCGGGGAAGGGGACTCGGACAAATTGAAGGGCGTCCGTAAACTACGCGAGCCGGTCTCGATGAGTAAAGCCTTTGGCGATGGCCATTTGGTTTACCGTCAGATTCGAGGCAAGCCTAGTTGTATTCGATCGCCTTCTCAAGCCACTCAACGAACTGCTCTTTCAGGTCGTTGTAGATATCCGGGTGCCTGTTTTTCAAGTCAGGTTGATAGGAAATTCAATTGATCCGTTTGGGTTCAGAGGGTGGTTGAAGGGTTACGTCTTTCCAGCGTCGTGCATTGGATCCACCAATCAGCAAAACGTCTCCTTTGGGGGGTGCTTTTTTGGCGTCCATCGCCTCAAACTGCTGAATCGTTTCCTCCCAGTGGTCGGGTTCTCGGGCAGGTAATTCAATTTGCAGTAAGCCGATGCACAGCAGCGTTACGACCCAACTGGATAAGCGACGTGAAGGAGCATGGTCGAAGGTCCTCATGGATAAGCTTATCTTGTTATCCTCCTAAAGTTTGTCGACCTGCGTTTCCAGAGCATCAAGATCGGTGCTGAGTAGAACAGTCAAATCGCGATGACCTTCTGGGTCTGCTTGGAACCAGATATCGATGGCGATGTGACCCGGATTGGGTTCATCCCAGTAGTAAGGCGGTGGGTCGAGTGGGCGTGCCTGCAGGGTGAAGGGAACGTCGTCCGGTAGGACAACTTGTAAGGTACACTGCTTGCCATCTTGTTTCAGGAGCGCCCGATTCTGGTCAATGCTTACCTCAGCCTGAGTGACCATGCGCCAATGCAGAGTGGCGGAGTTTCTGCCTTCGTGCTCGAAAGGTTTGCGTGCACCCACGATACGATCATCGATTTGCAGCACCTTCATGTCGTGCACGGTAAAGGTACGCTGGTAAGATTGAACATGGTCTTTGTAAACAGCGCTTAGGTCTATGGTGCCCTCGATATGATTTTCTGTTTCAATCAGATCGGAAATGGTTGCTTGCTCCATCACATCATGAAGCTGTTCATCGATGAGCAACAGATTGTGACTGTAAGGACCCAGGCGAAAAATGCGCCAGCGATCGGATGTCTGGCGCCGGTCCCACAATCCAATATTTTTGGATTCCAGGGTCAGGTAAGTTTGCATCCCCAAATCGACGGCCCAACGTACTCCCTCATCTTCAAAGATAAAGCTGCTCGCATCCATGTGGGCATGGCTGATCCAGCACAGTCCCCCTTTGAAGCCCAGGTAGAACGCATCCGGATCTGTCCAACTGGATCTTAGCATAGCAACCGGGTTGGTGCCGTGTCCTTGCCAGGTAGTAGGTAGGGTCGCTTCCAGGGCCTCGGTGTCGGGAACTTCCTTCGGATACCAGAGGGCGGCAAAGGGTAGGGTGCGATGACGGAAGTTATCCTTTGTCCAATCGCCATTGTCAAAGAGCTCATTCAGCATCCGCCGATATTCGACATGAGCAGCTGGCATGTCGTAGCGCTTGGCAAAGTTCTGAGTAGATCTGGTCGGGTCGGAATCCGAAAGCTAGAGGAATTTCAGTTGCTTCTGGCTTGAGGCTCTCGAATTATTCGCCTCGCGTATGAGCGAAGTGGAAGCAGCAGGCATGGATAAAGCGAGTTTGCCTACCGCCGATGGGCGGTTCGGAGAATTTGGGGGTTGTTATGTCCCTGAGACCCTAATGACGGCTCTAAAGAAGCTTGGGGAGGAATATGAACGAGCCAAAGAAGATACCGAATTCCAGAACGATCTTGCCTTCCAATTGAAGGAATTTGCCGGACGCCCGACAGGCTTGTACTTCGCCGAGCGATTAACGGAAGAGCTCGGTGGAGCCAAAATCTATTTTAAGCGCGAGGATCTCCTTCATACCGGAGCCCATAAGATTAACAACGCTCTTGGCCAGGCCTTGCTAGCGAAGCGGATGGGTAAACGACGCATCATTGCCGAAACCGGGGCTGGGCAGCATGGTGTAGCCACAGCGACGGTTTGCGCCAAGATGGGGCTCGAATGCGTGGTTTACATGGGCGCGGTCGATATGGAGCGGCAAAAGCTCAATGTTTTCAGGATGGAGCTTTGCGGGGCGGAGGTTCGAGGCGTAGATTCGGGACAGAAGACTTTAAAGGACGCAGTCAATGAGGCTATGCGCGATTGGGTAACTAATGTCCGGGATACCCACTACATTCTGGGCTCCGCCCTGGGCGCTCATCCCTATCCGATGATGGTACGGGACTTCCATAAAGTAATCGGCCAGGAAACGCGGTCCCAAATCCTGGAAAAGGAAGGGCGGCTTCCTGATGAGATGGTCGCTTGCGTAGGAGGCGGATCTAACGCGATTGGCTTTTTCTACGAATTCCTAGATGAACCGGACATTCGTTTGGTAGGCGTGGAAGCGGGTGGCCATGGAATCGTGAAGGGCGAGCACGCGGCTCGATTCGAGGGTGGACGCTTGGGCGTGTTGCAAGGCTGCAAGACCTATATATTGCAGAATAAAGATGGACAGATCGAGTTGACGCACTCCATTTCGGCAGGACTGGACTATGCGGCGATCGGACCGGAACATGCCTACTACCGAGACATAGGGAGAATCGACTACGGATACGCGACAGACGACGACGTTCTGGAAGCATTTCAGTTGTTGTGCCGTGTAGAAGGCATCATCCCAGCCCTGGAATCAACACATGCTCTTGCCTATACGATCAAACGGGCTCCCGAAATGGACAAGAATCAGATTATCGTCATGAATTTGAGTGGAAGAGGGGATAAGGACGTTAATCAAGTAGCCAAATTTTTGGGACAGGACGTATGAAGAGCATGACAGGATTCGGCAGGGCCGAGCGAATTGCAAAGGACGTCACGGTTACGGTTCAGGTTGTTGATAGGAAATGATCCGCTTTTCCGCAAGCCAGCGGCGAAGCCCGCTTTCGATGAACTCCGACCCGTTGTCGCTGCGGATGTGATCGGGAGCTCCGTGGCGCTCGATCAGCGAGGACATGATCCGCCTGACCTTGCGGGCGTTTATACGACGGTCCACGTGGATGCATAGGCACTCGCGCGTGTACTCGTCGATCACGTTGAGCATTCGAAGCTTGCCTCCGCGCATCGTGGTGTCGTGAACGAAGTCCGAGGTCCAGACGTGATTGCGATGCCTCGCCTTGGTCGGAAGGCCCGTAGAGTGGCCTCGACGCCTTCGCCTAGGCTTCTTGGCCGGAACGGCCAGCCCCAGCTCTCGACGAACCCGCTGAACCATGCGAGCTCCGACCGACCAGCCCTCCCGCTTAAGAAGCCGAGCGATCTTCGGGTACCCCATCTCCGGATATTGGTTGGAGACCCGGCGAACCGCGGACTTCAGCTTCGAAAGCCAGGCGTTCGGCTGCTTCGCCCGATAGGCGAACGTGCTGCGATGCAGCCCGAAGTGGCGGCAAGCCGCCCGCCCTGTGCAGCGTCCCCCGGACACGAACTCTTCGGCGATCTGCCGCCTGTGCCCGGGGCTCACAGCTTTTTTTCCAGGGCCTCCTTCAACAGCTCTTTGCCAAGCATCTCGTCGGCAAGCATGCGTTTGAGACGAGCGTTCTCCTTTTGCAGTTCCTTGAGCTGCTTGGCCTGATCGACCTCCATCATGCCGAACTCGCGCTTCCAGCGATGGAAGGTCTGCTCGCTTATCTGCTGTTCCCGGCACACGTCCAGGATCGTCTTGTCGGTTCGCTCCGCCTCCCTCAGGACGCGGATCTTCTGCTCGGTAGTATACCTTTTGCCTTTCATTGTATGGGTCCTTTCTAAGGGCCCGGACTAACTATTCAAGCGGCTCAGTTCTCGTAATCTCGACCAAAGTTTGAATTTACTATTTAGGATGAGTTTTTCTTTTCGGAAACCTCAGTTATCTAGGCTAATCCGAACTACCGACTCGAATGATGTTACGTAGATATTTTCCTCCGGGCCATCGAAACATAGGTTGGTCGCGGGGCCGGGCAATGGAATCGTGGCGAGAAGTTTTCCTTCTGGAGAGATAACTAATATCCCGCCCGGACCCGTTGTGAAAATGTTGCCACTAGAATGCATTTTCATTCCATCAAACCAGCCTACGGCGTCATCAGGAAACGGACCGTCGAAGAATAGTTCCTCGCTTCCAGTGGCTAAATTGATACGCATCATTTTCGGCTCAGCCATGTTCGAGCTATTGACATATAAAAATGATTCATCGTCCGCCAGGGCGATACCATTGGGAAAGTCTATACTGGACGTTATAAGTTTAACACTTTTTGCGATTGGATCTAAAACGTAAACGCCATTAAAATCCTTCTCGCGGACCTGAAAATCGAAAACAATCCGCTTCGCTGCTGGGTCACTTCGAGGCAAGTCCGTGAAACCATAGGGCGGATCAGTGAAATAAATTAGTCCGTCCTTAGAAATTGCCAAGTCGTTAGGGCTATTATAGCGGGATCCCGCGTAATCAGAGGTTAAAGTAGTGTAATTTTCCGGCAGAGGAGCGTCGAGCGGCACAGAGACTAATCGCCTATCCCCATGCTGACAGAGTATCATTTCGCCGTTGCTGATCGCCAAACCGTTCGCACCCAAGAGCAAACCGTCAGGATACGAAGGCGAAAAGCCTGTTTCGCCACTTTTCGGAAGGAAGAAACTAAAACCGTCTGATTCAGACCAAGAGTAGACAGAGTTCGCCATTATATCCGAAAAGAATAATCGTTCGCCGGCGGAATCCCAGACCGGCCCTTCTCCCAAGCCCAAGCCGTCCCGCAGCGTCGACAACACAACAACATCTGGTAGAAAAGCTGCTCCATTTCGATCGTTAAACTCTATGTCAAGATGCAGTGCATCTGAATTATGGTCGTTCCCGATGGTGAGCTTTAAAGGACAGGTCGCGGCAATTAAAGCGACTTTGATCATCCAAAAATGCTTAAAATAAGTCATGATTTTTTAATTTAAGAACAGCTGCAAATTAGATATCTACTTTTTCAACCTTCCGAACTCCAAAGCCTTCTGGAAAGCCGCCCTCTAGCATGGGGCCAAGCAAGTCACCTATTCCCTGTTCGGTCCTCCATGCTAGATATTTATCGTAATCGGAATGCGAACCCCAGTTCGATAATGCATAGAAAACCGATTTTTCTTGGTCTTCAAAAACGTCAACGCCCTTGCAACCCTCGAAAGACCGCGTTTCAACGAGAGCTCCGGCTAGCATTGATTTGATTGCTTCTGTTTGGTCCGCTTTGACTCGGAACTCGGCTATTATTTTAATTTCTATCATATGGATGTTCTAATTTCCGCCGTCTATTCCACCGAGCACAGTCATGAAAGCGATTTTCCATTGACCGCCTTCTTTCACTAACGTCCTGTGCTCCTTGCTTTTGCCCATCAACTCGTCTTTGCCATTAAACACGAGTTGATCGTATATGATGGAAGCAACACTTTGCCCTAAGTGAAGAACCTCATTCTCCATCTTTACATACCAGCCAGTATCTTCACCCCAATTTTTGGCCCAGTCCCTGTAGCGGTTTGCGATAAACCAAACTCCTTTAGTTTCCGAATAAATTCCGTTTTTCCCTCTCATGTTACGCAGGGCATTCGGATTCGGGCTTGATACCCAACTGCTCAAAACAGTATCCAAATCCTTATCATGGCCCGCGTTTGTTTGGCGGAGAACAGTCGCCTTTACCACTTCCTCCTCATTGATATGATCCATCAATGGGTAAGTAGAGTAACCAGCCTTGCTAACTCCCATGACTAGGCCGAGTTGGTTGCTTCTCATATCCCTAAGCTCCCCCATCTTCATTTCATCTCGGTAGCCCGACTTTGTAGCTGCTTCCATTAAAGGAGTCGATGGAGGTGCTTTGTTCTTATCCATTAGGTGAACGGTTGCATAGGGGGCGGTCTTTTCTGGCCCGCTTACACCCGTTAGCTTCAGCAGAGACCAGTTCGATAAAGACCTCTTCTCATTGACCAGTAATTGATGTGCGTCTCTAAAGATGCCTGACTCGATTCTAAGATATTCGTTCTCTGAATCTTCTCGAGGTGTCATCGCATCCCATTTGATCGCTATCGAATCAGAGATAGAAAGCAATTTCTCCCAACCCTTGCCTCCCTTGGTGTCCGTCTCGATTTTCCATAATGACGTTTCGACTATTTCCCGTACAGCACTAGCATTAACATCATGCTTGCTCTGAAAAATTTGTATTCTTTTTTGTGGATACAGATCTTGGAGAACTGCATCCAGATCTATAGTATCCTCAGCCTCAATCTTCAAAACCTTGAGGGTCGCAAAGTCGTAGGACTGCTGGTTGGATCGCCAAACGCTCCAGCTCTCGATTTGTCGCTCGCGGATTAACGTTTTGTGGTAGTTCGACCACGCTTCCTCAGCCTCCAAATACTCACCGATCTTTCCATCCTTGACCTTCATCTTGTCCAATAGGACGTAAAGGCTTTCTGCTCCTAAGGTGAAAGGGGCAAGGCAACCCACTACAATCAATGTTAGTGATTTTCTGATTAAAAGGCAGTATTTCATAGATGTACTAGCTTGATTCGAGAAGATTGAAGGATGTAGCAGCGTATTATGTGCCAATCATGCGCCATAAACATCGATTGATTAAAATTAATCACTAGGCTAGGGAGCTTGCTGCCAGCTCACCGAATTGAGGAGCGTAAGAAGGAAGCTGGCTACGCTAGGAATGTTGTCTCGCAGAAGGAGTATGAAGACGTTCTAACTAAAGCTAAGGAGAGACTCGCGAGGGTTGAGACATGTCCTTAATCAACGAACTTAACGGAAGCATATTCTTCATTCTTGATTTAATCTCGCGAGAATCGTGTTTTTCCAAGCAGTTGGGTGAATCCTATCCGTTAAACCAATTTGCTCCAACTTCACATAAATACCATTTGCTAGATCGTCGAGAGTTCTCTGCATGGCGGTTTCTTCAAGAAAACCTCGCTCATACTGATAAAACTGTCCTTACATCCGCCACTATATTGCCAAATTCCACGCGACTACTCTACTCTTCTCGTCAGCCGTGAGAGGGTCACCGCCTTCAGAATCAAACCTGTGAAGAATGGCGGCCAAATCCTCTGATAGTGCAAGCTCCCTTTGAGCTTCTTGAATTTCTGAGATCCTTACTTGATAAGCATTAGCTTGAGATCATTTCACATCACGCCCACTGGGATGCCAACAGCCAACACGAGATTCCTCACTTTACCAAAGCTTCTCAGATTGCCACTACCGCCAATGGGTGCTCCCTTATGCCTATGATCGTCATCGTGGGTGCGGGACTGGCAGGCTTGAGCGCCGCCCGCACCTTGCATGGAAATGGATATCACGACTTTCTGATCCTCGAACAGTCGTCACATCCCGGCGGCCGCGTTTGGACCATCAATCATCACGGCTTTCGCTTGGATCAAGGGTTCCAAGTCGCTCTTAGTAGCTATCCAGTATTCCAATCCCGTCTGTCACTCAAAGAACTCAGTCCACACGCATTCGGTTCGGGTGCGCTGGTCGAGGAACAGGCTGGCAAACTTCATTTACTCGCCAACCCTCTGCGTCACCCGAAACTTCTTTTCAATGCCTTACGCTCCAACCTGCCGCTGGCGGATCGACTGCGTCTTCTGCGGTTTGCTGGGAGTTGCCTGAGACAAGATCGTGCATCCCCCCAGAGAGATAGCGGCATCAGCAGTAGCGACTTTTTACAGCAGCATGGATTTTCCCAGTCGATGATTCGCAGTTTTTTTGAGCCTTTCTTCGGTGGCGTCTTCCTCGACCCGGAACTCCAAACTGATGCGGCACTCCTTCGCTACTACTTCAAACATTTCGTGATCGGTCGTGCCTGCCTTCCCAGTGGAGGCATCGGCCGCATTAGTGAAGACCTGGCCGAGAGGATTCCTCGCGAGAAGCTTCGCTATCATTGCGGCGTCGAAAACTTGGGCAACTCTAAAAACGGCTGGCATCTCAAGTTAACCGATGGAACCACCCAAAAGGCCGAGCAAGTGATCCTGGCTTGCGATCCAGCAAGCACTTGCCGCTTACTGGATTGTCCGATTCCCGAATTTCATCGCACGCGTGTAGTCTATTATTCATCCAAGCATCCGGTGTATGATGGACCTTGGTTAGTGCTGCCCTCGCTGAAGCCTCGACTTGCACAACACTTCGTGCAGATCAGCAACATCGATCCATCACTTACACCCAATGGCATGCATCTACTCAGTGCCACGGTAGTCGATGATCAGGAACTAGATCCTGAAATCATCGATCAACGGGTTGCTGGGGAAATCATGCGACTTTTTCCCAACAGCAAGGCAGACTTGCAGCCTCTACAGCAAATTGTGGTCCCAAGGGCTCTACCCAAACAAAATGCGGGATTCAGGAAGCGCTATCAAGAGCTACAAAACGGTCTCTCAGAGACACTTCATCTTGCCGGCGACCTCAATTGCAATGCCAGTTTGCAAAATGCTCTGGAGTCCGGCCATCAGGCGGCACAGAGGGCCTTAATGAAGACTGTTAACCATTCATTCGTTCGCTAATTCGGTCAGCAACATCCAACCCCTCCCTTAGAGCAAGAGCCACCCTACCTTTTCCGACCAATGCATCACCTGCGTAGTACAGGCCTTGGTCCTCAAACGGTCTCAAAAGGCTCGCATTCATTGCGTGCTTGGGATGAGCCAGCATCCAGCGCTGGGAGTCCCACCAATCCGGATCCGGCAGCGGCCTAGGCAGAAGACCTCTCACCGCGGCAAGCACTGGCTCTATCAATAACTCGCGGTTCGTATCCAGATTCTCGTCTGTCCAATCCGGAGACATCTGAACCACCATGATGGACTGATCGTCTGGCACATGACCGGGTTTATCGTCCTCAAAACTCAGCCAGGCGATTGGATGTTGATGGTCGCTATTGAGCAAAGCGTGCCATGGCCCTGAGCGTGGCAAGCGTTGCGCCCAGCCCAATATAAAAGAGAATTGGCGATGATATTCGACCGTCTCCATCAGCCCGGCGAGATTGCAGGTGGCAGGACTATTACGGCAAAGGTCCGCTGCCTGAGGTGGTGGCAGGGTCATCAGCAGTTGGTCAAAGGGGCCTCGACGCTCTCCTCCATCATCCACCGCCCACCAATGATTCTCTTCGCGAAGCACTTGGATCACAAGGCTATTGAACTCAATTTCACACAGTGGGGAATTGGCTAGAAGTTGCTTGCCGAGCATCTTGATGCCTCCTCTACAGCTCCATTTGGCGATCGCATTCAACTCCGCGTCTCCCGGCATAATTTGGCTATCGCAGTCAAACACATCCACTGGTCCATCAATCAGAACCAGTTCATCAACAGGCAAAACCGCACGCACCAACTGATCCACCCGCGGCTCATTCAAACGAAAGAAATTGGCTCCATGATCGTAGCGAATTCCATCCCGACGCCGGGTGGCAGCACGCCCCGATACCCCGCGGCTTTTCTCCATGACCACGCTACGAAAGCCCGCCTGTGACAAACGATAAGCGGCTGCCATACCCGCCATGCCCGCGCCAATAATGCCTACTGTCTCACTCATGCACTTGGAAATCGTCATTGGGTGCCAAACCAGCCCCGCGACTGGATCTTCTTCCAATACCCGAAGAAACCTCCGGTCGCCAGAGATCGTGAATCTAGGATTTCCTCTCGGTCAACAAGCACCAAGCGCACACCCTGATTCATCAAAGCCTCACGAATGATCTCCACTTCATCGTCCAGCAGACCCACCTCAGGCCGCATGGTCAAAATCTGCTGGAGATTATGGTCGCGAGCCCATTTGCAAAGTGCATCGGTCATCTCAACACCAAGACTCTGGGAGGCAGGAACGCCGTAGTGGTCGCGGACCCGCTCAACGGCGTCGTTGAATGCCTGCTGACGCCATGCAAGTTTGTGAGTCGGGGTCTTTTTATCGACCGGTCGGGGAACAAGCAAGATGGCCTTCGGTTTCGACTCGGCAAGCGGACCTCTCTCAATGCAAAGGTCTTCGTCATGCATCCAAATACCACTTCGAACTCCAGCGCGAGGTGTTTCTTCACTCAATTGTGGGCGGGTGATTAAGGCCTTTTCGGGTGTATCGGGCTGCAACGCCACCGGATTCTCCAGAAACTCCAAGCCATCGGTCTGAGTGGCGAATATGTCATGATCAAGATACTTCTCGAGGTTACTCCTACGCGGGAGATATGTTTTTCCGGGAGTTTGCAAGCCAGCCACCCACCGCCAAGAAAGCGTATTGGAGGCAGCATCTGCATCCAAGAGGTGTCGCATGAATAAATCAGCACCAAGCACCCATGGCAATCGTTCAACATGCACCCACCATGCGGCAAACCACATGCGTGCATGATTGTGCATGTAGCCAGTGGTCGTCAGTTCCTGCACGAAGTGATTCATGATCGCAACGCGCGATTCACCCGCCTCCACGCGGTTGGCAGATTCTATCGCCTGCCGATGCTCTGGCTCGTGTAGGTGAAGATCCAGTTCCCGAGTGTAGTCGGTCCATACTTGAGGCCGCAGCGAGAGCCACGATTTCCAATACCGGCGCCATGCAAGTTCCTGCAAAAACTTTTCCACGCTCGATGGTCGGTATCGCTTGCGCACTGCATCAACACATTCCTCGAGGGAGATCAAACCATGACTGATGGCAGGGGATAAACGAGAGACATTGGCATGCTCCGCTGTCACATAGTTGCGCCGCGAAGCATAACGGCCCGCCACCGATACAAACTCTTCAAGCTGGCGCAGGGCACCAGGCCTTGTCGAAGCAAAGGAAGCGGTGACCGCTTTTTTAGATGAGCCAATCACCGGATTCCCCCTCCGCAGGCACTGAGGACAGCTTTCGCTTTCAAACCTTCAAACCATTTTGGCTCAATGGAGTTCGCCACTCCCAATAATGCTCCAACCACCACACCTCGGTGGCAGTTATCACCGCCGACCATTGCATTTGCGATGATACCAGCAGAAAAATCATCATGATACTTAAAGGCAAGGTAGAGAGCTGCCGGAAACGACTGATCGATATAGCATGCTGGGCTATATACCGAGCCGATGATCTCAGTATCCGGGCGAAGCAGCATGGATGACACCTTCCGAGTGGATATCCAATCACCTGCTTCGCGCATGATGGCATCCCGCAATGATGAGCCTGCCTCCACCGCCAGTATCAGGCGAGTCAGGCAACCGGCTGCCCGGAGGACATTCGAATGTCGATGAGTCAAGGCCACGTGCTGTTTGACAATCTCCACGGTGTTGAAGTCAGGAGCCAAAGCTGAAACCAAGGCTGGCACCTGAGACAAGCCACCGATGTGTTCGTCACGAATCCCACATTTTTCTGGTGACTTACCATTCGCCAATCGCTCAAAAAATCCACGGTGATACTCCTCGACGTAAGTATCCCCATGCCAGCCTGGAGTTCGCATCAACTCAATGTAGCGCTCTAGCCATGCTTGAGTATCATAGACGCCGCTGCGGCTGATGAGCAGATACAGTTCAACAGCGAGCTTTAGATTCACCGTTGATTCACCAGCTTTGAGAAACTGGTGATAGTGAATGCCTCTTTGCCCCCAATATTTCGCCTGATCATGGAGAATATCGGCTTCCTCAGAATTCGGTTTGTAATGTGATCGCCATAGAATGCTATCCGGATGCGGATTGCGTGGCTCCGTGTACTCACTTAACCAACCGTAATCGCGCCGCAAGGCCTGACGATCATAATACCAATGACCGGGCATGGCCAATGCGTCCGCAACGAGCGAGCCAACAAAGGCATCAAGGAGCTTGGTCATGTAGCACTGTCGGTTGTTATCCCAGAACCGTAATCAATTGAGCGTTCCAAGTTCGAGGCTCGCTTGATGATCGCTGGCACCGCATCCACAGGCATCTGAAGCATTGTTGATAGGAAATTCAATTTCACCGAATTGGTTGGGAGGGGAGGTTGAGGGGTTGATTTTTGGGTATCAAGTTAGAAAATCCGTGGATCGGTTGGGCCACAAGGGTTAATTGGCGCCGTTGGTTGAGTTAGATTTAGCGACATTTTCGAATTGGTGTTTAGGGTATTGGATAAGAAAAAGCCCTACACCGGGAAGGTGTAGGGCTTGAAAGAGTTTGAGCTTACTATTGCGGCTCGTCGCGGAGAACGAGCCCTACCTGGATTGAATCATGCTATTGGCATGGTTCGCAGATTGTCTTCGACCGAATGTTCATTCGCTCTCGAGTGTCGTCGCTAAGCTCCTCGGTACCGGTGGCCCTCCGATTTGCGAATCATTGACATGACTCGCAAATCTCCGGCTCTTCAGCCGTCGATTGCTTTTGGGCTACGATGCCGCGAAGTTCCTTATTGGCTCCGATGGTGGCTTGTTTCGACCGGATGGTCTCAAGTGTCGGCATTCTCGTTTGAGAATGCCTCGGTACTACGATGTTCGAGGCGCCGAGGGTTCCGCCCACGCATGAGCTACGGCGAGACAGGTCTTCGGTAGTTGATGGCAGAAGGTCATCGGTTCCGGAGGCTTTCGTTAGACTACTGGCAGCTCTCGCAAATCTCCGGCTCTTCGGAGGTAGCAGCCTTCCCAGCAACTATTCCTCTCAATTCTTTCTTAGCCCCAATTGTAGCCTTTTCGATATTGGAAGCGCCGAGGGTCCTCAAATAGTAGGTGGTCTTGAGGCCGTGTCTCCAAGCGGCGCGGTACATGTGAGACAGGGTCTTCATGTCTGGCGTGGCGAGGAATAGGTTGACGGACTGGCTTTGGTCGATCCACTTCTGGCGTCGGGCTGCAGCCAATACAAGCCAGCTGTAGTCGACGGCGAAGGCGGTCTTGTACTTGAGCTTAAGGTCTTCGGGGATCTCTTCGATCTCGTCGAGCTCGCCGTCGAAGTACTTCAAGTTGTTGAGCATGTCCTCGCCCCAGAGGCCGCGGGCCTTGAGGTCGCGTACCAGGTGCTGGTTGAGGATGGTGAACTCGCCGGAGAGGTTGCTCTTAACGAAGAGGTTCTTGTAGGACGGCTCGATACAGGGCGAGGTGCCGGTGATGTTCGAGATGGTCGCCGTCGGCGCGATGGCCATGACGTTGGAGTTGCGCATGCCGTGCTTGGCGATCTTCTCGCGAACGGGCGTCCAGTCCATCTTGCCGCCACGGGGAACGTCCACCGTAGTGCCGCGTTCTTTCTCGAGCAAGTCGAGCGTGTCTTGCGGGAGCAGTCCGCGATCCCACTTGGAGCCTTTGTAGCTCTTATAGGCGCCGCGCTCGGCCGCCAGGTCGCTGGACGCCTCAATGGCGTAGTAGGCGATGGCTTCCATGGCTTCGTCGTTGAACTCGACGGCTTCCTGGGAAGCGAACGGCGTGTTGCGAACGTAGAGGGAGTTCTGCAGACCCATGACGCCGAGTCCAATCGGGCGGTGCGCTTGGTTGGAGCGCTTGGCGGCTTCGGTCGGATAGTAATTGATGTCGATGACGTTATCGAGCGCTCGGATCGCGGTCTGGACCGTTTCGCGGAGCTTCTTGTGGTCGATGTTGCCATCCTTGTCGAGGTGCTGGTCGAGCACGACGGAGCCAAGGTTGCAGACGGCCGTTTCGTCATTGCTGGTATTGAGCGTGATCTCGGTGCAGAGATTGGAGCTGTGCACGACGCCGACGTGGTCCTGCGGGGAGCGCACGTTGCAAGGATCCTTGAAGGTGATCCATGGGTGGCCGGTTTCGAAGATCATGCGCAGCATGTTCTTCCAAACTTCGATGGCGGGAACGGTCTTGGACCACATCTCGCCGGCTTCGGCCTTGGCTTCGTAGGCGGTGTACTTCGCTTCGAAGTCGGATCCGTAGCTGTCGTGCAGATCGGGCGCTTCGCTGGAGCGGAAGAAGCTCCAGGTGCCGCGCTCTTCCATGCGCTTCATGAACAGGTCGGGAATCCAGTTGGCCGTGTTCATGTCGTGACAGCGGCGACGGTCGTCACCGGTGTTTTTGCGCAGCTCGAGGAAGTCGTAGAGGTCGTTGTGCCAAGTTTCCAAGTACGCGCAGCCAGAGCCGCGACGCTTGCCGCCTTGGTTGACCGCAATGAGCAAGTCGTTGTGCAGCTTGAGGAAAGGCACGATGCCTTGGCTCTCGCCATTGGTGCCGTTGATGTAGCTGCCGGTGCCGCGAACCGCGGTCCAGCTGCCGCCTAGGCCGCCCGCCCACTTGGAGAGGTAGGCGTTTTCGGCGATGCCGCGCTGCATGATGCCTTCGATGCTATCGTCGACGTAGTAGAGATAGCAGGAGGAGAGCTGCGAGTGGCAGGTGCCGGAATTGAAAAGGGTAGGCGTGGAGGAGCAGAAACGGCGGCTCTTGTAGAGTTTGTAGAGCGACTTGGCCTTCATTTCCTTCTCTTCCTCGGCGACGAAGAGTCCCATGGAGACGCGCATCCAGAAGAACTGGGGCGTTTCGATGCGGCGCTGGTTGGCCAGGCCTTGGGTCTTGTCGATGATGAGGTAGCGATCGTAAAGCGTTTGCACGCCGAGGTAGTCGAGCTCGAGGTCGGCGGAGGGATCGAGCGTCCTAGCGAGGGCGTTGACGTCGTAGTCCTTGAGCTTCTCGTTGAGGCGACCGATCTTGATGCCGTGCTTGATGTACTCGCGGAATTTCTTCTGGTGGAAGCGCTTTAGCTCGCGCACGCCGTCTTTGACGATGTCCCAGCCGAGCACTTCCTCGTAAATGTAGGAGAGCTGGATGCGGGCGGCGAACTTGGCGAAGTCGGCGTCGCGCTCGATGAGCGTGCGCGCGTTCATGGTAATGGTCTTTTGGAGACCGTCTTCGCTGATCTCGTCGAAGATGGAGCGGCGCAGCTCGGACTCGATTTCCTCAAAGTTGAGATTGAGATCGAGGCCGATGGAAGCGAACTCGATGCGCTTCTTCAGATCGACGCCATCCCAGAAGAACGTGGTGCCATCGTCGTTCTTGACGACGACCATGGAGTTCTGCTCGGGCGTGTCTACGCCTTGCTGGGCTTCCGCTTCGCGCATCTTGCGGCGCTCGGCGCGGTAGAGCACGTAGTGGGCCGCTACCTTGAAATGGCCCTGGCGCATGAGCTCTTCCTGGACGAGGTCCTGGACCTCCTCCATTTGCACGAAGGCTTGGCCGGAGTTTTCGAGCGCTTCGGTGATGCTGCGAGCGACGGAGACCGCGGGCTCGGAATTCATCTCGAGCGAGAGGAAGGCCTTGCGCACGGCTATCTCGATCTTCTGTTCCTTCCACGGAACGACTTGTCCGTTGCGGCGGATAAGACGCAGGGTCTTGAGGCCTTGCTGCTGGTCGGCCGCGAGCTTGCGCTGGCGATTCATGAGCATCGACTTGGCGACTTCGTACGCGTCGTTCTCGACCAAGGTGTTTTCGATGACTTCGTAAACTTCGTTGAGGTTGAAGCGCGTTTCCCGCGTGGAAACCGACTTGTCCTCGAGCTTGTCGCACACCTGCTTGGCGACTTCCTGAACCCAACCGCGATTCTTGTCGGTAAAAATGTCCTTCTCGTTCTTGGACAGCAGCACGTTCGCCAAGGCGTTGCCAATGGTGTCCATGATCTCGCTCTGATCGAAGGTGCTTTCGCCTTCGTGCGATACGACGTGAATCTTCGACTGCTCGGAGTCGTCTTCCGTCTGTGCGTCCTGGCGCCAATCGTAGTCCAACTTCTTTTCGCGGGAAATGGATACGAGGCGCTTGAGGGCGAGATCTTCTTCGAGACTTGGATTAATCATAGGTGTGTTTTAAGGCTGAAGGTGGAAGGCTTAAGGATGGGAAGCGAGTGGATTGGGGGATTAAACGAAATAGGGCGAAGGCGACGCGGAAGAGTGTTGAGGCTCCCTTTGTCGGTCTTCGCTCCTGAATGTATTATATTTTAGAGAGTGTCCAAAAAGTCAGAATGTGTATAGTTCCTGGAAATGGCCGCGCCACAAGGCGTGCGCATGGGGGGTATCCATGGAATGGCTATCCCCCATGCGCTCAACGCAGTGCCGGAGCCATTTCCAGAGGAACCCTTCGGGCAGCGTCCCTTTTCGCATTTTGCTGCGTTCTGGCCGAGGACCAAGGCCCAGAGGGCATTGGAACCTCGTCCACGCCTTGCCAAATGCGAAAATTGCCAGCTGCTATGCATATCCTGACTTGTTGGATACTCTCTTTAGAGGTCGTCGTCGCTTTCGATTTCGAGTGACGACGCTTTCTGGTACTCGGTGACGCGACCTTCGAAGAAGTTTTGCTCCTTCTTGATGTCCATCATCTCCGCGAGCCAGGGGAGGGGGTTTTGGATGCCGCCTACGAGCGGTTCGAGTCCGATGCCTTCGAGACGGCGGTCCGCGATGTAGTCGATGTATTGCAGAAAATCTTCCTTGCGGAGTCCGATGGAATCCATGGGCAGGCAGTCGCTGATGAATTCCTTTTCGAGGGCGATAGCTTCCGCCATGGTGTCGCGCAGCTCTTGCTTGAACTCGGGAGTCCAGATTTCCGGATTCTCCTCGGCCAGCTCCATGAGCAGGTTACGGAGCAGCTCGATGTGGTTGGACTCGTCGCGCAGGGTGTAGCGGAACATCTCGCCGATTCCGCGGAACTTGTTCTGGCGATAAAGCGAGAGGATCATGCCGAACATGCCGTAGAACTGAGTGCCCTCCATGCATTGGCCGAAGACGAACATGTTCTTGGCGAACATCTGCTTGTTCTTCGGATCGGTCATGTCCATGTCGCGTCGCAGGCGATGCGAGGTGCGAGTGACGAACTCGTTCTTCTTAACGATGGTCTCGATGTCTTCGAACATGGCCTCGCACTCGTGCGGGTTGATGCCCAAAGAGCTGACCATGTAAAGCAGCGAGTCCGCGTGGATGTTCTCTTCGTGGCTGTGGCGGCCGAGCACGAGCTTGAGCTCGGGAGCGGTGACCAGTTCGCGGATGACGTGTATTACATTGTCCCCTACGATGCCTTCGGCAGCCGAGAAGTAGCCGATGCCCATCATAATGATCCAGCGCTCGACGTCGGAAACGACAGTGTCGTCCTTCCACTGCTCGATGTCGCGGTTCATGATGATGTCCTCAGGCTCCCAGTGGTTCGCCTTCATGGTCTTGTACAGCTCGTAGGCCCACGCGTACTTGAGCGGCAGCAAGTTGAAGCACATGGATTTGCGGCCGTTGATGACGCGCTTTTCCGCGAATGCTTTTTCCGCTTTTTCCTGGTCCAAAACGAAGGTTTTGTTGCCGACTGTATACGCTTTATCCATGTGGACGAAAAATAGTGATGGTGGAAGGTTGAAACTGTGGCGAAATGCGAGGCGATTTCCTCAGAAGGGCGCAAAAAAGAACACATCCGCCAAACTCTGGCGAATTTAAGTTATTTTAAGTTATCCACCCCTTGCTAACCACTAGATGGTGTGGCTCGAAGAAATATGACCACAATATATTGTGACGAAATTGGGAACGTCAACGAGTTTGTGTGTAATTTATTTTCGAAAAACGAGCCCTTTCAGGGTCCGTTTCGACCTAAGAGACTCATCTACAGGCGCTTGTCTCGAATGGGACGATAGACGAAAATTTTTCGCTAAATTTCGGGCTCGATTGCGGCGTTTTGAGCTTCCGATTCGGGACCTTCGGGAGCGGGGGGCTCGGCTTCGTTCTCCGTCTCCGTTTTCGCCTCGAAAAGACTGAGCTTCGGATCGGCGATCGTGCCGGTGACATTGAGCTCGAAGATACCGGTGAATATGTCGAGAACGCGACCTGGAAGTTGGAGCAATGCATTGGAGCGGAAGGGGAAAAGCTTCGCCTTGAAATCGATATCGCCTTCTTCGATGTCGTAATTGCCGTCGCTTTGAATCTCGGCCACGGGGCCGACGAGCTTCAAGTCCGGAAAGCGGATGTAGCGTTTGTCGACTTCGAAGGGACCGTCTGAGTCTTCGAATTTCAGAGTCGTAATGCCCAGGCCTGCGGACTCCAGCGCTCGGGAAATCCCGCCGAGCAATGGGATGTCGTGCAGGTCGGCTCCAGAAATTCGATACGAGCCTTTGCCGTCGAAGGACTGGGAGTCGCCGACGATGCCCGTGCCTTCGAAGTTGAACTCGAGATCGCCGCCATAGCTCTCCAGTTCCTCGCTGGTGAAGCTAGAGGCGGAGCTCTCCTCGTCGTTCTCGCGGAAGTAGATGGCGGCGGCATTGAGGGTATTGCCGAAGTGGGCGCCGGTCAGGGTCAAGTCGATGTCGATGTCGTCGTCGACGATCTCTGCGCTGGCGACAGCCTTGCCGTCCGCCAAGTCGGCTTCGATCGAGGGAAGGCTGGCCCAGCCGTTGCCAAGCTGAACGGTCGCGTGGACGCTATCGAGCGGGAAGTGGTAGTAGCTGAACCAGTGATCGGTGTCGATCTGCAGATCGATGGAGTACTCGTAGAGATCCTTGACGCGCACGCTGGAGGATTTGGCGACGACCTTGGGCGGAATCTCGTAGCGGTAGGGTTCGAGAATATCGACCACGTCTTGGCGGACCTCGCTGATCAGGTCCGGGCCGATCCCGAGATCGATCGTGGTTTCCGCGTCGATCCAAAGTCCGCTCATCTTGAACTTGCCGTCTCTAGGGTCGGGGGCGATGGCGAATTGGGCCTCGCCGCGGGCGTCGCCTTCGTCGCGCGATAGAACGATGTCGTAGAGATCGAAGTAGCGCTGCAATATATACATGCGCAGTTCGATTTGCTTCATGGCGTGTCCGCGCACGATCAGATCGTCGCCGATGCCGTATCCGGAAATGCGCAGGGTCTCCGGTCGCTTGATGATCTGGCTGGAATCCATGATGCAGTAGAAGCCAGCTTCCGGGAATTCGAAGTTGCCCCAAAACTCGACCCACCAGTCCTCGGGAATCCAATCGTCGATGAGTCGTGGATTGAAGAGACCGTCGATGAGAATGCGGCGCCGAAGGGTATCGAGATCGAGACCAAGCGACATCCAACCTTTCTGGGGACCGCTGCGCAGCCAGAGATTGGACACTTCTAGTTGGCGTCCGTTCAACTCGGCTTGGGCGATGGCTCGATCGAAGCGGGCCCCGCGAGAGATTATGCGACCGGCATCCAGGTAGGCCTCGGCCTGCGAGGGCATGGTCGCGCCGTCGAAATGAACGGTGGCTTCCAAATAGGGAGCATCTATTATAGAAGCGTAGCTGGCGATAGGCCATTGCTCGAGCTTCTCCTTGGCCTTGGGGGCAAAGCGAGCGACGTAGGGCGGAGCCTGTTCCGAGATGAACTCGATCAACTCTTTTTTGGGAGAGCCGGCGAGCGACAGGGAACCGGTTTTCGTTTGAGGATTGCCCTGGGCTTCAATGGCCAACGAAGTGTTTCGCAGAGCGAGGGCGAGCTGGGCGGTCCAGTCGCCGCCTTCCAGAGGCTTGGCCTCGAGGGCGAGGTGCGTGACGAGCTCGACTCCCTGGCCGATGGAGTTGGCGCTCAGTCGAGCGGTTACGGGTCTCCAGTCCTTGGGATTCATGGAGGTCTCCCAGGCGGTTTCCAAATAGAGGCCTTTAGCCTGCGTGGACTCGGGGCCTTTGATCTGATCTACAGTGACGACGGCCCGAGCGTATTGGTCGAGCCAAGCATCGAGCTCGACGCGTATCCCTTCAGCCGCTACCTGATCTTTCCAGCGAGCGTTGGCGACAGTGATTTGCGTGTGGAGCGATTTATCCGATCCTCGAGGAGCGTTGATCTGGAGGCGTATTTCAGCGTCGTCGATTGGCCCGAGATGGGACTTGGCTTGCTGGATCGATTTGTGGAAGGAGATGAGCCGTTCGCTGAGCGTTTGCGGGGCTTGGGGCGTTTGTTCGAAGGGCAGGTCTTCGTGATCGACGATGCCAGTTACGACGCCTCGGATATTGTCGAAGTGAAACTTAGCCCGATTGATGCGCCAGCCTTTGAGTTGATTCTCCATGCGGAGGTCGATTCGGTCGATGACCGGTTCCGACAAGCCGGAAGGGGATAGAATGGCGGGCGTAATCAAGGAGCCGTTGAATACGTCGAGTTCGCTGAAGCGAAGCTCGCCGAACATGAGCAGAGCAGGGTTCAGCTTGATGGAGATGTGATCGGCGCGGGCTATTTCGGATTGGAGCTCTTCGGAGCGAATGATGGGATCCTCGATGGAAATGCGACCGCTCGGCTGTATCCGGATGGCGGACATGGATAGGCTGGCGCCTTCCGCTTGGAGCTTTCGTTCCAGGGCCCTAAGCAGGAAGTCAGGCATTTCGCTCTCGTCGAGAAAGACGATGAATGCGAATGCCGCTACCAATGCTGCTAAAATGGCAACGGTAAGCGTGTAAGAGAAATCCAGAACGGCTCGGCAAAGCAGACAAGCGCCCTGCCAAGCTAGCTTGCGTTTCGATTTGCTACTGCCTTCCAAGGGTATCCTCCTCGATTCTTACTGATTCTCGGCCGCGGTTGGTTCGTCGGAAGTATCGGGGAGGGGATTGTCGGGATCGAAAGGCTGTTCTGGGAGCGTTCGCTTGACGCGCCCGAATACAAGGTCGCTAAAGGCGTCGATGAAGCTCTGTCTCAACTCGAAGATCGAATTGCGTTCGATGGATCCGCCGAGCAGAACGGGCCCGCCGGTGAGCTCGGAAACGAAGAAATCGTGTTCGCTGCGCTGTTCGCCTTCAGGAGAATCCCATGCGAAGGCGACTTTGATCGAATAGGCCCACGATTGGCGGGTTCCCGCGATGCGGGCATTGGCGCTGTAGCTGTCGCGAATGAAGGATTTGACTTCGAGACCTTCCAGCTCTTGGGCAAGCGCTTCAGGCGCTGTGGGATTGTCCTCGTTGATTTGGAAAATCGGTTGATTGTCAGCCAGGCGGCGGATTTCGAGCGATTCGACGCGCGCTTCGTCGGGGGTGTCGAAAAGGCGCCTGCTGCGATACTGGAAGGTTTGATCGGCGATGGGATCGACGGTGTCTTTGGAAACTAAGTACACGAAGTCCTTTTCCTTCAGTTTTACGTAGCGGAGCGATCGATCTTCGATGGGGCTGTTGCCGAAGAGCAGAGTTTCGACTTGCGGCGGCTCCAGATCCTCGTCGCGGTTCATGAGACGAGAGGACGTTGCGCTGATAGAGAATTCAGGAACTTCCAATCCGTAGGTTTCCAGGTCTGCGGCGGTGGGCGCATCGTGCACGAATCCCGAGCTGAAATCTGAAGCGATGGCCCGGATTCGACTCATCCATGCGAGCGCCTCCTCCACTGCCTCGGTCGAACCTTCTTCGCGTTCGATGCCTTGTTCCTCGTCGGTGGTGAGAATCTCCCAGTCCGCGGAGTCGTCCAGTTTCTGCAATTCGAAGGATCCCCGATTGCGGCTTTCGAAGGAAATGGATGTGGCGAACTCGGTATCGATTTCCAGGATGCGGCGTTCGCGAAGACGCGTCTGGGCGTTTTCGAGATCGGTCACGTAGTCGATTTCCAGTTCGAATACGGTATCCCGACTCTCCAGTTTGGCGTAGCGAAGGGTCTCGTCATCCGAATTGACCTGATCGCCGACTTCTAAGGCCTCGCGGGTTTGGTCGGATTCTACGGCGATGCGCAGGAAGGGATTTTCGAGACCGTAGCTGGAAAGGTAAATGGGAGTAGGCTGGATTATGCTTTGGCTTTTCAGTTCGAGCAATCTTCCCAGCAAAGTGTTGACCTCGATTGCGTCGGCTCGGGCGCGAATAGGAGTTTCGAGGACCCACTGATCTTCGTCTTTGGTCAGGCGCGTGCGGAGGTTGCTGGCTTCGCGAAGTTGGATGTTCCAGGACTCGACTTCGAATATATTGGATTCGAATATGCGCGGGCTGCGCAGCTCTTTCAGGTCGATCGAAAGGCTGTCGAGCAGGCTGCGGTCGACGACGTGGATGTTCTTCTTGTCGTGCGAAAGCAAGTACAGGTGGTCGCCGACGGCAGTCGCGTTACCGATGCCCACTTGGTACACGGTGTCATCCTTGCCGAGTTCCAGAGTGAGCTCGGGGGGCTCAAGCCCGTACTCGGCCAAGGTGGCGCCTGCTTGTCCTAGGCGTTCAGCGTCGAAAGTGACCTTTGTGTCGAGGAATTGAAGTTGGTTGAGGATGCGCTCGATGGCGTAGGCGTTGGCGGGCCAACGGTAGGGCTCGGTAAGGGTCCAGCCGTTTTCCTCGAGCTCCAGGGAAAGCCTAAGGGTTCCGCTGGCATCGGAGATGCGGAGGAAGTCGATGTCTACGGCAATCGAGGCGAGGGCGTTGCGATCGAGATCGTCGCTTTCGTATTCGCGACCCCACGGGTCGATGTAGAAAATATAGGTCAGCAGACCGAGTAGGATGACGAGCAGGGTGAGTGTGATTTTCAGTCGCATGACGATTCCTTACTGTCTTCGGACAAGGTATACGATGAGACCCAAAAAGCCGACGACGAGCGGCGGGCCCAGCCAGATGAGATAGCGAGAAACGAGCAGTTCCTCGATGCTGAGGTCGAGCTTCACTTTGCGAATGGGCCTCGGCGGAATATTGAGCTGAGCAACGCGATCGATGGCGTAGTTGATGGCGTTGAGTATGAAGAAGAGATTGCCCGATGCTTGTATCCGATCGTTGGTGATGAAATTGGAAGTGCCCAGTACGACGAGTCGACCGCCGGGAATGCTGATGCCGAGCGACGAGTCGACCTTGCGTTCGGAGATCGCCCCCAGTCGAACAGGCCCTTTCAGGTCGATTAAAGGATCGAAGGTCGGGTTTCCGGGAGCAGAGTAGTTCTTTTCTCCCCAGCTGTTGGGCGATGCGGCCATCAGCTCGGTGACGATGAGCGAGTCGTCGAGGGGGCGGCCTGGATCTTCGCGAACGATGCGAGCTCGATCGGTCAATAGGGGCATGCCTAGCTTGTACAGCTCGTCGGTGATGGCGTGCTTGGCGAAGTGCCGAATCATGAGGTCACCGCCGTTGACGACCGAATTTCGATCGGTCTCGACGGCCAAGGCATCGTCGGTGAGAACACCCCATTCGAAGAGCAGATCGTCAAGCCCGTGATCGCGTCCGGGTTCGAGCAGGAGAATGAATCGGCCCGATGCCCGGCGTAGGTAGGACTTAAGCGTCTCCTGTTCTTGAGGTAGAAAGCGTGTCTTGGGCGAAGCGCCGATGATGAGGGAGGCGTCCTCGGGAACGGCTCCTTCGGAAGCCAGGTTGATGGTTTTGACGACTATGTTGCGTCTCTGGAGTTCGTCCTGGAGACGAGAAATTCCCTGTGCGGAGGTGAAGTTGTTCGGGTCGAGTTCGCCGTGGCCGATGGTGAAGTAAATGCTGGGGACTGCATCTTGGGAGACTTCTAGAATCGACTGAGTGAAAACGGTTTCGCCGAGAAATTCCTCAAGCTCGCTATTGGCGATGCGGTAGAGCGAGCGAATCGGCACGACACGCTTGGCGTTCCCGGACAGGAATATGACGGAATCCTCCTCGGCGATGCCAAGTTCCTTGGCTTTGCTCGCATTCTTGTAGATGTCCAAGTACTCGACGTCGACGCGATTGTCTCCCTGGTTGCGCGTCTCGTATTCGTATTCGCTGAGCAATGACTTAACGTCGTAGAAAATATCGCGAATGCCGAGATCGGTATCCTGGTCGGAAAGGGTCACCACGACCTGGATGGGGCGTTCAAGCTGATCGAGGTAAGCGACGGTTTGAGCAGATAAGGTGTATTCTCTGCCGATGGTGGTGTCGATCCGTTTGAAGTTGCGCATGGCGATCGTATTGATCGCGGCCAGGATCAGGAAAACGAGGACGAACTGGGCGATCGCGTGCAAGCGATCGACGATGCGATTGGACTGGTAGGATTCGATCAGACTCATCGCTCTAAACGCCTCCCTCCCGATATTCCAAAATCAATATGCTCAAGAATAGGAATGCCAGAGAGCAGCTGATATAGAGTACAATGGCCCGTGTATCGATGATGCCTGACGAGAAGTCGCGCATATGCTGCAAGACATCTGTGTGCTGGGCTAGCTGATCGATCCAAGCGGGTTGCTCGATCCAAAGCAATGCCAGCTCGTCCAGATAGCTGCCGACTACGATGAATCCGAATACGAGCGAAAAGCTGACGATACCGGCGACAAGCTGGCTTTGCGTCAGAGCGCTGGAAAAGATGCCCAAGCTGAGAAACAAGGCGCCGCTCAAGGCGATATAAGCATAGCCCCCGATAATCGGGTAGGGATCGAAAACCGAGTCTTCCTGAACGAACGAGTAGAATAAGTAGTGGAAGCTTGCGGTGAAAATCCAAAGCAGAGCGTAGTAGGCGTAGCTGGCGCTGAATTTCGAGAGAATGACTTCGGTGGCCGTTACGGGAACGGTCATCAGCGTCTCGATGGTGCCCGTGGCTCTTTCCTCGGCGATGCTCTTCATCGTGAGCAGCGGCACCATGAAGAACACTGGCAGGAAGAATAGTCGGAAGAATGTGAGCGATGGACTTTCCTCTTTAGGGTCGTTGGCATAGTCGACCAGTATGAGCTGAAAGAGAAAGCCCATGATCAGCAGGAAGAGGAATGCGGCGATGTAAGTGCTCGGATTGATGAGGAGCTTCCAGAGCTCGGCGCGCAATAGAGTGAAAAAGTGCCTCATTCGGTTTGCTTAGCTAACGGCGCTGGTGGGCGTTTTTTCATTCTCCTTGGATTCGTCGGAACCCTCTTCGTTCGTCAGGTCCGATTCGAGGGTTTCCCAGCTGCGTCGAGTCGCCGCGAGGAAGACGTCTTCCAAAGGCGCTTGGCGCATGCGTAGCGATCGGATGCGCAGGTTTCCTCGTTTGGCGAGCGACTGAAACAAGGCCTCTCCGTAATCGTGTACGCCGTGAATGCGAATTGTCACTTTCGAAAAGCCGGTCGCATCCGCTTCGGCGTATTGGTCGACTTCGAAATCGGCCACGACATTCGAGACTGCTTCTCTTAAATCGGCCAGCGTTCCGTTTATTTCCAGCTCATAGATAGTGGAGTCGATAAAGGTCTCCCTCAATTCCTGCGGGGTTCCCTGGCCAACGATCTTGCCGCCATTGATGATGATGACCCGATCGCAGGTCATCTCGATCTCGGGGAGAATATGACTGGAAATGATCACGGTCATCTTGCCGCGCAAACTGGCGATCAGGTCGCGAATCATGATCACCTGATGAGGATCGAGACCGATGGTAGGCTCGTCCATGATGATGACTTCTGGGTGGGCGAGAATAGCGTCGGCGATGCCGACCCGCTGGCGGAATCCTTTCGAAAGCTTGCCGATGATTCTGCTCTGAGCTCGGGTCAAATCGCAGCGCTCCATCACTTCGTCAACCCGTTTGCCGCGGTGGCGCATAGGGAGCTCCTTCATGCGGGCCCTAAGCTTCAGATACTCGCGGACGCGCAACTCGTTGGGCAGCGGGTTGTTCTCCGGCATGTAGCCGATGCGGCGCTTGATCTCGTGAGGATTGCGCGCGACGGGAATACCGCAAATGCGGGCGATGCCCGAGGTGGCTCGGGTGTAGCCAGTGAGGACTCGCATGGTGGTGCTCTTGCCGGCTCCATTAGGGCCTAAAAATCCGACGATTTGGCCTTTGGCTACTTGGAAAGAGATGCCGTCGACGGCTTCGAGGTTTCCGAAGCGCTTGTGTAGCTTCTCGACTTCTATGGCAAGTTCCTGGGTTTCCACGTTACGGGGTTACGATTGATGCGACCTAGCGACAGGACAATAGAAAGACAGGCTTTTCGAGGGCGGCAATCCCAATATCGTATGCGGCAGCGCCTTACCGAGGCGAATCTCGCTTCGCCTATCTGGAAGACACTCGCTAGCGGGGTTAGGTGCCATCATTTTTCCAAGGTTACTTCGCCTGCCCGCACCTGTATGCGCGAACCGTTGGCCCGTTCGACAACTAGGGCTCCATGAGGGTCGATGCCTCGAGCGGTCCCTTCCACCTTGGCGTTGCCCTGAAACAGACTGACCTTGCGTCCTTCGAGGGCGTCGTAGGAGGACCACCGCTCGCGCAGTCGCGTTCGGTAGGAGTCATTGACGAATTGTTCGTAGGCGAGCATCACGCGGCCCGAAAGGGCGGCGGTGAAGCGGTTCGCATCCTGGATGGCTCCGGCTTCCTGTCGAATCGAGGTTGCGATCGCCTTCAACTCATCGGGCCAGTCGTCGCCCGAGCCGTTGACATTCAATCCGATTCCCAGAACGAGATCGCGGGTCTGGTCGGCATCCATTCGCGCTTCGGTGAGGATGCCGGCGACCTTGCGGCCATTGATGAGAATGTCGTTGGGCCACTTGATATTGCTCTGGATGCGAAAGAAGGCGTTGATGCACTCGCAAATATTGATGCCCATCCACAGAGTGAAGGTGGAAAGGCGGGCAGGCGATACGTCGGGACGGAAAGCGAAGCTCG
>Ga0208127_1000124_pt1 | contig 37578 bp, 37 predicted proteins | sample ETNtaG_6_FD_185751 | JGI IMG/M metagenome (GOLD analysis project Ga0208127, IMG submission 185751) | Marine microbial and viral communities from oxygen minimum zone, Eastern Pacific Ocean - ETNP201306SV45 (SPAdes) (version 2) | ecosystem: Environmental > Aquatic > Marine > Oceanic ... | reverse complement strand
CTCGAGTTACCGCTTTACCGATTGCATTCTCTAATCCATCTTTCGGTCCCTGAGAAAGAAATTGACTACTTGATTCTTTCACAATGACGTCTGTGGTCAGAGAGTCAATCAAGGCTCGTGCCAGAGTAAAAGGAAGAGGGCTCACAAGATTCACCCAGTGGGAAGAAAGCCTTGGAGTTAAAACTGGAACGGGAAGGATGATTCTTTTCCGCAGCCCAGCTACTTTCGTGTAGGCATCCATCATTTCTCGGTAAGAAGCCACTTCAGGGCCGCCAATCTCAAGAACTTTGTTTAGAGACTGTTCGTTGCCGAGAACGTGAAGAAGTTCTTGGAGCACATCACCTATAGAGATCGGTTGGCACTGAGTTTTTGTAACCCAACGGGGCACAACCATGACCGGTAAAACCTCAACGAGGGAGCGGAGCATCTCAAAAGATGCGCTACCTGACCCGATGATTATGGCAGCTCTAAGTTCAGTAACCGGGGTTGAACCACTTGCCAGAATTCTTCCAACATTATGTCGACTTTGAAGATGCACAGAGTTTTCTAGATCGTCTTCGCCTAACCCACCGAGATAAACAATCTGACGAAGCTTTGTTTTCTCAGCACAGTCGGCGAAAACTTGCGCCATATTTTCCTCTGCTGCTGCAAAGTTGCGTTCAGCAGACATGGAATGCACAAGATAAAAGGCGTAGTCAGCTCCATTCAAAGCTTCAAAGGTTTCCACTGGATCTTGTAGATCAGCTACAACTATTTCAACATCGTCTGACCAAGGACGATTTGTTAAGGAGTCTGGTGAGCGAGTAACGCAACGCACACGATATCCCGACTCAAGCAAACGAGGGACGAGACGTCCTCCGACATAGCCAGTTGACCCTGTAACAGCGACAAGTTCGTTTTGGCTCATGACGTAATTCTACGCTTTAGCGAAAAAATCAAGTTGTGAATGATTTCACAACTAGTCGCTGACACGAAACTTGTTTGAAACTATGAAGATTTTTTCCAAACAGAGATATGGACTACTGATTCTTCTACGAAAGGGGAGTCAAGCCAATCCTCCCATCGGTGCTCTAATGATAAACCCACTTTTGTTGCCATTTCATCAAGTTGTGACGGATATGCATAACGCAAAAAATAAGGGAATAGACGGTTACCAGAAGACGTCATTTCAATTCTTTGTCCGGTAATAGTTTGCTTTTCCTCATCAATGAGAACAGCGTCAGCGAGAATACGGTCCACTTCTATAGAGCGAATTGAGAAACCATCATGCGTTTTAGGATCAGGAACGAAAGCTTCAATTACAAAACGTCCTCCAGGTTTAAGTAGCCGCTTAACCGCAGCGATACAAGATTCCTGATCTTTCTGGCTGGGCAGATTAAAGAAAGTATTGAAACCCACAAGAATCAAGGAAAACGTCTCCGGCTCTAGCCCAGGCGGATCAACCATGTCACCTTTAATCAGCGTTACCGCCTCAGAGCCCGGTTTTGCCCGTAAAAGATCAAGCATCGCCTCTGAAGCATCCACACCAGTAACATCTAGTCCACGTTTTGCTATCGGTAAAGCGAGGCGCCCACTTCCAATCCCAAGCTCAAGCACCGGCCCATCTTCTGCTAAAGAAAGTATTTTTTCGGCTACAACGTCAGGGTTGCCCATAATTGTCAAAGCAACGTTGCCGTCATCGCCGTACCATTCGTCGTACACGCAGGCAAACAAATCTCCGTAAGTTTCTGGTCCGTACTTTTCCATTCCTTCACTATGCCTTCGATTAAGTCGTTACCGACAGGAAATATACCGTACCCTTAACTAGTAATGACGTATTTAGATCACGCAGCGAGCACCCCAACTCGACCAGAAGTAGTCGAAGCAATGATGCCTTGGTTCACCCAACACCCAGGCAACCCTTCTGGCGCCCATCAACAAGCACGAGAAGCCCGCCGCGCCGTAGATGAAGCAAGAGACGCTGTAGCCGCACTTGTCGGCGCTGACTCTTCAGAAGTTGTCTTCACAAGCGGAGGAACTGAAGCAGACAATTTAGCTATAGATGGAGTGCTTCGCTCAAAAGGCGGGACACCAATTTGTAGCGCAACTGAACACCCCGCAGTGCTTGAACCAGTAAGAGACAATGGCGGGATAGTTGTGCCCACTGATGAAGCAGGGCAAATAAGTTTAGAAGCTCTCGCAGAAACCTTGAATTCAATCGACAACATCTCTTTGGTTTCAGCAATGACAGCAAATAATGAAACAGGAGTCATCAACCCCATAACAGACATCGCTGAATTATTGGAAGAACGATTCCCCTCCACGTACTTGCATACTGACGCGGTTCAAGCAACAGCATGGATGGACCTCGCTAAGTACTGCGAAGGAGCTCATCTCATCAGCATCACTGGACACAAATTCGGCGGTCCAAAAGGAGCTGGAGCACTGATCATCAAAAAAGGCGTACCCTTCCTTGCAACACAAAGAGGAGGAGGCCAAGAAAGAGAACGAAGAAGCGGAACTCAAAACGTTCCAGCGATCGTCGGCCTCGGCAAAGCCGCACAAATCATGATGTCTGAAAGAGAAATACTGTCCGCTCGTGTCACTGACCTAAGAAATCAACTTGAAGAAAAACTTATAGCCCTAATACCAGACACATTCCGAACCTTGCCTGCTGAAAGTAACCGGACACCACAAATCGCACATTTATGCTTCAAAGATGTAGAAAGCGAATCCTTACTTTTTCTATTAGAACAAGAAGGAATTGCCGCCAGCGCAGCCTCCTCATGCGCAAGCGGAGCACAACAAGTCTCCCACGTACTCCAAGCCATGGGCATCGACTACGAAAAAGCATCTGGTTCGATCCGCCTCTCTTTAGGGTGGACAACAACCGAAGAGGAAATAAACCACGCACTGAACGTAATACCTCAAGCGGTCACCCAATTAAGGGAATATTCAAAATGAGTAAAGTCATGGTTGCAATGTCAGGAGGCGTTGACTCCTCAGTTGCCGCAGCACTGATGCTAGAACAAGGCCACGAAGTCGTAGGAGTAACCCTTCGACTTTGGGGAGGGGAATCGGATTCCGGTTGCTGCGCAATTTCTGATGTGGATGACGCCCGTCGGGTCTGTGACGAACTAAAAATAGACCATCATGTGTTCAACATGAGCGACGAATTCGACAACCACGTAGTAAATCCCTATGTTTCTAGCCATGCCGCAGGCCTCACCCCAAACCCCTGCATCGAATGCAACCGACACATAAAATTCGATCTACTCCATCATCGAGTTCAAGCCCTTGGATTCGATCGTCTCGCCACCGGCCATCATGCTCGCATCATTACCCAACCTGACGGAACCCACTATCTCGCACGCGCCATCGACACAAGTAAAGACCAGTCCTATGTGCTGTACATGCTCGACCAAAAGAAACTCGCGATACTAGACCTCCCCATAGGCGACCTAACTAAAGAACAGGTACGTGATTTAGCCACAAAATTAAATCTCCGAACCGCAACCAAACCAGATAGTCAAGATGTTTGTTTCATAACTCGAGAACACGGACGCAACGACTTCCTCCGTAAAAGAATTCCACTTACCCCCGGACGAGTGATTGACACTACTGGAGCTGAGGTAGGAAGTGTCGAAGCAGTAGAGATGGTCACAATAGGACAAAGAAAAGGTATGGCAACAGCAGGGGGAACAGACCCACGTTATGCAATAGATGTTGACGTTCCTAATGCAACAGTGACCGTTGGAAAACCAGAAGACCTTTTGGTGGACTCTATGCCCGTGAAGGACTGTGTTTGGGCAAACCAACCAACAAGCGGTTCGGTACTCGTTCAAATTAGCGCACACGGTAAACCAATGGAGGCGACGTTAAAAGATAACAACGTTTACTGGGCTGAGCCTCAACGTCGAGTCGCACCTGGACAGGCGGTCGTGTTTTATAGCGACAACAAAGTCCTAGGTGGGGGAATGGCTTGTTAAAGAACGGCGAGTAGCTTCAACTAAAAGATGATCGGGTCGCACCGGAGCAAAGAGAAACGTCTCAATTGTTTGTTTTTCTGTTTCCTTTTTAACAGCGGCTACCCATACATCATGGGGAGAACTACAACAAACTTCAAGAGCAAGACCATACGCCCCTTGGGTGAAGTCCACAGCATCAGTGTCTGCCGATGCAGGGCCAACGCTTTCAATCTCACTTCTTTGAAAAAGAGTCGGTTCGTTTAACGATAAGTGGTCATGTAAAACCAGTCCGGCTGGAACAAGAACTACCCACCTACGATTTATTTGATGCAAAGAACGCAAACCAACAAAAGTTAGAGGAAACCCGATAACACAAGCAATAACGCCAGCTACAGTTCGTCCGTCAGCAAGTAAATAAGGTCCGGCAACCAAACCAACGACAGAGACCAAATACGTCGCAGGACGAAGAAAACTTGTAACTGCTGCCGGTGCTCTGAGTAAGAATCGACGCTCATTCCCGTAAGAGATCCGGTCAATAAATAGATCACCAATCGTTGCACTAGAACCGATCACTAAAGCAACAGTTGCAAAAACAAACGCAATGATAATTACCGAAGCGGTGGAAGAAGTTGTAGCAGCCCAGAACGTAAGAATAAAACACAGGACACCACCGAAACGAACACCAGTTAGAGACAGAGGGCGAGGCACAAAAGTAGAAAAAAGCCCTACTCCCCACAAAAACCAAAGAATCACAGAAAGCACTGAACGCGGAGTGTTCTCTAGCGGGTCTAATCCATCAGCCATTAACGGACCGACCCCTAAAGGCAAAGCAAACCAAATAATGCGTAAACCTATTAAGAGTAGAAAGTTTTTGTCCCTAAGAGAAATGTCCACGAGATAACGCTAGAGGATTTAATAGCGTCCTGCCCCTACCAGAGCACTCCGGTAGAATCAATGTGTGACAAATAACAGCAATTCAGAGGATATTGCAGCGGCAAGAATTCAAGAACTACGTGAATTGATCCAATATCACAACGAACGCTATTACTCTTTGGATTCTCCTGAGATACCTGACGCCGACTATGACGCGCTTTTTAGAGAACTAAATCAGCTAGAACAACTTCACCCAAACCTCATCACAGCTGATTCTCCGACTCAAACCGTTGGAGGCAGCACAATCAACACTTTTGAAGAGGTTGTTCACAGAACACCGATGATGTCGTTAGATAACTCATTTTCGATCGAACAACTTGAAGCTTGGGCGGACCGTGTCAGAAAAGGACTCCAAGAAGAAAAAACCGACCCTCAATGGGTATGTGAACTTAAATTTGACGGACTTGCTGTTTCTTTAATTTATGAGGAAGGCAAACTCGTGCAGGCAGCTACCCGAGGTGACGGAACAACAGGAGAAGATGTAACAGCCAATGTCCAAACAATTAAGAGCATTCCGCACCGATTACCAGAAAAAGCACCAGCTTTTCTTGAAGTCCGCGGCGAGGTATACATGTCCCTCACTGCATTTGTTGAATTAAATAAGAGCCAACAGTCTTCAGGGGAGAAGACCTACGCAAACCCGCGAAATACCGCAGCTGGATCCTTACGACAAAAAGATTCAAAAATCACTGCTACACGCAACTTGTCTTTCTGGGCCTATGCAGTTGGCGGCATAGAAGGACAAGAATTACAAGACTCCCACTTAGATACGTTGCATTTTTTAAAAGAACTTGGGCTCCCGGTAAATGAAAAAGCTAAAAAGTTCGAAGATTTCTCTTCTGTTATTGATTTCATCAATCAAATAGAAAAAACACGACATGATTTGGATTATGAGATAGACGGAGTCGTAGTAAAAGTTGACGCCTTATCCATGCAAGACACGTTAGGTGCTACCGCTCGCGCACCCAGATGGGCAATGGCCTACAAATTGCCTCCAGAGGAACAGACAACCACACTTCTAGACATTGAGGTATCAATTGGAGCCGGAGGCCAAGCAACGCCATTTGCTCGCTTAGACCCAGTTGTAGTTGGTGGATCTACAGTATCCACCGCCACCCTTCACAACTCGGACCAAGTAGAAGCAAAAGACGTCAGACCGGGCGACACAGTCATTGTTCGTAAAGCAGGCGACGTTATTCCTGAAGTAGTCCGTCCAGTTTTATCTGAACGACATCCAGATAGCACACCCTGGAAATTCCCAACTCACTGCCCGGTCTGTGAATCCCTTCTCGTACGTCCCCAAGGTGAAGCAGCGACCTTCTGCCCAAACCATGCTTGCCCAGCACAAGTACGTGGCAGAATCTCGCATTTCGTATCACGAGGAGCCATGGATATAGAAGGCTTTGGCGAACAAACAGTAGACCTATTCGTTTCTCACGGCCTCATTTCAGATGTAGCAGACATCTTCACTCTAGATATGGAAAGAATCGCCAAATTTGAAGGCTTTGGCGAGACATCAATAAACAACCTAAAAACAGCGATAGAAGAATCAAAAAACCAGCCTTTAGGTCGACTCCTGTTTGGTTTACGAATCCCACACGTAGGAACTACCGTTGCCGACCTTGTAGCACGATCATTCAAAAACCTAGATGGTTTAGAACAAGCCACAATTGAAGATCTAGAAGAAGTTGAAGGACTAGGTCCAGTTATCGCAGCTTCTATTTATGACTGGTTACGCGAAAAACACAATCAACAACTTCTTTCTAAAATCAGAGAAGCAGAAATCAATTTAACGGCAGCCTCAAGCTCTATCTCTTCTACGGAGACTCAACTACTTGACGGTATGAGCATCGTAGTCACCGGAACCCTTTCCATGATGAAAAGAGAAGAAGCCAAGGCAGCGATTCTTGAACGAGGTGGGAAAAGCCCAGGCTCCGTTTCTTCTTCAACCACGTTTTTAGTCGCCGGCGAGGGCAGTGGTTCAAAACTCCTGAAAGCCGAATCTTTGAATATTCCCGTACTTGACGAAGAATCTTTTATCCAATTACTAAAAACCGGAAAAGTCTCAGACTCTAACTAACCGTCAACACGGAAGCACCAACTAAAAAACTGGTCCCTATCTGGCGACCGAACTTCCCAATAACGAATTTGCGCACATACTTCTTGAGCCGGGAGCCGCTCAAGAACCAGACCTTCATCGGGACGAAAGATCACTGAATTAAGGGCACGCTCAATTCTTTGCTCATCTAAAGGTATTTGAACATTATCGATATAGGTCAACTCGCCTAACCATCCAGAAGCCAAAATTACACCAACATTTGACTGAGGAAGGATGGTGTCTCCACGAGGTGGAATCAACTCAACGATGGCCGGGTTGCTGTCTACACTCACGTCATCAACATTGTCATTTGTGGCAATTATGGCAGCAACTATCGCGCCCACACCTAAAGCAAGAAGAAGCGAAATCCATAAAGCGCTACGACGATTCACATAAGTGAGACTACCTCGGTTATAAGCGGACTAGCGTAGAGGGGGTGAATGATTCAAGTAAATCTTTTTCATTAAAAAATAGTTTCCCTGATTTAACTGGGCAGACGCTAAATAACCGGTATCGCTTACATCAAGCAATTGGAACTGGCGCATCGGGGACTGTCTATGTAGCAGTCGACTTAAATACCAGTCAACGAGTGGCGGTAAAAGTTCTGAATCCATCATTAAGCAGCGATAACAAGTTTCTTGAGAGGTTTTATAGAGAAGCTAAAAAAGTTAGTTCCTTGAACCATCCAAATATTCTCCGCGTATACGACTGGGGAGTTGATGGTTCCCCCTATCTTGTAACAGAGTATTTAGGAGGCGGAAGCCTAAGAAGTATCTTGATGACTGGATATCGGCTTACTCCTGGGCAAACGCTTCTTGTCGGGTTAGAAGCATGTAAGGCTTTGGCCCACGCCCATGAACGCGGAATTATTCATCAAGACATAAAGCCAGCAAATTTTCTATTTGGCCAAGACGGAGTGCTTCGTATAAGCGACTTTGGACTAACTAATGCATTAAGGGAAACAACTCAATCAGAAACTCCCACTGAAGGGTTCACCGGAACAGTGCGTTACGCCTCACCAGAACAAGCCAGTGGACAAAAATTGAATGGAAGCTCAGACATCTATTCCCTTTCAATTATTTTTGTTGAAGCGGTCACTGGCCACGTTCCATTTCTTACGGATTCTCTAGCCGGAACACTTAAAGCTCGTATTGGTAAATCTGTTCCTACCCCTGAATCGCTTGGCCCTCTAGGCCCAGTTGTTCAACAAGCAGGAATGGCTGACTCCAGTAATCGCCCAACAGCAGAGCGGGTAAGAAGAATGCTTCTGGAAGTAGCACCTTCTTTGCCTCGACCGACCGCACTTCCGCTAGTAGGCCCTGGTGAAATAGGGGCAGCGCCACTATCAGGTGAAGTTACAACTGTGACGCCACAAAAAGAAGAAGTGTTTAAAGAGCCTCGCCGAATACGCTCAGTCGGGCCGAAACGCCGCTGGCCAGCTGTAGCTGCAGCAGCTTTACTTCTTGCAGGGGCTATTACTGGAGGGATTTTGCTCTGGCAAAACACACAAGCAGAAGAAATAGCGGTTCCTTCAGTTGCAGGTCGACCAATCGAAGAAACTTACGAACGTCTTATAAATCTTGGTTGGACAGTTGAAGAACGTTACGAACGACGCGACGGAACAGTCGAAGGTCAACTACTTGGCACAGACCCACCAGCTGGATCTTTTTATGAAACCGACCAAAGTGTCGCCATAATTATTTCCTTGGGTCCCACTCGGGTGGAAATACCTTCTGAAATTCAAGGCACCACACTAGAAGAAGCAACTCAACTCATTGAGGAAGTTGGCTTAGTGGTAGGTCAAGTGACTTCAACATATAGCGAAGAGATTGCAGAAGGTTTTGTCATAGGTTCCTTAGCTCTTTCAGAAGACTTACCGAGAGGTTCTTCAGTTGATTTGGAAATATCTGACGGACCACCCCCAAGAATTATTCCCGAAGGATTAGTAGGGCAGGAAGTAGCAGAAGTTCAAAATGTTCTTGCCGCTCTCGGTCTGAATTTAGAGATAGTAGAAGAATACAGCTCAGAAGTTGAAGCTGGTTTAGTCTCATCAATAAGTCCGCCAGAACAATCAGAAGTTAACTTTGGTTCAACGGTCGTTATTGGAATATCACTCGGGTTAATGCCACGTCCAGTTCCAGATGTAATAGGACTTGATGTCGTATCTGCAGAAATGCGTTTACAATCCGCTGGGTTCCTAGTGATCGCAGTAAATGGAACTGAAAGCGGAGTAGTTACTGCTCAAACACCAATTGCTGGAGAAATGGCGATACCAAATGACACAATAGAGTTAGTGACTGAATGACTAGTAAAATAAGTGAACAAAGTTTACTTTTAGGCCTTACCCTCAAATCATAATGAATGAACGAATTTCGCGCGAAGATGTCGCCCATGTAGCCCGCTTGGCATGCCTATCTTTGACAGATGTTGAACTTGATGCATTTACCAACCAACTAGCAGACATTCTAGAACACGCAGCAGATCTTGATGCCCTTGATCTAGAGACTGTTGAACCAACAGCACATCCACTACCTCTCATAAACGTTTTCCGGGATGACAAACCAGGAGAAGCCGTAGATCGAGAAAAGTTTCTCGCAAGTGCACCCGAAGTAGAAAATAATCAGTTCAAAGTTCCGCCAGCTCTGGGAGAACACTCATGACTGTTCAAGAAACTGTACTGGCAATTCAAAAAGGTGAAATGAAGGCCCAAGAAGTTTTGGAAAGCCACCTAAAAACAATCCAAGACAGAGAAGAAGAAATCAATGCTTTCAACCTTGTAATGACCGAAGAAGCAATAAAAGAAGCAGAAAAAATTGACTCCCTAGTGGCAGAAGGAAAAAATCCTGGACCACTGACAGGGATACCAGTAGCAGTCAAGGACAATATTTGCACCCAAGGAATACCAACAACATGTTCATCAAATATTCTCGCTGGATGGCTGCCACCCTATGACGCCACCATTGTTGAACGCCTTCGAGATGCAGGCGCAGTAATTGTAGGGAAAACCAATCTTGATGAGTTTGCGATGGGGGCTTCAACAGAAAATTCTGCCTTCGGGCCAACCCGAAATCCACTTGATACGACACGAGTACCCGGTGGTTCCTCAGGAGGTTCCGCAGCAGCCGTAGCCGCAGGGTTCACTCCGTTAGCTATAGGAAGTGATACCGGCGGCTCAATTCGCCAACCTGCCGCACTTTGTGGAGTTGTCGGCGTAAAGCCAACCTATGGGCGGGTATCTCGCTATGGCCTCGTCGCATTTGCTTCAAGTTTGGATCAAATCGGACCATTCGCAGAAACTGTTGCTGATGCAGCGTTACTGCTAGAAGTGATATCCGGCCATGATCCATTAGACACAACTTCTATACCTGAGCCTCCACTTGACCTTTCTTCAGCATTAACTCAAGGAGTGGAAGGGCTTCGAATCGGAGTTATTGATGAATTAAGTGGAGGAGCAATCGAGGGCATTTCAGATGATGTCCTCGCGTGCTTAGAAAAAGCAGTAGAAGCGCTTACCTCAGCAGGAGCCATTGTTGAAAGAACGTCTGTTCCATCAACTGTCTATGGATTATCCGCCTATTACGTAATTGCCCCAGCAGAAGCTTCCTCAAATTTGGCTCGATATGACGGAGTTCGATTTGGCCCACGAGTTGACGCCAAAACAACCTCAGAAATGATGGTCGCAACCCGCACCGCAGGCTTTGGAGATGAAGTCAAACGCCGCATCATGCTCGGAACATATGCACTTTCTGCAGGCTACTACGATGCCTATTACGGTAAGTCTCAGAAGGTTCGAACTCTCATAATGAATGATTTCGCAGCAGCGTACGAAAAATTCGACCTGCTCCTCAGCCCAACTGCACCCACCACCGCATTCCCATTAGGAGACAAAACTGAGGATCCGCTACAAATGTATTTACAGGACATTTGTACCATCTCTTCTAATCTGGCTGGCCATCCCGCAATGTCTGTCCCATTTGGTCAAGGAACAGACGGGCTTCCAGTCGGAATACAAGTTCTAGCTCCTGCTACAGATGAACACACAATGTTTCGTGCCGGAGCAATACTTGAAGCCTCAAACCAAGGACAGTCATGACAAGCAAAACTCTTGACGGCTGGGAGATAGTAATCGGGTTAGAGGTTCACGCTGAACTTGCCACCGCTACCAAACTTTTTTCCTCTGCTCAAAATGTTTTCGGTGGTGAACCAAACACAAACATAGATCCTGTTTCTTTAGGCCTACCAGGTTCCCTACCTGTGCTCAACCAGAAAGCAGTGGAACTCGCTATCCGAGTTGGTTTGGCATTGAATTGCCGAGTGCAACGATCAGTTTTTGCCAGGAAAAACTATTTTTACCCAGATATGCCTAAGGCTTATCAGATTTCACAGTTTGATCTTCCAATTAATGAAGGCGGATGGCTGGAACTCCCAGATGGACAACGGATCGGCATAGAGCGAGCACATTTGGAAGAAGATACAGGGAAGAGTTCTCACGTGGGAGGCGGAGGCCGCATCCACGAAGCAGACTATTCTCTCGTTGATTACAACCGAGCCGGCGTTCCTCTAATAGAAATAGTTGGTGCCCCAGATCTACGTAGCGCAGAAGAAGCCAGAAGCTATGTTTCAGAACTGCGATCTATTTTGGTGGCTATCGGCGCTTCGGACGGGAAAATGGAAGAAGGGTCAATGCGAGTTGACTGCAATGTTTCCGTGCGACCAGAGGGAAGTGAAGAATTTGGAACACGATGCGAAGTAAAAAACATCAACTCGCTTCGCTCTCTAGGGAGAGCAATTGAGTATGAAGCCCAACGGCAAGTTGACATAATTACTTCCGGTCAAGAAGTCGAGCAACAAACGCGTCATTGGGACGAAGCTGATGGACGGACACATACTCTTCGGTCAAAAGAAGAAGCCTTTGATTATAGATACTTCTCTGAACCAGACCTTGTTCCTTTAGACCCTTCACCAGAGTGGATAACAGAAATACAAGAATCTCTTCCTGAGTTGCCTCGCCAGCGTCGAATTAACCTTGCTGAAGCTGCAGGCATCACACCTCAAGAAGCGACTCTCGTAGTTGAAAGAAATTTAGATGAATTTGCTATTGCAGCTATAGAAAAAGGTGCTGACCCCACCCGTGTTCTCGTGCATCTAGAAAACAACTTGGCTGATGGAATAGGAGAACTAACCATTGAGTCTTTTGCTGGACTTATCTCTTTAGAAACAAGCGGAGATTTGAGCGCTACTCAAGCCAAGACAGTCTTAGCTGACTTAGCAGATAAGGGAGGCGACCCTAAAGAGATTGCGGCACACCATGGATTTGAAGCAATGGACACTTCAGAACTTGAAACGCTGATTGAAGGCATACTTGCCGACCATCCAGAAGACTGGACCGCATTTGTTGAAGGAGACCCGGAAGAAAGAAAGAAGAAGTCCGGATTCTTTGTAGGTCAAGTCATGAAAATGACAAAAGGTCAAGCCGACGGAAAAATAGTCAACGACATTCTTCTACATCGAGCCGAGAATTAAATTCCGGTAACCATCCACCGTTCACTTCTAAATCGCATTCCAAGAAGAAGAGAACGAAGCCCCATAAACAGGCAGATTGTTGCCCATAGCCAGCCAATCCCAAGATCAAGAATGCGCGTCAAACACATAATCGGAACAGTGCAAATAGTCGCGGCAACCATAGCCTTAGCGAGATAGCGATGATCTCCCGCTCCAATAAGTATTCCGTCTAAAGCAAAAGCTATTCCAGATATTGGAGACATGGCAGCTACATAAATAAAGAGAAAACTCGCAAGAGCGGTTACCGCTGGATCGCTAGAGAAAATTTCCGAGAATGGGATATGAATAGCCGCGAGCAAAGCACCGCTTACTACACCAATTCCAACTGACCAGATAATGGCTCTTTCCCCGACTTTTTTTGCTTCGGATGAATCGCCAGCTCCAAGAAGGTTACCGATCATGGCTTGTGCGGCAATAGCCATAGCATCCATTGCCATGGCCAGGGTAAACCAAATCTGAAAGGCGACTTGATGAGCTGCTACATCTACGTCACTTATACGAGCAGCGACCGCAGTCGCAATCAAAAATGTTCCAGCAGTAGACAGATTGCGTGTCAAAAGCTCTAAAGAGACGCGTAAAAGATCTTTAAGAAGATCAAACTTAGGAGCTAATGAAATTTGATGTGGCCGAATCGTCTGACCTATCCAAATAAGATAAATAATGGCCCCGATCCATTGAGCCACAACCGTTGCAGCGGCTGACGCTCCGATCCCCATTTTGAACCCATAAATCAGAATTATCTCTAAAATCAGATTCAATATTGCTGTGCCGACAGAGACCCATAGAGGGCGCACAGTATCCTTTACACCCCGTAAATACCCGACCCCCGCCAACATAATCAGCATTGCAGGAGCGCCATACATGCTTATCTGAAGATAAATACGCGCTTGAATGAGGAGATCACCAGTAGCCCCCATAGCTTCCAATATTTGAGAAGAAAAGATAAAAATAATCAGACCCAAAGAAACACCCACAAAAACAGCAAGCCAAATACTTTGAACTACTTGACTTGCTGCTTTTCTCGTTTCACCTGCACCGGTAAGTCTCGCCACAGCCGCTGTTGTTCCATAAGCAAGAAAAAAACATAAACCATAGATCAGCAATAAAGCAGAAGACGAAACACCTAAGCCGCCTAAAGCGGAAGTGCCGAGATGGCCCACTACAGCAGTATCAGCAAGAACATAAAGCGGCTCCGCTAGAAGCGCCCCTAGAGCTGGAATAGCAAGTTTTAATAGCTGTCGATCACGAGAAGAAATACCCACAAAATAAATGTACTTCATAGCACAAGGTGCCGAAGGCAGGTTTGTGCTCTACCCTGCAATTATGAGTGAAAATGCAGAACACGACCAAAGACCTCGTTCCCGCGAAGTAACAGAAGGGGCAAGTCGAGCTCCTGCACGCGCGATGTTACGAGCAGTTGGAATGACCGAAGACGATTTCTCTAAATCCCAAGTGGGCGTAGCGTCTTCATGGAACGAAGTAACTCCTTGCAATCTTCCGTTAGATCATTTAGCTAAAAGAGCAAAAGAAGGCGTGAAATCAGCCGGTGGCTACCCCCTAGAGTTCAACACCATTGCTGTATCAGATGGCATTTCAATGGGTCATGAAGGAATGCGAGCCAGTCTTGTAAGCCGAGAAATAATCGCCGACTCTGTTGAAGCAGTAATGCACGCAGAACGATTTGATGCACTCGTAAGTTTTGCCGGATGCGACAAATCACTACCAGGAATGTTGATGGCCTCTGCTCGCATAAATCTCCCATCAGTATTTGTTTATGGTGGATCAATTATGCCCGGTGAACACAACGGCAAGAAACTCGACATCGTCAGCGTATTCGAAGCAGTTGGTGCTCATGCTGTTGGCGACATAGATGATGAAGAACTTTTAGCTATTGAAAGTAAGGCATGTCCCACAATAGGTTCATGCGCCGGAATGTTCACTGCAAACACTATGGCTGCAGTTGGAGAAGCGATTGGCATGTCTTTACCTGGGTCAGCATCTGCTGCAGCGATTGATAATCGTCGTGGAGACATCGCCTATGCAAGCGGAACTGCAGTTATGCAACTGCTATCGGCAGGAATTCGCCCAAGGCACATCATGACTAAAGCAGCTTTCGAAAATGCAATCGCAGTAGTGATGGCGTTAGGAGGCTCAACAAATGCTGTCCTTCATTTACTCGCTATAGCTTTTGAAGCTGGAGTAGATCTCGAACTTGATGACTTCAACAAGGTCGCAGCACGAGTCCCTCATCTAGCAGATACAAAACCGCATGGGCAATACCACATGTTTGACATCGACCAAATAGGTGGCGTCCCAGTTGTGATGCAGATGCTTCTCGAAGAAGGGCTTCTTCATGGAGACGAAATTACCGTCACTGGTAAAACTGTTGCTGAAAACCTTGAAATGCTTGACCCGCCAGAACCTGATGGCGAAGTAATTCACACCTTTGACAATCCCATACACGACATTGGTGGAATCACAATTCTTACCGGGTCACTCGCCCCCAAAGGCGCTGTACTAAAAGTCGCAGGCATAGACATTGACTACTTCGAAGGCAGAGCCCGAGTTTTTGACGGAGAAGATGACGCTATGGAAGCTGTTCTTGGGGACCGAATTGAAGCAGGAGACATTGTGGTTATTCGTTACGAAGGACCCAAGGGCGGACCAGGCATGCGCGAAATGCTTGCTATAACTGGAGCAATGAAAGGAGCAGGCCGAGGAGGAGACGCAGCTCTGATAACAGATGGACGTTTCTCTGGCGGAACTCATGGATTTTGTGTAGGCCATGTCGCACCTGAAGCTGTAGATGGCGGACCAATTGCTTTAGTGGAAGAAGGAGACCGCATAGTCATTGATGTACGTAGCAACAAAATTGAATTAATGGTCGACGCAGCTGAGTTAGAAGAAAGACGAGCCAACTTAAAACCATTTGAACCTCGTTACGAATCCGGATTTTTAGCAAAATACGCCGCTTTAGCACGTGGAGCTGAAGCAGGAGCTGTGACCGACGTATAGGAGTCTGGATCTATAGGGGAAGATATGAGCGAACAAACTATGGAATATGAAGTTCTCAACTTGGCAAAAATCAAAACCAAAGTTGAAGAAGCGGGAGGCAAAGTTGGTTGGCTCGTAGACCCAGATGATCCAGAATTATGGGGGGTAGGTTTAAACGCTTATGCGCTAGAAGGGTGGACGGTCGTATCTTCCTATGTCCGAAATGAATCAGACGGAAGCGGGGAAGTAACTGTTATTTTAGGCAGGCCAGTCAAATAGTTTGACTCTGTTGTATCTGCCAAGGTTGTTGCTTAGGCCTCTTAAACCCCATACTTAAAGTCTATGAAAAGCAAAAGCACCACAACTCAGTTAGTAGTAGTGCCCTAGGCGCACATCGTCAAAAAGACGAATGTGTGCCCTGACCTCCCGAAATTGGGAGGTCATTTTACTTTTCAGACCAACTAGATCAAATAAATCACTTTAGACTTGGAAAAGTTATGAAAACAGACGGTGGACAAGCCCTAATTAAGTCTCTCGAAAGAGAAGGGGTGGAGGTCATGTTTGGCCTGCCCGGTGGGGCAATTCTGCCCGTCTACGACCCAATAATTGATTCAAAGATTCGCCATATCCTTGTTCGGCATGAACAGGGAGCAGGTCACATGGCTGAGGGTTATGCCCAAGCGACAGGCAAACCTGGTGTAGCAATGGTTACTAGTGGGCCAGCTGCGACAAACATCGTTACTCCATTATGCGATGCTTATCTCGACTCTATTCCAATGGTGGTCATAACAGGACAAGTGCCTACAGCGGCAATCGGAACTGATGCCTTTCAGGAATGTGACACAACGGGAATCACCGCTTCTATCACTAAACACAACTTCCTAGTAACTGAAGCACAAGATATTCCAAGAGTAATCAGAGAAGCGTTTCATATCGCAACTACTGGACGGCCTGGACCTGTGCTTGTAGATATACCTAAAGACATAGTAGATCCGACTAACCCACGCTCATCTCTTGAATGGGAAGACGAAGTAGAAATTGATCTCCCTGGATACAAAGTTGATACTTCAGTTGACGAAGACGCAATCAAGAAAGCAGTTGACTTAATACAACAAGCGGAAAAACCTATTCTCTATATCGGTGGAGGAGTGCTCAAATCACGAGCAGCGGAAGCGCTTCTTGAATTAGCAGAACTCACCCAGATACACGTAGTTACTACTCTGATGGCACGAGGGGCATTTCCTGACAGTCACGAACTCTGTCTTGGTATGCCTGGAATGCACGGCAACTTTACTGCAGTTACAGCAATGCAAGAATCAGATCTATTAATAACTCTTGGAGCACGCTTTGACGATCGAGTCACAGGGAAACTAGATGAATTTGCAGTTACCGCGAAAATTATTCACGTTGATATTGATCCTGCAGAGTTAGGTAAAGTACGTCGACCAGATATTCCAATACAAGGCGACTGTCGAGTAGCCATAGAAACAATGGTCAAAGTCTTAAGGGAATCAAACTCAGAAGCAACAGATAGATCAGCATGGAAATCACGTATCAGTGGATGGCAAGAACGTTTCCCTCTTGTCTATGAATCCTCAAACCCAGGACAGGCGCTTAAACCTCAATTCGTTATTGAAAAACTTCGCGATGCCACTCCTGCAGACACCATTGTTGCTTCAGGAGTAGGGCAACATCAGATGTGGGCAAGTCAATACTGGACATTTGATCACCCTTACACCTGGATAAATTCTGGTGGGTTAGGAACAATGGGATTCTCAATACCAGCTGCCATCGGAGCCAAAGTAGGACACCCTGAAAAAATGGTTTGGGCAGTAGATGGAGACGGATGTTTCCAAATGACCGCTCAAGAGTTAGTAACAGCACGTGTGGAAAACATCCCAATCAAAGTAGCGCTTTTGAATAACTCCTATTTAGGCATGGTAAGGCAATGGCAAGACATGTTCTATGACGAACGCCATTCAGAGGTGTTTCTATCTAAAGAAATACCTGACTATAAGGGATGGGCAGAATCAATGGGTTGCTTCGCATTGCGGGTAGATGACCCTGATGAAGTAGAAGAAGCGATCGCTCAAGCAAACGAAATAGAAGATCGCCCCGTCGTTATTGATTTCAGAACAGCTGCAGAAGAAAAAGTTTACCCAATGGTTGCAGCAGGAACAGGCAACTCAGACGTGATCGTTCCCCCTTCTCAAGAAAACGAAATTCGATGAGCAGCGCGTCAGCAGAACATCGAAACCACGTACTTGTAGTAACGGTCGAAAACAAGTCAGGAGTTCTAGCCAGAGTCGCTAGCTTATTCGCTCGAAGGGCCTTCAATATTCGTTCGTTAGCCGTAGCGCCAACAGAAGATGACAATTTAAGCCGTATCACAATAGTGGTAGATGGTGAATCCGCTCCGATAGAACAAGTGGTAAACCAACTAGACAAACTCATTAACGTTGTAGACATTCGAGATTTACAACCAGGTCACGCTGTAGAAAGAGAACTAATGCTTGTTACCGTTGCAGTAGAACCAGAGCATCGTGACGATATTGTTGAACAACTTGATCGAGCTGGCGGAAAAGTGATGAGCGTCGGAACGGACTCCATGATGTTGTCGTTAGTCGGAGATCCAGATCACATCGATGCATTTGAAGACTTACTTAGACCATTTGGTATTTTAGAAATACAAAGAACCGGTCGAGTCGCATTGGCCAACCTAGACGAGACTATTGAATAAGAACTTAAATAAAGAGAGATAAGAGAAAATGGCAAATATTTATTACGAAAATGACATCAACCAAGCTGCGATAGCTGAACGCAAAGTAGCCATATTGGGATATGGATCACAAGGACACGCTCATGCGCTGAATCTCAAAGAATCAGGAGTGGAGGTCTGCGTTGGCCTTCGTGACGGATCAGGTTCTATCGCAAAAGCTGAAGAGGCAGGACTTACCGTCCGGTCGCTTTCCGAGGCATCAGCATGGGCGGATGTCATCATGATTCTCCTACCTGACACAGATCAGGCAGAGGTATACCAAGAACATGTTGCCCCAAATTTGAAAGCAGGGGATGCTTTAGCTTTTGCTCATGGTTTCAATATTAGATTTGACCTCATTACGCCACCTGAAGACGTTGACGTAATCATGATCGCTCCAAAGGGTCCTGGGCACCTTGTTCGCAGAACCTATGTTGAAGGTGGAGGAGTGCCATGCCTTATCGCGGTAGAACAAGATGCAACAGGAGGAGCTAAAGAACTAGCTCTTGCTTATGCAGATGGTGTAGGTGGAGCACGGGCAGGGATCATTGAAACCACATTTACCGAAGAATGCGAGACAGATCTTTTCGGAGAGCAGGTAGTGCTTTGTGGCGGTGTAACCGAACTTGTTAGAAGCGCTTTTGACACTCTTGTCGATGCTGGTTACCAACCAGAGATTTGTTACTTCGAATGTCTACATGAATTAAAACTCATTGTTGACCTTATGTATGAGCAGGGAATTGGCGGTATGCGGTATTCAGTTTCAGATACAGCTGAGTATGGAGACTTAACACGAGGACCGCGAGTTATAGATGACCAAGTTCGGGTAACTATGAAAAAAGTTCTAGAAGAAATCCAATCAGGGGCTTTCGCTGAAGAATGGGTTACTGAAGCTCATTCTGGTAGAGAAAACTTCTATGCATTAGAAGAAAAAGGCCGTCAGCACCGCATCGAGCAAGTCGGCTCAAAACTACGTGCAATGATGCCGTGGATTAGTGAAGGAAAAGTTTCTGTACAAGAAGCTTCAGGTGGACAGGGCTAGTAAAGGCAATGGCTGATCCAGCCGATAACTCAGAAAATTCTTCACTAGTTTGGCGTGAACTTAGCCGCAGAGCGGCTTTCGTCTCTCACCGACTTATTGGATGGATTTACTGGGACCCGGAAGCTATCGAAAATTATGCAGCGCTTGGGGTCCCCGACGGTATCGGGTACTACATATCTACACGCGGAGCATCCCTTGGGTCAGCAGGAAATTCGGCAGTCACAGCAGCGTTCTATTCAATTCATCCTGAGTTCGTGGGAAGATGTCTTGATTTATGTCGAGAACATACAACCTTTGAAGAGGCAGCAGCAGCTCGAGATAGTGCAGTGGCATCTGGATTAAAGAGGTACTCGCCAGAAATATGCGAGTCGCTTGCATCAATGGAGCCGGAGCTATGGACTGCCGCAGAAAGCCTTCCAGTCTCTGGGCGTGTCTTGTTTTCCTCCTTGATTGATTGGGCCCGCCATACGGATCCACTCGTATCATCTTGGTTGGCAGTCAATGCGATTCGAGAGTGGCGTGGAGATACTCATTGGGCGATACAAATAAGCGAAGATCTTGACGAAAGCATGGTAGGGATTCTTGATGGGGCTTGGAGAGGCTACGAGGATGACTGGTTAGCAAGAAGTCGCGGAGCTGATGACGCGGCTCTGGAAAGAGCCTATATGAAACTAGAGCAACGCGGGTTGGCTAAAGATCGCAAAGTCACGGATAGAGGCCTCCATTACAGGCAGGAACTTGAAGACCACCTAGATGATTTAACCAGTGTGGCTTGGAAAAATTTTGGTTCAGAAGAAACGATTCGCTTTATTGATTTAATCGAACCAGTTGGCTCACGTTTTGTTGAACGCATAGACCAAACCGCAGGACCAAATTGGATGCCGGCGGCACGCGACAACCGTCCAAGCGACCGCTAATTCTTTGGTTGTGTTGCTTGAATTTAAGATTTAGTTGAGGCGTTGAACGACCATAGCCATTCCTTGACCACCACCAACGCACATAGATTCAACGCCGAATTCTTTGTCAGCGTCTTCTAGGCCGTTAAGTAACGTGGTCATGATACGAGCTCCAGTCATGCCGAATGGATGACCAAGAGCAATAGCCCCACCGTTTACATTTAATTTGTCTAAGTCAATACCAACTTGATCTGCTGACGGCAGAACTTGAGCTGCGAAAGCTTCGTTGATTTCGAAAAGATCAATGTCATCTGGAGTCATATTTGCTCTACCGAGTGCCTGTTTGATTGCATCTACAGGACCAAGCCCCATAATCTCTGGGTTAAGAGCAGAAACACCTGAAGATATGATTTTCGCTATAGGTGTTATACCTAACTCTGCAGCTCGAGTAGCACTCATTACCACTACAGCGGCTGCTCCATCGTTAAGAGGGCAAGCATTTCCAGCGGTAACAGTTCCATTTTCACGGAAAACAGGTTGCAGTTGTGAAACTTTTTCATAAGTTGTTCCAGCGCGGATGCCGTCATCAGCAGAAACAACAGTTCCATCAGGTAGGACATAGGGGGTGATTTCACGTTCAAAGAAGCCACGATTTTGGGCGTCTTCTGCTCGGTTTTGGGAACGAACACCCCATTCATCTTGCGCTTGTTTTGATACATTCTGAGACTCAGCAACATTCTCAGCAGTTTGACCCATGGCTATGTAGAGATCTGGAAGACCTTCAGTCGGAGTCCAATCTCCGGCTCCGCCACCACTTCTAGATGCTGTTCTTTCTTCTGCCTCAGCAAATTTTTCATTATGTGAAGCGGTGTCAGAGGCTCCGTAACCGTAGCGGCTAACACAATCCACTCCGCCTGCTATAAAGGCATCTCCTTCGTCCGCCATAATCGCGTGAGCGGCCATACGAATTGTTTGTAAAGAAGAAGAACAATAACGATTTACGGTTACACCTGGTGCCTCAAGCCCTGCAAGAAGGCTTACAACACGACCCAGATTAAATCCTTGTTCCCCGCCAGGTTGAGCGGTACCCCAAATAACATCCTCGATTTCTTCACGCGGAAGCTCAGGAACTTTGTTGAGTACTGCATCAACAATAAAAGCGGACATATCATCAGGTCGCGCTTCAATCAAACTACCTTTTCCTGCACGGCCGATCGGGGTTCGACCTGTAGCAACTATTACGGCTTCGGACATTATGTTCTCCTAACTATGCTGACTGTAAATTTCGCCAGTTTTCATAATCCTAACCAGAAGCAGGCGATGGGTAGAACCGGAGAAATAAAAAAACCAAAGAACTACTGAAGATGCTACTTTTTATAAGGCTTTGCCACTACAGTCAAATCATTCAATTATTGGAGGAAAAATGCTTGAAGAAGGAAGTCCAGCACCACAATTTTCAGCACCAGATCAACATGGAAACATGATTAGTCTTGAAGATTTTTCTGGTAAATGGATAGCCCTTTGGTGGTATCCCAAAGCAAGCACACCTGGTTGAACGCTTGAAGGAGGAGGGTTCCGTGATCGAACTCTCGAATTTGAAGCACTGAATGCAGTAATTATTGGTGCAAGTTTTGACACTATCGAGGAACAAAAAGCATTCGCAGACAACCAAGGTTATGAATTTTCTCTACTTTCAGACCCTGACCGCACGATGGGTGAGGCATATAAGGCAGTTCGCCCACCTGACCACCCATTCGTTAGTCTTCCAGAACGGATTACTTATTTAATTTCCCCTGACGGGCTGATAGCTAAAGCGTATGACCCTAGTAGCGCAACAAGTTTGGAAGAGCACTCCGCTCAACTGCTCGTTGACATAGAAGAGTTGAGTTGAGAGACCGTCCACTTCAGGGTTTGCGAGTTATTGAAGGCTCTGCATTTGTAGCAGCACCTTCTGGGGGTATGACTTTGGCACAACTTGGCGCTGATGTCATCAGATTTGATCAAATTGGTGGGGGTATCGATCATAAAAGATGGCCTCTCACAGAAAGTGGAGCAAGCCTTTACTGGAATGGCTTAAATAAGGGGAAGCGTTCACTAGCAATGAATTTGCGTGACCCGGAAGCCCAAGAGTTGCTTTCAGGTTTGATATCTCAGGCTGGAAACTTTATTACAAATTTTCCAGCAGTGGGTTGGCTCGCCTATGACGAACTTCAACGAAACTGCGAGGACCTAGTCATGGTTTCTATTGTTGGAAACCACGATGGGTCAACTGCGGTGGACTACACAGTTAACTGCGCTATTGGATATCCAAACGCAACTGGCTACCCAGATGACCCACGACCAGTCAATAATGTTGTTCCGGCGTGGGATCTTATGTGTGGTCAGATGGCGGCATTGGGTTTACTAGCTGCCGATAGACACCGAACTCAAACCGGCCAGGGGGATTTAGTGACACTTGCATTAACTGACGTAGCTTTAGCAGCAGTAGGAATGCTTGGTGGAATAGCTGAAGCTCAAATCACAAAAACAGAGAGACCGTCGATTGGTAATGATTTATACGGAGCTTACGGAACGGATTTCCTAACAAAAGATGGCCGACGAGTGATGGTAGTAGCGATAAGCCCAAAGCAGTGGAAAGGTCTCCAAGAAGCAACACAGACAACCACAAAAGTGGGGGAATTGGCTTCGTCTCTGGGGGTAGATTTCTCAGACGAAGGCGAAAGATACCTATCTCGAAGCAGACTAACTGAACTATTTGCCCCCTGGTTTAGTGAAAGAACCTTCAAAGAAGTTTCAGACACTTTAGACAAGCACGGAGTTTGTTGGGGGCCTTATCAGTCTTTTGTTGAGTTGGTTGAAAACGATGAGCGCTGTTCCACTCAGAATCCTTTATTCTCCAATCTTGAACAACCAGGAGTTGGTGAGCATTTAGTTCCAGGTTCCCCTCTTGCTTTCTCACAGGTTGAAGATCGTGGAGCGATGATCGCTCCACGACTGGGAGAACACACAGAACAGATCCTTTCAGAAGATCTTGGGCTTACCCAGTCAGATATAGGTTCCCTTATTGATCGAGGCATAGCGGCAGTCTCTTAGGGTAAAAGTTGCTACTGAAGAGTAATCGTCTGAACAAATCTTGAACGTAGATACCTATCTGTTTTTCAGATAGGTATCTTCTCTAAGAATTATCAAAAATCTCTTTACTCTTGCCAATCTTTTTCGTACTGTCGCGCGAGGTGTAAGACCAAAAATATTTGGTTGAGTAGGGGAGAAAATTAAATTGTTTGAGATCTCGGTAAAAATGCCCGCTGAATATCCAACTATGAGTTGGGTCGACCAAGGCAGTTGCCGAGGAGAAAGTTCACTCTTCTTCGCACCTTTTGCGGAACGCCCAGAAGCGAGAGTGAGACGCGAAGCTAAAGCTCGGAAAATCTGTGAAGCCTGTCCTTCAGTTGACCCGTGTAAGGCATATGCACGAGAGAATCGAGAACTTGGATTTTGGGGAGGCGAATCGGAATCAGAAAGAGCGACCGCCGGATTCGCTCCGACAACTCCAATCATTGGTAGACGCCAAGTAGCAGCCCAACGAGCAGCAGCAGCGCTAAATCGTACTGGGTGATTATCAAAGATGAGAAATTGATTAACTGCTTTCTGCCGACAGTCAATTCATAAACCACTTATAGAATGTTGATGTGGCTATTGTTGCAAGCTGCCACGTTTAATATCGAATAGGAAAACACTCATGAACGACAGCCTTAGTTCTACAACACAGGTTGACTCCAGCACTCAGATGTTTTCTAAATCAATGGTGATTTCTGGGATTCGCTGTTTACTTTCCTACATTGTTTTCCCTTGGCTTCTCCCGCTTTTAGGGGTAGCAGGAAGCGTAGGTCCACTTATTGGCATTCCTATAGCCTTAGTTGCGATTTGGTTCAATCTTTCAAGCATTAAACGATTCATGAAAGCTGAACATCGTTTAAGGAAGATAGTTATTCCTATCAATGCAGCAGTTATTGCTTTGCTTCTCATTTTGATTGGGATCGACATCGCAGAACTCATTGACTAAAGAAACAAAATGACTGAAATTAAAGACGAATCGAAGCAACTATTAAGTCGAAAACCTGCCCGTATTTTCTGGGCCACCATCGGTTGCATTTCCGTAGCTATTGGAGGCATTGGGATAGTCGTACCAGGACTTCCAACTACGGTATTCATGATCATTGGCGCATCATGCTTTGCCCGCTCTGTTCCGCGGTTCGAACAATGGATTCTGGATCTACCTACTATCGGCCCAATGGTAAAAGATTATAGAAGCGGTTTAGGGATGCCTCGAAGAGCAAAGAGGCTGGCGATTTCAGTGATTATCCTTACATCGGGTCTTAGCGCAGGATTATTGATCGACTCATTGGCTGTTCGTTTGGTCGTAGTAGGTGTAGGACTAGCAGGAGTTTTATACATACTCAAGCGAGTGCCGACACGAGAAAAAGTTTTAGAAAGCAGCAAAGAAGAAGCCGCTGAGTTGGAGTAATCGGGGTCGCGGATTAAGGAAAGATTCCCCGTTGGTTATAAACAGTTTTTAAACGTTGAAGAGCAACTGCGTAAGCGGCGTCCCGACGAGAAGAAGCGCCAAGGTCTTCTCTGAGAGCCACTACAGAATCAGCTGCAGACCAAAGAATTTCGCGTAAACGATAGTCAACGTCGTCAAGATCCCATCGTTGAGCTGACCTATTTTGCAGCCATTCAAAGTAGGAGACGATTACCCCTCCTGCATTGACCAAAATATCAGGAAGAATGTCAACATTTTTTTTACTTAGAATCCTTTCTGCTTCTAATGTTGTAGGTCCGTTTGCTGCTTCTACAACTACTTTTGCTCGTATGTCATTCGCGTTATCTACGTTTATCTGATTTTCCAAAGCTGCCGGAATCAGTATGTCAACGTCCATTGACCAGAGATCCGAAGGTTCTATCTCATCGGCATTTGGGTATCCCTTAACTGACCCATGTTCTTGTACCCAGTCTGTGAGATCAAAGGCATCAATGCCGTCTTCATCGGCTATTGATCCAGCATGATCAGAAACCGCCAGCACTTTCGCCCCGTGGACTTGAAGTATTCTTCCTGTAGCACTACCGACATTGCCCCATCCTTGTAAAGCAACGGTTGCACTTGATAAATCAAATCCAACTTCGTCTGCCCAGTGTTGAAGACAAAAAACTACACCTTGACCAGTGGCCTTCTCTCGGCCATGACTTCCTCCAGTTTCAAGGGTCTTACCAGTAACTACTCGTTTGACATTTTGTCTTTCAGATGAACCTGTCGAATTTGCATAGGTGTCCATCATCCAAACCATTGTTTGAGAGTTGCTTCCAAGATCAGGAGCGGGAATGTCGTAATCAGGGCCGATGTTTCCACCCAAACTATGTGTGAATCGACGGACAACTCGTTCAAGTTCTTCACCACTACAAAGATGAGGGTCAAAAGAGATACCTCCCTTTGCTCCTCCGAAGGGGATATCACATAAAGCAGATTTCCAGGTCATCCATGAAGCTAAAGCCTTAACTTCATCAAGATTCACCATCGGACTAAACCTAACCCCTCCTTTGTAAGGGCCAAGAACATTGTTGTGTTGAATGCGATACCCCGTAAAGACCTCAAATCGGCCATCATCCATTTTCACGGGAAAGTTGACAATGATCTCATTCTTAGGCTGAGAGAGTATTTGTCGGAGATCATGAGAAAGTCCGATTAGGTCTGCTCCACGATTGAATTGTGTCAACGCAGTAGCAAATAAACTTGATTCAATTTCTGACATTTCTTCTCCGTTTAATTCCTTACTCAGACCTTAGTTGAATGTTTTCTTAAAGACCTGTGAAACAGCACCGACAGCAACGACTCCAATGACTGAACAGGTAATGATTGTTAGCCAAGCGTTGTCCGGAGGTAAGTCAAGTTCAAAGAAGCTCTGACCCGCATCATTAAACATGATGAATACATAGGACAAGGCCATAGCAATAGCTAAACCCAATTTCCAGACTCGAAGAGGTCTACTAATTGAAATAAGGATGCTGAGACCAACGGCAAGAAGAATTATTGTCGCAGCAGTACGAGATTCATTCAAAGAAGCATCACTATTTCGTATCACTTCATATCCAACAAAGGTGACGACCCCAGCGACAAGCCCAGATGGAAGAGAGAAATAAAGAACACGGCGTAAGAATCCAGTTTTTACCAAACTTGTATCAGGCGCCAGCGCTAAAAAAAAGCCCGGCAGTCCTATTGAAAAAGATCCAATTAGTGTTAGTTGCTTAGGTAGTAAAGGAAAAGGACTGCCGAAAATTCCGACAAGGAATATAAGCAAAAGAGCGTATGCGGCTTTTGAAATAAATAGATTCGCCACACGTTCAATGTTGTTAATGACTCTTCTACCTTCGGCTAACACTCGAGGCAAAGTGCTGAAACGGTCATCAAGCAAAACAAGTTGAGCCACTGCTCGTGTTGCAGAACTTCCGGAACCCATGGCGATTCCCATATCAGCATCTTTAAGAGCTAATACATCATTCACACCGTCACCGGTCATCGCCACCGTATGACCATGTTCCTGAAGGCAAGAAACCATAGCTCGTTTCTGGTGAGGAGTTACCCTTCCAAAAACAGCTTCTTCTTCCAATACTTTCCCAAGTTCAACGGGATCTTCAGGAAGGTCACGTGCATCAAAACCTGAATCGCTGTTCGGTATTCCTGCTCTTTGAGCAACAGCGGCGACAGTGGCAGGATGATCGCCAGAAATTACTTTCAAAGTAAGGCCTTGACTGACAAAGAAAGAAAGAATTTCTTCAGCGTCTTCTTTAACGGTGTCTTCTAGCAGAACTAAAGCAACAGGTTCTCTATTGTCAGGTAAGACCTCTAGATCCCCTGAATGCTGTGTTGAATGGGTTAAGGCTAGAACCCGTTTGCCAGATTCAGCATAATTTTTTACCATCTCTTTCTCAGTCAAGGCATCTGCCGGAAGCAAAATATCAGGAGCACCTAAATGGTAAGTACCCTCATCGGCAAAATCAGTAGCTGCCCATTTACGAGCTGACGAAAAAGGTAGAACATTTTTTGTAATCCAATTCGGATTCGGACAATTCAACCCAATCGCCTTTAAGGTCGGATTTGGACTCGGATCAGAAGCAACCAGAGCTCCTAAAGCATCAGTAGGATCACTTCCATTGATTTCATGAACTCCCGAGAACGAAATTTCTCCAGTTGTGATTGTTCCAGTTTTATCAAGGCATAGAACGTCTACACGAGCTAAAAGTTCTACTGAAGCCAACTCTTTAGCCAATGCTTTGCGTCGAGCTAAAGCCACAACTCCAACGATAAAAGACAGACTGGTGAGAAGAACTAAACCATCTGGCACCGCTGCAACAGCTCCAGCAACTGTCCCACGTATCGCTTCATTCCAAGTATCTTCTTCGGCGAGAAGACGAAGAAGAAGCAAAATCGCAGCAGGAGGGATAATAAAGAAAAGCCATTTCAAGATTGAATTAACTCCTGCTTTCAACTCGCTGTTAGCGAGTTTGAAACGCCTCGCTTCTTCCGCCAGAGACGAGGCATATGAGTTCCCTCCGATGTCGGTGGCTTGGTAGAAACCAGAACCAGCTGAAACAAAGCTCCCAGAGAGAACGGAATCCGATATTTGTTTTTCTACTGGATCAGATTCTCCTGTAAGTAAAGACTCATCAATTTCTAATCCAATTTCGGTAATTACTTCTCCATCAACAACTATCTGATCTCCAGGTTGTAACGCCAAAAGTTCGTCAGCGACAACTTCCGAAACGGAAATCTCTGTTTCTACTCCTTCGCGAACCACCCGAGCCTTTGGAGAAGACAAAACGGCCAGTTCATTTAAAGTACGCCGTGCTTTGAGTTCTTGGGCTATACCAATGATGCTATTAGACACGATCACACCGGCGAATAAAGCATCACCGGGAAAACCTGCTATCAGAATCAAAACAAGTAGCGACCCCATTATTGCATTTACTGGGGTAAGGACGTTTGCTCTAATTATTTCACTAGTGGTACGAACAGGGGCATCAGGCACATTGTTTGTGCGCCCGTCGCCGACTCGTTCTTCGACTTCAGCAAGGCTAAGCCCAGTTAATGAATCGGAAAGTTGAGCATTATCGTTCACGTCATTGATGCTAGAAGATGAAACAAGTTAGCCCGACGATTGCTCGAAAAAATAGACGTTATTGATCATTGAAAGACGATGACGGGATCCTGACAAAGAAGGATCGTTTGAGTCGTAACCCGCATCTCCCTCCCACATAGCGACAGTTCCGTTATCAGTTTTTGCCATATGGGTTCGATAAAAGATTGGATCCATTTCATTCAACTCGCTAAGTGCCTCATCGACAGAGTCAAAACGGGCAAGCAACGTCAAAGTCATCCAAGTAGGTGGCGCAAGCTCTATATCTGCATTATCTCTGCGCTGTAAAGCACTCTGTGGCCGCATCCAAGAATGATCAGTGATTTCCCCATGGTCAATTGCTACATTTCCTCTTTCCCCCTCTAGAGATCGCGTAGCAAAAAAGAATGTTGAGAACCTTTTAGGGACGATCGGAGGTGGAACCCAGTGAGAAAACCAGACCAGAGAGTCAGTATCTATTGCAATATCAGCTTCTTCCCCTGCTTCACGAATTGCAGCAGAAGAAGCAGTTGCAAGTTCGTCACGATTTCCGCTTTCGTCAGTTATTTCATCCTCTTCGTCTACCCGTCCTCCAGGAAACACCCACATGCCACCGAAAGCTATTTTCGAATTTTTTCTTAACATAAGAACTTCTGGTCCTTCATCTGTATCTCTCATAACCACTACCGTTGCTGCAGGAATAAGAGCAGACTCCCCATATTCATCATGATTTTTTGACCAGGCCTCGTATCGCCTTTGATCATTTGTCTCTGTCACTGGATAACTCCAGCTTCCCTTAATGCGGCTATGTCATCACCTAGACCGGCTTCAGTAACTACTTCGTTGGTGTGCTGGCCTAAGTGGGGAGCTGATGGTTGCCTTAAATGTGTGGGTGTTCCATGAAATCTAGTGGGAGGACGTGGTTGCATCACTCTCCCCAAAATTGGATGTTGATGTTCAGTGAAAGTTTGATTAGCAATAACTTGTGGGTCGCTTGCTACTTCTTCTACATCTCGGATCACGCCAAATGGGATTTGTTTCGACTCCAACGCCGCTGTCGCTTCGTCAACGGTAAAAGATGTAGCGTTTTTCTCAATTTCTTGCCGCAGAGCTTTTGATTTAGGACGGTTCCTTAAACGGTCACTTAGATGTTTGAGATCCGGATCAGAACTATCTACACCAAAAATTTCTGCAAGGCCATGAAATTCAAAGTCATCTGGAATAGCTACAGCAATATGGCCATCTGCTAGTTCAATAGGGGTATTTGAAGCTGACATAGATTGCATCCATGTGTGTTCCGCATCTGGCAAAATTTCATGGTCAGCTCCGTCCACGAAAAGAAAAGCTATAGCAGCATCAAGCATAGAAAGTTCAAGGTGCTGGCCTCCAGCACCTCTTTCACGAGCAAACAGTGCAGCAGTAATAGATTGGCATGCAGTGTGTGCCGTAAGTTTGTCAGCTATCAATTGTCGTAAGAATTTTGGCCTATCGTCATTCGCTCCAGTCTGATTACCTGCAAGTCCTGAAGCCGCTTGAATGGCCGTGTCATAAACTCGCCGGTGTGCGTAAGGGCCTTCGGAGCCGAAGCCAGAAAGATCAGCATAAATTATGTCCGGTTTAATGGCAGCAACGTCTTTGTAAGAAACACCAAGCTTTTCTGCCACCCCTGAACGAAAATTCTGTATAACTACATCGGCATCAGCTAAAAGATGCTCAAAGATTTCTAGACCTTTAGGGTGTTGAAGGTCAATAACAGCCGAACGCTTACCTCGATTACAAACCTGAAAACAAGAAGAAATATCACCGACGCTGGTGCCCAGTCTTCTCATAATGTCACCATTAGGTCCTTGCTCAATTTTGATGCACTCCGCGCCCTGATCAACAAGTAGCCCAGCTGCAAGAGGTCCGGTGATAGCTACCGAAAGTTCAATAACTTTTATTCCGTGAAGTGGCCCGGTCATATACGGACTGTACCTTGTTGATTACTTATAAGGCGAGGCAGGTGCGATACTTCTCGCTAGATATATAGAAGGCTTAGAGGCATTAAGGAAACTCATGAAACAACTTGACGGAAAAATAGCAGTTATAACTGGAGCAGCGAGCGGAATAGGGCTTGCATTAACAAAAAGCTTTCTATCAGAGGGGATGAAAGTCGTAATGGCAGATATTGACGAAAATTCTTTATCTAAAACCGCTAGCGAACTTGAAACTGAAGGCGCAGAAGTTCTTGGTGTGCTTTGCGATGTTTCAGACGCTTCTTCGGTAGAAACGCTCGCAGATGCAACAATTAAGAATTTTGGAGTACCGCATGTGCTGTGTAATAACGCTGGGGTTGCTCCAGCAGGACCGATTTTAGATACAACACCTGAAGAGTGGCAATGGACAGTAGGAGTGAATTTATTAGGAGTTGCTTATGGGACGAAAACATTTGCTCCACTCATGCTTGAACAGGGAGAAGGGCACATTATAAATACCGCGTCTCAAGCAGGTTTAATGACCACTCCAGTGCTTGGCATGTATTGTGCAACAAAGCATGCCGTAGTTGGATTTTCTGAAGCTCTTTATCGAGAACTAGAAGACACAGAGGTTGGAGTCTCATGTTTATGCCCTGAGTTTGTGAAAACTGAAATTGCTGACCCAAAGAGGCTACGACCTCACTGGGTAAAAGTAGATGAAGCCCACGATACCTATCAGCCGTTACTGGCTGAAGCGATTCACGCGACAGGTATAGACCCAAGTGTGGTTGCCTCTGACGTTGTGGAAGCAGTAAAAAAGAATAAGTTTTGGATTTTCACCCATGACACAACTCTGGCTCAAGCCAATCGACGGTTTGAAGACATTAATGCTGACAGAAACCCATCTCCAATGGTTTAGAGAGGTCAATGATGCATTCAGACCATTAGCGGTCTACCTTTAATAATATGAAAATTGAAGACATTGATTTATCAGCAACAGAGTTCTGGGGACAACCACTTAACTACCGAGAAGAAGCGTTTGATCTGCTACGCACTAACGATCCATACCGTTACTTCGAAATTCCAGAACAGATCACAGAGATGTTTCCTCAGAAAGGCTTCCACTCTCTCGTAAGACACTCCGATGTAGCTGAAGCTAGTCGACGACCCAATGATTTTTGTAGCGGCCAGGGCGCAACGAGCGTTGTGGATCTTAAAGGAATTGAGTTATTCGGCGAGGACATGAATTCCTTTTTTGGCTCAATGATTTCGATGGATGATCCCCGTCATCAAAAATTAAGAAAAATTGTTTCAAGCGGTTTCACTCCTCGCCGCTTAACCGCTGTTGAGGATTCAGTCCAAAGAATAGCTGAAGAAATAGTTCGGAAAGTAGGAGATCAAGGAGAATGCGACTTTGTAGTTGACGTAGCCTCCCGACTTCCGCTCTTGGTTATCTGCGAGATGATGGGGGTGCCGGAGAGTCAAGTAGATCTCGTATTTGACAAGTCAAATGTGATTCTTGGCGCCGGAGATGACGAGTATCTCCCCGAAGGACAAGACGTTCTCGGAGCCATCATGGGGGCAGCGCTAGAACTCACAGCATTGATGAATGAAATGCTTGAAGAAAGGCAAGATAACCCCAAAGACGATTTAGCATCAGCTCTTTTACATGCCGAAGTGGATGGAGAGCGGCTCACCAATATGGAAATCGCCTCCTTCTTCATTCTTTTACTTGTGGCAGGAAATGAGACAACAAGAAATGCTTTGTCCTGGGGGCTTCATTTGTTAACTGAAAATCCTGATCAAAAAGAAGCCCTTTGGAATGACTTTGAAACGTTGGCTCCAAAAGCGGCTGAGGAGATAGTGAGATGGTCAAGTCCAGTTATTTATATGAGACGCACAGCCACACGTGATGGAGTTCGGATAGGAGAGAGAGAATTTTCAGAGGGAGATAAAGTTGCTCTTTACTATTGGGCGGCAAATAGAGACCCAAATATTTTTGAGAACCCACACAAATTTGATATTTTCCGCGAATCAAAAGAGCATTTCGGCTATGGGGCTCCAGGTCCGCATTTTTGCTTAGGGGCGCATCTTGCTCGCAGGGAGATAACTGTGATGCTTCGAGAAATTTGCAAAAGTATCCCAGATATACATGCAACCCACCCACCAGACAGGCTTCTTAGTAACTTCATAAATGGGATCAAGCATTTACCCTGCAGTTTTACACCTGTAAAAATTTAAGCGAGTTCCCAAGGGGATTTAAAATCTTCAACATCTTCGTTTGTCACGCGCTCATCTTTTATAAGCGCAATTAGGTGAGAATAAACCGAAGCTGCCGCCGCTTTATGAAGTTCTTCATCCACATCTTTGTAAATTTCTGCAACGATGCTCATGATAGGTGCTGGGCCCTTTGATAGTTCGTCGAGAATTTGTTGCGACCGTTTTTCACGGTGTGCGATAAGCGACTCAACATAAGGGATTGGGTTACTTATTGCTGGCCCATGTGTAGGACGATAAATATTCTCTTCTCTGTTGGTGAGGCGTCTCATGTTCTTTAGATAATCATTTAGATCGCCATCTGGAGCTGGAATCACGGTAGTAGACCATCCCATGACATGATCACCAGAAAATAAAGTACTCTCTTCCTTGAAAGAAAAACAGAGATGGTTTGAAATATGACCAGGAGTATGAAGAGCTTCGAAAGTAAAGCCGTCTCCCTTAATAATCTCATTATCGGAGATATAAACATCAGGCACAAAACTGCGGTCACCAGCTCCCTCACCATCCTCGGGTTCTGGCTCTTTCCCTTCTTCAATAGCCTTAGCAACACGCTTTTCGTAAGCCTTTATCGCTAATTCTGGATGGGTTCCAAAGCCAAAAGTAGAAGCACCTGTAGCTTCTTTAACTGCAGCAGCTGCGGGTGAATGATCCGGATGAGTGTGAGTGATTAAAAGATGGCTTACTTTTTGTCCATCTACAGCTTTTAGAAGAGCTTCAATATGATCGTCTTCATCAGGTCCAGGATCAATGATTGCAACTGTTCCACCTTCAGGGGGGCCGACAATAAAAGTTCCAGTTCCGTAGTAGGTAAACACCGAAGGGTTTTCCGCCATCACCCTTCTAACAAGAGGAGACACTTGTTCTGTTACTCCATAAGGAGGTTTATCCTCAAATAAGTGATCAATGGCCATATCACTATTCTGCCTTAATATCAGCATTGTGCTTGTCATCGGAGAGGCGTTCTTATGAACTTTGTGGATGAAAAGCCTATTTACCTATAAGGGGTGACAGACTGTTGGGATGCCAGTTGAAGATGTAAACCAATCACCCAATCATCGAGTAGCTCAAAGGGTAAGAGATTTAATTCATAGGCTTCATAGCCGTGTAGCTAACGAAGAAACTCTCCAGCAGGTCGATTTACTACTTGAAGAAGCCCAGTCGCTTCTTCAAGGACCAGTTCGAACCAAATGGTATGAAGTAGACGTCGATGTGGATGAAGATGTAGCTAATCAACTCAGAGAAGAGCACCGGGATTACTCATTATTTCGCGGGGAGAGTAATCCATTGGCACCACCAGTTATTTTTTCAAAGACTCAAAATCCTGATGGTAAAGAAGTAGTTGTGGGAGAAGTTGTCTTTGATCAAACAAGAGAAGGTCCTCCTCGAACAGTCCATGGCGGAATGATGGCAGCAGTATTTGATGACGTGCTCTCCGGTGTTCTCTCAGGGGCAGGTGCTACTGGGTCAGTCACAGGAAAACTAACAATTCGGTATCGTCGCCCAACTCCGATTAATACGGATCTTCGATTTGAAGCGTGGATAGATCATCAACAGGGCCGCCGCCTTACCGCGCATGCACATTGTTTATCTAATGGTGAAGTTACTGCCGAAGCTGAGGCTCTTTTTGTACGGATAGACATGAAGGACTTTGCAAATTAATGAGTGAACTACCAATAATTTGTTTCTTATGTACCGGTAACTCAGCTAGATCAGTTATGGCACGCGCCTTTTTTGCGAGTAAGACCTCTGATTTTGAAATTACAAGTGCCGGAACGCTAGTACTAGAAGGCCAGCCAATGAGTATTAGAACACGTAGGGCTTTAGCTTCTTACGACCTTTCAGAGCCTGATCATTTAAGTCGTCAATTCGGGCAATCGGATCTAAAAACTGACTTAGTTGTCGCTATGGAACCAAGTCATATCCTCTGGATGCGACGCCATTTTCCTGAAATGGCAGCGCGGACTGGAACGCTTCCACGGCTAATTCGGGACTTTCCTAAAGAAGGAAACTTTGAAAATCGGGTGGCAACTATGGGCCTAGCGGAAGTTGAAATTGAGGAATGGGAAGAAGTCGTTGATCCTGCAGCAGGGGATCAAGATGTATTTGACCGTTGCGCAGAAGAGCTAGAGGGTCTTATCAGCCGATTTGCGGTGAAGATTTTATGAACAACTCTCATCGGAGAGAAGCTTTTGTCCTTACCGCTGCTATCGGATTGTTAGGTATCACATTCGGAGTTTTTGCTGACTCCGCAGAATTTTCTCTTGCACAAGCAATAGTTCTTTCTTCTCTTACCTTTACTGGAGCTTCTCAGTTCGCTGCGGTGTCTGTAATAGAAAGTGGAGGAAATCCAGTTACAGCTGTAGGGAGCGCTCTTCTTCTAGCAGCGAGAAACTCCCTTTATGGCCCCCTAGTTGCACCCTTATTAAGTAGCCCATCTCGATTTCAACGTGCTTTAGGCGTTCATTTTGTTATAGATGAAACCACTGCAATGGCTACCGCACAAAACTCAATAGAAGAATCTCGAGATGCTTTTTGGTTCACGGGAATTTGGCTTTTTATACTTTGGAACGCTGGAACAATAATCGGAGTTTTAGTAGGCGGCTTGTTAGAAGACCCAAGTGTTTGGGGGCTTGATGCAGCTTTCCCAGCAGCATTTGTTGCGCTTCTTATGCCTCATTTACGTACGCGAGCGAAGAAAGTTACTGCTTTCTTTGGAGCAGGAATAACTATTGTTGCTGTTCCTTTAAGCCCGGTGGGGTTACCAGTTCTTCTTTCCCTTTTTGCTTTAGGGCCAGGCATTTGGCTTCAGTACCGAAAAGGCCCACAATGAGTTGGAGTTCGTTGCTTGTGCTCTCCGGGGGAGCATATTTATTCAAGTTAGTTGGGGTTATAGCCGGAAATCGGCTATCAAGCAGATTTGAATCGGTGATAGCACTTCTTCCACCTGCGCTATTTTCTTCAATTATCGTTCTTATGTCGGTTGCAGATGGCTCAACTCTCGTAATTGATGCCCGGTTAGTCGGAATAGGAGTTGGAGCGATAGCAGTTTGGAAAAAAGCACCGTTTATTCTTGTCGTCGTTGCTGCAATGGCGTCAACGGCGATTTGGCGCGCAGTCACCTGAGTAACTTCATCTATTGACTAGCGTGTCAGTTGTGGATCATTCTGAAGAGCTTCCCGTTATCCCGCCTGGGGTGTCGCCATCTATTGAACGTATGCTTTCTCGTCCTCGTCCAAGATGGCGAGGGAGGATACATCGTGTAGCTATTCCTTGTTCAATTCTCACCGCTTTACTTGTTGCATTTAACGTTCCAGCAGGACCTGACCGTATTGGAGCACTTGTTTATGGAGCAGGAGCAACTTTGATGTTTGTGGCTAGTTCCATAGTTCACTTCAAAAAATGGCCTATACCTATTTGGGAAAAGTTGTTTCGGTTTGATCATGCAGCAATTTTCGTCCTTATTGGTGCTGGAGCCACTCCTGTAGCGATCAGTGCATTAGATGGAAGTGCGACGACTCTTATGTTGCTTGCGGTTTGGATCGGCGCCGGTATAGGCGTTGTTATGAGGCTTCTTCCATTCCACCCGCCCAAAGGTCTGATGAATACTTTATATATTTCTCTTGGATGGGTGCCGATTGTTGTAGCCCCGGAAATATTTCAGTCATTAAATGGAACTGCTCTTGCTCTTTTGATATCTGAAGGAGTTTTATACTGTGGGGGAGCGTTGATGCTTGGAGCACGTTGGCCTGATCCCTTTCCAAAAGTTTTTGGTTATCACGAAGTATGGCATGTGTCTGTTACTACTGCAGTATGGCTGCATTACGTATTAATTTTGATTATTGCGAACCCCTAACAAATTTTCCTGCTGCCGCAGGCTAAGTTGCATATGTGCGGTACAGAACAATTTTCTTTATTTTGATTCTTTTTACTTTTTCGTGTTCTTCAAGATCAATATCTGATCCAACTCAAGCAAAAGATTGCACTGAATTAGTGGAGGCTGGAAAAGCAGTAGCAGAGCGTGTTTTGGAAAGATTAGATGGCCAAACGTTAGAAGAATTAGAGGCAGCGAACCCTGACGAGCCGCTTGCTCCAATAGATTATTTGATGCGAGTCGAAGAATTTGAGAACCAAGCCGCAGTATTAGGTTGCGGGAAAGACCAACTTCGGTTGCAGGCATGTTCGGTATACGCTGATTTAGAGGTAAAAGCTAGTGGCGATTTAGCTCGAGACTTTCTCGCCCCCTATCTTGAGTCCTGTAGTTAATAAATGAAAATAAATCTGTTTAGAACAACAAAAAATGGCAGTATGCATATACGTCGTTTATTTAATGGAGTTATATGAGTGCATCACGTTTATCTCAACGCGTTGGAGCGATAGCTGAATCAGCCACAATGGCCGTTGATAAGAAGGCTAAGTCATTAAAAGCAGCTGGTGAACCTGTAATAGGGTTTGGTGCAGGTGAGCCAGATTTTCCTACACCAGAACATATAGTAAAGGCCGCTGTTGAAGCATGCGAAAATCCCGCTTCTCATAAGTACACACCTGCTGGAGGTTTGCCTGCTCTTAAAGAAGCTCTAGTAATAAAAACAGAACGTGATTCAAAATGGCGACCAGACCCTTCGCAAATACTCATCACGAATGGGGGAAAGCACGCTGTCTATAACTCATGTGCTGTTTTGTTGAATCCTGGAGACGAAGTCATATTGCCGGCTCCATATTGGACTACATATCCAGAGTCAATAGCTTTAGCCGGCGGAAAGACCGTGCCAGTTATGACAGATATCAGTAATGAATTTCGAGTAACCGTTGAACAGCTAGAGGCAGTTAAAACGAATCGAACAAAAGCATTGATGTTTGTTTCTCCTTCAAACCCAACAGGTGGAGTATGGAGTAATGAAGCAATTATAAAAGTTATAGAATTAGCTAAAAAATTTGATGCATGGGT
>Ga0208127_1000122_pt1 | contig 37785 bp, 39 predicted proteins | sample ETNtaG_6_FD_185751 | JGI IMG/M metagenome (GOLD analysis project Ga0208127, IMG submission 185751) | Marine microbial and viral communities from oxygen minimum zone, Eastern Pacific Ocean - ETNP201306SV45 (SPAdes) (version 2) | ecosystem: Environmental > Aquatic > Marine > Oceanic ... | reverse complement strand
CAACAACCATAAAAAGTTAAAATTTAGCCAGTACAAAGAACTTAAAGAAGTCTATCTTAGGTTTGAAGAGTTTTTTGAGGATATAAAAACTGTATTTGATAACAGATCATTTGATAAACTTGGTCATATTATCGATACCAAACAGGAAATCAACAGTTTAGTAGTAGAAAAAATTCAAAAGCAGGTTGAAAGAACCCGCCATGAAGAATCAAGTCCCAAAAACACAACGCTGTACTTTAACGTTCTTGTGGAGACTAAAGACCTGTTAAATGCAACAACAAGCCTATTGGTTGAGTACCATGATGCATATGGAAAAACAAGCTAACATATTAAGGCTGTCTTAACAAAAAAGCGCTTCATATGAAGCGCTTTTTTTTACGAGGGTTGGTTTTTAAGAACCGCACATCAGGCAGTCATCGTCTTCACTTTCCTTAGACTTTGCTAACATTTCTTTTAGCTCAGATGGAGATAAAGGTTCAACAGCAACCTGTGCTTTGGCCACAGGTGTCGTTGCTACACTAGAAGCGGGTACAGCTTGCTCGGTCTTTTTCTTAACCGTAAACTTAATGGCATCAACAGCCGCCTTGGTGCGTAAATAATACATTCCTGTTTTCAAGCCAGACTTCCATGCATAAAAGTGCATCGATGTCAGTTTTGACATGGTCGCACCTTCCATAAACAAGTTAAGCGATTGCGACTGATCAATGAAATATCCGCGATGACGTGACATATCAATGATATCCTTCATGCTCATTTCCCAAACGGTCTTGTACAGCTCTCTAATATCGGCCGGAATGGTTTCAATGTGTTGAATAGATCCGTTTGCACGCATCAATTCTTGCTTCATGTCCTCATCCCAAAGGCCAAGATTTACCAAGTCTTCCAACAAGTGTTTGTTTACCACAATAAACTCACCAGATAACACACGGCGTGTATAGATATTAGAAGTATAGGGTTCAAAACATTCGTTATTTCCTAAAATTTGTGAGGTAGATGCTGTTGGCATCGGTGCCATTAATAGGGAGTTGCGAACGCCGTGCTTTTTAATCTCTTTGCGTAAACCTGCCCAGTCCCAACGACCACTGAGCTCGTCGTCTTTGATGCCCCACATATTGTGTTGGAACTCACCTTTTGAAATCGGCGATCCCTTGTACGTTTTGTAAGGTCCTTCAACTTCTGCCAAATCTTTAGATGCTGTAAGCGAAGCGAAATAAATGGTTTCAAAAATCTCTTGATTCAAAGTTTGTGCGTCTTCACTTGTAAATGGCAAACGAAGTTTGATAAACGTATCCGCAAGACCTTGAACGCCTAACCCCACTGGACGGTGACGCATATTGGAGTTCTCCGCCTCCTTAACAGGATAATAATTTCGATCAATTACTTTGTTTAGATTTTTAGTAACACGAATGGTAACGTCATATAACTCTTTGTGATCGAATTTGCCATCTTTAACAAACATAGGGAGCGCAATAGAAGCCAAGTTACAAACCGCAATCTCATCCTTGGAAGTGTATTCTATAATTTCAGTACATAGGTTTGACGAACGGATGGTTCCTAAGTTTTTTTGATTAGACTTTCGATTGGCAGCGTCTTTATAAAGCATATAAGGCGTTCCTGTCTCAATCTGAGATTCTAGAATTTTTTCCCAAAGCTCACGAGCTTTGATGGTCTTACGGCCACGATTTTCCTTTTCATATTTGAGGTATTTCTCTTCAAATTCCTCACTGTGGCAATCGTAAAGACCCGGACATTCGTTCGGGCACATCAGTGTCCATTCCGTGTTTTCTTCCACACGCTTCATAAACAAATCCGGAATCCACATGGCGTAGAACAAATCACGTGCGCGCATTTCTTCCTTACCATGGTTTTTCTTTAACTCCAAGAAGTCAAAAATATCGGCATGCCATGGCTCAACATAAATGGCAAATGAGCCTTTTCGCTTTCCACCACCCTGGTCTACATAACGGGCCGTATCGTTATAAACGCGTAGCATGGGTACGATACCGTTTGAGGTGCCGTTTGTTCCTGCAATATAAGATCCCGTTGCGCGGACATTGTGAATAGACAAACCTATGCCTCCAGCAGATTGTGAGATTTTAGCCGTTTGTTTTAGGGTATCGTAAATCCCATCAATGCTGTCGTCTCGCATGGATAGTAAAAAGCATGAAGACATTTGTGGTTTTGGTGTACCCGAGTTAAATAAGGTTGGTGTTGCGTGTGTGAAATACTTTTTAGACATCAAGTGATATGTCTCAATCGCAGCGTCCAAGTCTGTTGGGTGAATTCCAACAGAAACACGCATCAACATATGTTGAGGTCGCTCGGCAATGTTGCCATTGATTTTGAGCAAATATGAGCGCTCAAGGGTTTTGAAACCAAAGTAATCATACCCAAAATCACGGTTATATATAATAGTAGAGTCAAGTAGCTCGGCATTGTCTTGAATTACTTTGTGTACTTCATGGGATAGAAGCGGTGATTTCTTTTCTGTACGAGGATTGACATACTCAAAGAGGTCTGCCATGGTTTCAGAAAAAGATTTCTTCGTGTTCTTGTGGAGGTTAGAAACAGAAATACGAGCGGCCAATTGGGCGTAGTCAGGGTGAACAGTTGTCATGGAAGCGGCTGTTTCAGCTGCCAAGCTATCGAGTTCAGAAGTGGTAACCCCATCATAAAGACCTTCGATAACTTTCATGGCCACCTTTACGGGATCTACAAGTTCGTTAAATCCATAGCAGAGTTTACGAACCCGGGCGGTAATTTTGTCAAACATAATGGGTTCTTTACGCCCATCTCTTTTTACTACATACATAATGTCGTTTGGTTTTATTGGTTAATCAGCGCCAATATTATTGGTGAATATCGATGCTGCACTTATTTTCGGATGACTAAAAGTCGTCGCCGAAAGAATACTTCTCTTTTTCCTCTGTTTCTTGGTTCATCACCCCTGCTTTTTGGTATTCTGAAACACGCTTTTCAAAGAAATTCGTTTTTCCTTGAAGCGAGATCATATCCATAAAATCAAATGGGTTGGATACATTAAACTCTTTTTCTAAACCAAGCTCAACAAGTAGACGGTCGGTAACAAATTCCAAATATTGCGTCATCAGTTTGGAGTTCATTCCGATTAGACTAATCGGTAGTGATTCCGTAATAAACTCACGCTCAATATTTAAGGCATCGATAATAATTTCGCGGATACGAGCGGGTGGGACTTTATTTACCAAGTGTTTATTGTGCAAATGAACGGCAAAGTCACAGTGCATGCCCTCGTCACGAGAAATTAATTCGTTAGAAAATGTTAGCCCTGGCATAAGGCCACGCTTTTTAAGCCAGAAAATAGAACAGAAAGCACCTGAGAAAAAGATTCCTTCTACAGCTGCAAAAGCAATAAGACGCTCTGCAAAAGAATCTGATTCGATCCAACGCAATGCCCAATCTGCTTTTTTCTTGATAGCAGGAAACACCTCAATAGCTTGAAATAAATTATTCTTCTCCGTTTCATCCTTAACGTAAGTATCTATCAAAAGTGAATATGTTTCTGAATGGATATTCTCCATCATGATTTGAAACCCATAATAAAATTTTGCCTCGCTATACTGTACTTCGTTTACAAAGTTTTCGGCCAAATTTTCATTAACAATCCCGTCCGATGCTGCAAAAAATGCCAAGATGTGTTTTATAAAATAACGCTCATCGTCATTCAGCTTAGTAGACCAATCTGTCAAGTCTTGATGTAAATCAATCTCTTCAGCTGTCCAAAAACATGCTTCTGACTTCTTATACCATTCCCAAATATCATGGTGTTCAATTGGGAAAATTACAAAGCGATTTTTGTTTTCAGACAATATGGGTTCTATAGCATTTGGCATAATTTTTTTAATTAAAGGGTTTTTGGGATGAATAATTACATTACAAATATTCCAAAAAAAATGGCCAAATAAAAGCCATACTTTTCCACAATGCCTTTTAGTTTTTAACAAGAATTAAGGTTTTTCCTACAAAAGCTAGGAAAATGACCGTTTTATAAAGCATTGATTTTCAGTTATTTGAAAGAGCCTGTATGGTAAGAGAATTGACTAAAAATTTTTGTTAGTATCAAATTCTAGCGCTGCCGCATGCAAGGCATCGTACCATGCTTGGCCAAACTTTCTTACCAAAGCCGTCTGTACAAATTGATAAAGCGGTTTTTTAAGTGTGTCTCCAAGGGCACAGCCTGACGCACATATAGACCACTCGTGGTAATTGACCGCTACAAATGCGCTATAGTTTTTTACACGGATAGGATATAAATGACAAGAGATGGGTTTTTGGAGGGTGGTATCTTTTTGCTTGTTGGCTTGCTCTATACCACATTGTGCAACACCATTGCTATCATAAGCAATGTATGCACATGCCTTGCCATCAATTAACGGGGTCTCCCAATCATTAAATGCGTTTTGAGTAGCTACACCTTGGGTCGAAATGGCCGCTATACCTTCCTTTGTAAGATAAGGCTTGAGTGTTGTCCAATGCTTTTTAAGCTGGTTTATTTCCTCCGGCTCAAGTGGCGCACCTGCTTCACCTTCCACACAACATGCCCCTTTACATGCTGTTAAGTCGCATGTAAATGCCTGCTCAAAAAGTGTTTCTGAAACCAGTGTTTTGCCTAATTGAAACATGACGCTAAACTACAATTTTGAAACATAAAAAAAGTATATTTGACGCATGTTTAGCTTAAAAGAGATTGCAACTTGCACTATGGTATTATTTGCCGTCATCGATATTATTGGCAGCATTCCAATTGTTATTGGACTGCGCCAAAAGGTTGGGCATATTCAATCTGAAAAAGCATCTATTGTCGCTGGGATTATCATGATAGGCTTTTTGTTTTTAGGCGAGCGCATATTAAATATTATTGGGATTGATGTCAACTCCTTTGCTGTGGCTGGTGCGCTAATTATTTTCTTTCTAGCACTAGAAATGATTCTAGGCATTCAACTCTACAAAGATGAATCTTCAGAAACGGCATCAATTGTACCTATTGCATTTCCCATTATTGCAGGTGCAGGAACACTTACTTCTATTCTATCGCTAAGGGCAGAATACGACCTGACCAATTTAATTGTTGCTATTGTAATCAATGTTATTATTGTTTATATTGTATTAAAATCCTCCAAACGCATTGAACGGTTTTTAGGCCCCTCTGGTATTGGCGTAATCCGTAAAATATTTGGGGTTATACTTATGGCAATTGCCGTGAAGTTATTTGCTGGGAATGTTCAACAATTATTTATCTAATGAAACCGATATGTTAAAAATAAGTATTAACATACAAATTGATGATTATTTTTTAACATCAAAGGTTACATGTGACCATTGAAAAACAACAATTATAGACACATGAAAGTACTAATTTATATATTCTTAGGTCTGGCTGTTGGTTTGCTGATTTTTAATTTGTTCCACGTAGATTTTGAAGAGCCTTTGGATGGTGAAAGTTTTGCCGCTGTGGTTGGTGTTGGTGCAAGTCTCTGCGCCATTATCTTACTTACGATTCTAAAAATAGCCCTTAAGATCAAAGATAAGTTGAAAGGTTAGTGTAGGGTTAAGGCGACAACTTCCACCCCAGCCCGCTTTAAAAATTCAATTCCAGAGCTATCTTTATATGCCGTTGCATAAACTACCCTTTTGATACCTGCTTGATGAATAAGCTTACTGCATTCTTTGCACGGTGACAAGGTAATGTACAAGGTGGCTCCAGCACAAGATTGGGTAGATGAAGCAACTTTCATAATTGCATTTGCCTCGGCGTGTAACACATACCATTTTGTGTAGTGTTCTTCATCTTCACAAGCATTTTCAAAACCTGTAGGCGTTCCATTATATCCATCAGAAATAATCATACGGTCTTTCACAATAAGCGAGCCGACTTGTTTACGTTTACAATGTGATAGCTTGGCCCACTCCATAGCCATACGCATATAAGCGGTGTCGTAGCGCAACTGTTTTTTTTCAGCTTTAGTCATAGTGCTTTGGTTGAAGCTATTAAAATGGGCACTAAAATACCGATAATTATACTGCTCCCAACCAAAAGGCGATCGCGTTTTGATACCCTAAATATGTTGCTCAAAATGCTATTAAATACAACAACAAAAGCCACAACAACAAGCTGTGCTAGCTCAATGCCAAGTGTAAAATATAACAATGGAAAGCCTATTGATTTTTGCTGGAAAACCATAGAAAAATAACCCGAAAAACCAAGCCCGTGAATGATGCCAAAAAAACCAGCAAGAACAAAAAAAGACAAAGATGGTTTTCGTTCTAAACTGTTATTCCAATACAATGTGTGAAGGGCAGTTAGTAATATGGTCATGGGAATCAAAAACTCTATCCAATTTGAAGAAAAGCGGATAATTCCGGCTGAAGCAGCCCAAAGGGATAGGGTGTGCCCGATGGTAAAAGCCGTCACAAGTAAAAGCAGCAACCGAGATTGCTTAAAAACAAATGGAAGCGACATGGCTACTAAAAACAACAAATGATCATAGGCATTAATGTCTAAAATATGCTCGAATCCAAGTCGTAAATAAAATATAAAATCGTTCATGATATGCTAAAATCCACGTTCGTTTTTAATGTCCTCGTATGCTTTTTGAATACGCTGAAATTTTTCTTTTGCAGCCTCCTCTGCTGCATGACCCAAGTTACGAACTTTATCTGGATGGTGCTTCTTAACTAAATTCCTGTAAGCTTTTTTGATCTCGCTGTCTGTAGCCGATTTGGATACTTCTAAAATGGTGTAGGCACTATCTGTTTGGGCAACAAACATGGCCTTGATGCTGTTAAAGTCTAGCGTGCTTATGCGCATAAAGCCGGCAATCTCAAATAGTTTTTCTAGCTCTGGTGGCGAAACACGGCCGTCAGCTTTGGCAATACGAAATAAGAAATCAAGCATTTGTAAACGGGCACCATATTGTGTTCTAGAGACAAGAAACTGTCCAATTTCGAAGGCAGAAATTCCAGATTGTTTGAACTCCGTGTTGTATAAGCGGAAAATTAGATTAGCACGCTCCTTTCCAAAAAACTGAACAAACTGCGCGCGCACATAATCCAGTTCTGATTGGGTAGTTTTGCCATCAGCTCTAATAACCATACTTGCCAATGCCAGCAGCCGCAACTCAAAGTCTTGTGGGGAAACACGACTGGTTTGGAAAGAAGTGGTAAACTTAGTACGACTGCTCGTTTCAAAAAGACTTCCCAAGAAAAAGCCAAATAAGGCTCCAGGGAATCGGAAAATCATATAGCCAATAAATGCAAATAGCCAACGCACACTGCAAAAATACGAATGAAAATAAGGTATGCCCTATTTTTATCGTCTAATATTGTACTACATTTACCTCATGCGATTTCCAGAAGCCAAACGTTTTGAAAAAACACGCTCTTTTGTGCAAAAGCACTTAAAATACGGTACTAACATTCTTGACTTAGGTACTCCAAATGACTTGTCTGATTTTATTGCCTCCGCAGGATATTTGGTGCAAAATACCAAAGGTGAGAATCTCGATACAAACTTTCAAGCTTATTTAGATACTGGTGTAGATTGTATTACTGCCTTTGAAATATTTGAACATATGTTGGCGCCATTTAATATTCTAAGCAAAATTAAAACCCCTAGGCTTATTGCCTCTGTGCCACTTAAGTTGTGGTTTGCCTCCGCTTATTGGAACTCTAATGACGATTGGGACAAGCACTACCACGAATTTGAGCAAAAGCAATTTGATTTTTTGTTAGAAAAAAGCGGTTGGGTTGTGAAAGATAGTCTGGTTTGGGCTTCACCTGACCCTAAAAAAATTGGAGTCAGACCACTATTGCGATATTTTACACCTCGTTACTACATGGTATATTGCGAACGTGCTTAAAAGTCCAAAAGCTTGCTTATCTTTGTCATCTAAATGATTTGCAATGTATCCTGCTGAAATTGTTAAACCCATGCGCGAAGAACTTACTGCTGTAGGTTTTAACCAATGTACTACTGCAGAAAGTGTTACTTCAGCAATAAATCAAAAAGGGACTACGCTTGTGGTAGTGAACTCTGTTTGTGGCTGTGCTGCAGCTAATGCCCGACCAGGTGTTCGTTTGTCACTAGCCAATGACAAAACACCTGCACAACTTATTACGGTATTTGCCGGTGTAGATAAAGAAGCCACTTCAGAAGCAAGAAGTCTAATGGTTCCTTTTCCTCCTTCATCTCCTAGTATTGCACTATTTAATGATGGAGAATTGGTGCATATGCTCGAAAGACATCACATTGAAGGGCGTTCTGCTGATATTATAGCAGAAAACCTAAAAGAAGCTTACAACGCTCATTGCTAAAACTCGCTAATGGCTAAGCTAGTTTCCTATCCGCTTAGTGTAGTATATTACCTTTTCTTCGTACTTACCCTCACATTGTTTGATGGTATTCAACGCATTTGTTTTTTTATAATTGGTATGAGGGCACACCGTGCGAGCATCATTGTACTCAACTTTTTATTGTTACGCTGTCTCAATATTTTAGGAACGCGGTTTATTGTAGATTGCCCTTATACATTGGAAAAAAACCAATCGTATATTTTTGTGGCTAACCATCAAAGTACCTATGACATCCCGCCTCTTATTTGGTATTTACGAAAGGCATACCCAAAGTTTGTAAGCAAAAAAGAGTTGGGTAAAGGAATTCCAAGCATATCATTTAATCTGAGAAATGGCAGTGCTGTGCTCATCGATAGAAAAAAACCCAAAGAAGCACTTCGAGACATCAAAGCATTCGGAAAGAAACTGGCTAAATCCCACGGTAGTATTGTGATTTTCCCTGAGGGAACACGAAGTAAAAGTTACACACCAAGAGCCTTTCGATTCGGCGGATTGAATCAATTAATTGATGCCATGCCTTCCGCAAAGCTAGTAGGTATTACAATCAATAATTCCTGGAAGCTTTCACGCTACGGACATTTCCCTTTGGGCATTGGTGCAAAAATTAAACTTAAAATGCATACTCCCATAGATTGTCCAAGTGATAACGTAAAAGAGACGCTTGAACAACTAGAAAAAACCATTAAAGCCAAAATCAATTCCTAGTCAACACTTGGAATACGGATTTCAAAACGTGTTGATGCAGCAGAAGAAGAATCAAAAGTTACCGAACCTTCATAAGTTTCAACAATAGATTTTACCATACTTAAACCCAAGCCCATACCGCTTGTTTTTGTGGTAAAGGTTGGTTCAAAAATATGGTCTTGTAGGGTTTTTGGAATTCCCTTTCCATTGTCCACAACAGCCAATAAAATTGATTTTTTATCTCTTGTAATAGTCACGCGAATCTGAGGTTGTTTCACTTCTTCACATGCCTGTATGGCATTGTTTATTAAGTTGTTGACAATACGCACCAACTGGGTAGCGTCAAAATAGGCGTATGCATCAACAGCTGCTTGAAAAGAAATTGGGGCGTCTGCATACAGCTCCAAAGCACGTCCCACGACCTCCTTTACATTAATACGTTCTGACTGGCCTGTTGGCATTGTAGCAAACTGTGAAAATGTTGATGCAATGGCACTCATGGTGTCAATTTGCTGAATAAGTGATTGACTAAACTCGTGAACCTTTTCATTCCATTTGGCGTCGCCTTTTGCTACTTGTTGCTCAAAATGCTGAATGCTTAACCGCATGGGAGTCAAGGGGTTTTTGATTTCATGTGCTACTTGTTTGGCCATTTCGCGCCAAGCTACTTCTCTTTGGGATTTTGCAAGCTTAACAGCACTTGCCTCAAGCTCATCCACCATGTGGTTGTAGGCAGATACAAGGGCTGATATTTCACGGCTGGGATTGGTCAATTCTATTTTGGTATTCGTTTTGGAAAGTTTGGTTTGATTGAGTTTGATGCTTATGGTTTCCAAAGAACGTGTGATGTAAGAAGAAACAAACAAAGCCAATATGATGGCAATAATCAACATAATCACATACACTTGAACCAAACGAATTAAGAAGGCTTTGAGCTCCATTGAACTAAGCGAATCATCGTCCAAATAAGGCACATTAACAATGGCTAATGGCTGGGCGTTTAAGTCATATAAATAGGAGAATGAAGAGCGTGTTCTAACACCATCATCAGTCGTACTCACATCAATAAGCCTTTCCCCCGTATTGGGTTGTAGTCGTTCTAAAATATAAGGAGATAGTGTATGTGAGGATGTTACGTCGATCGATGTGGGGGAGCATAGCAAGGCGCCAGACAGGCTGTAAAGTCTAAAGTTAATATTCAAAACATCCGCTATTTCCTTTAAATGCGGCTGAAAAACTGCAGTAATACTTGCCTCCACTACATCTAATGGTGTGCTTTCCAAAAGATACTTGAGTCGTTTTTTGAGTTGATTTTCTTTACGCTCCAAACGCTGATCGTGATAAGTATTGGACTGCTCGCTATACTGCACTATTGTAACGCCTGCAATTAAAAGCGAGGCCATTAAAACCAAAGAAATAAGAGCTATAAAAATCCGGGCGCGAAGAGATGGCAGTCGCATAAACTACAGCTTTTTGTTACGATAACGTTTGTAAAGCCGAATGCCGAGCATCAATAAAAAAGCCAAAGCAAAAAGACCAGATAAACCAAAAATCCAATGAATGCTGTCTTTAAGTATAGCCAAGAATATAACTGCAAATAAAATGAGTGTTGCGCCTTCATTCCAAATACGGAAAAAACTGGCGCTGCGGCGGCAATTTCCGTTTAAAAAATCCCTATAAAAACGATGTGTTTTTATGTGATATAAAATCAATAGGCCAACAAATGCCAACTTAATTAACATCCATGATTTGCCCAATAAAAAAGGGTTAATCCACAACATCCAAATCCCAAAAATAAGACCTAAAAAAGCAGAGGGAAGGGTGATAATCTGCCATAAACGGCGCATCATCAATTGTAACTGCGGGATGATGACATCTGACTCTTGTTGTGGACGTTCGTTGGCTTCAACGAGATAAACCATAAGCCTTGGCATGTAGAACAACCCTGCAAAGTAAGTGATCACAAAAATCAAATGAAGTGCTTTTATGTATAAATAATAATCCACGCCTATGTATTGTTCTAAAGGTACATTTTTTTCAAAACTAAGAAGCTGTCGCCCATTCATCAATCCAACGACTGAGCACATTTACCCAATCATCTCGATCGTTGATACAAGGGACGACGTGCATTGCATCTCCGCCTTTTTCTTCAAAATCTTCTTTGGCTTCCATGCCAATCTCTTCGAGTGTTTCCAAACAATCTGAAATAAAGGCAGGGGTCACAACAGCCAACTTCTTGGTACCTGTTTTTGCAAATTCTTCAACCGTTTTATCAGTATAAGGCCTCAACCACTTATCACCCGCCAAACGAGATTGGAAAGACGTTGAAAAGCTTCCCGGTCGAAGCTCTAAATACTCTGCAACCTGTCTTGTTGTTTCGTAGCATTGGTGACGATAGCAATAAGCATGCGCATCAGAAGGTGTTTGACAACAACGTCCATCAATCTTGCAATGAGATTTGGTAATATCCGATTTGCGAATGTGTCGTTCCGGGACCCCATGATAAGAAAACAACAAATGCTCCCAAGGCTTGTCTTGGAGATATTCTTGTATGGAGTGTGACAAAACACGGATATAGTCTGCATGATGATAAAATGCAGGTAAATGTGTGAAAGACATTTTGGGATATTGGGCAGCCCTAATCTCTTCTGCTAAAACCAGAATGGTTTCTGTCGTTGCCATGGCATGCTGTGGATATAGTGGCACAATCAATACCTCATCAACTCCTTTCCGGTGCAATTCTTCCAACCCTGAAGCTATTGATGGTTGACCATACCGCATGGCAAGTGAAATGGGCACAGAGGTTTTTTTTGCAACCTTTTCATGTAAGCGCTCCGACAAAACAATGAGTGGAGAGCCTTCATCCCACCAGATTTTTTGATAGGCCTTTGCAGATTTTTTGGGGCGGGTTTTTAGTATAATCCCTTTGACTAAAAACGAACGGAACCACTTAGGAACATCAATCACTCGCTCATCCATTAAAAACTCTTCCAAATAGGGCTTAACGTCCTTGGGTGTGGGACTTTTTGGTGAACCCAAATTCACCAACAGAACTCCTTTCATAACTTCATTTTTCGTCACTAAGATACAGACAAAAGGTATTTTTTTGGTGTTGTGCCAAACTTCTTTTTAAAGGCTTCAATAAAATGGCTTGAATTGCTGTAACCAAGTTGACTAGCAACCTCGTTGACATTGTAAGACCCTGTGCCCAATAGTTGGCGCGCGTGATTCATTTTGTGATCCAGTACAAACTGATAGACTGTACTGCCATAAAGCTGTTTAAACCCTTCTTTTAATTTCTTTAAGCTTAGGCCTATTTCGTTGGCCAAATCAGGCAAACTGGGGGGTGCTGCCATGCGGGCAAGCATGATTTTTTTGGCATTTCGAATTTTACGTACATTTTCTTCATCAACCAGAAAAGGACATTCAGCAATATCGGTGGCCTCAGAAGGGTTAAAATACAGGCTTAACAGCTCATAAACTTTCCCTTTTAAATAGAGCCTACTCATCAATGCATTGGGTTGTTGTTGTAAAATCTGACTTAAAACAACAGCCATTGAAGGAGTAAAGATGTGGTCTTGATAATACTTCTTGTTGACGTTTTCATCAGATAGAAAACTGATTTGCTCAGCTTCTTGTGAAAACAGACTGTGGAATTTTTTAATTGAAATAAGCACAGTAACTAACTGGGTGTTTGTGGCAACATCCAACTCCATTGGCAAATCACGCTGGGGATTGTATAACAACAAGACGTGTTCATCCAAAATAGGAAGGCTATATGTTCGTTCATTAAAATGAAAAATTGCGCTTCCTCGAAAACAAAAATGAAACTGAATTAGGCTAGCATCAACATGGCGTAATACCTGTTGTTTTTTTTCTGTTTCATTCTCATAAGTCAGTATGTTAAAGCCTGGCTCAATGGCTAGGTCTATTTTAGGACGTAAAGCGTTATTTTCAAAAGCCATAATTTTATTTTGTTTTACTTACGTACAACAAACATACAAAGAAAAAACAGCATTATTACCGTAAATACTTAAGCCCTAATATCGTTAGAAAAAGTACTTTTAGCGGTATTTTTTGTCTTATATGTACATTACTTTTGCTGTGCAGCTAAAAACCTAATATGCCGGGAACGGATACTTTTTATTGTATTGGTGTTAGTTATAAAAAAGCAGATGCAGTCCTACGAGGCCGTTTTAGCATAACCACCAAAACAATACCCTTTTTATTGGAAGATGCCAAAAATAAAGGCATCAACTCTTTGGTCTTAAATTCAACTTGTAACAGAACGGAAATCTATGCGCAAGCTCCTAGTCACGAAATACTCATTACATTGCTTTGTAATCATTCCGAAGGAACAATAGAGGACTATGAAAAGGTAGGAAACAATTTTAAAGGAGCAAAAGCTATTGCGCATTTATTCCGAGTAGGAACGGGCCTTGACAGCCAAATATTAGGTGACTTTGAAATCATATCGCAACTTAAAAAAAGCTATAAGACTTCCAAGAAAGCCAACATACTCAGTCCATTTATGGAACGCATGTTCAACGCTGTTCTTAACGCAAGCAAACGCATAAAAACAGAAACAGAATTATCTTCTGGAGCAACTTCCGTTTCCTACGTTTCCGTGCGGTATATGCTAGATACGATTGCCGATTTAGATAATAAAAAAATTATATTATTTGGTTTGGGTAAAATTGGTCGTAACACCTGTGAAAATCTTGTAAAGCATACCAAAAATACAAGCATAACGCTCATCAACCGAACACGTGATCGCGCAGAGCAATTTGCTGGAAAGTTTGATATAGAAGTAAAAGATTATGCCGACCTACCTGTTGAAATTCGCAAAGCCGATGTGCTTGTTGTAGCAACAGGTGCCGAAAAGCCCACAATTGCCAAGTCGCTAATACACTCGGACAAGCCGCTGCTAATTCTGGATTTATCCATGCCCAAAAACGTCAATCCCAATGTGCTTGAGCTTAAAAACGTATCACTGCTTCACTTAGATGAGCTATCCAAAATGTCAGATAAAACCCTTTTGGAACGAAAAAAACAAGTACCACAGGCTGAAAAAATCATAGCACAATCATTGGAAGAATTTAATCAGTGGATTGAAACACGCAAGTTTACACCCGCATTGGTCGCTGTAAAAAAACTAATGGAAGATATTCAACTGCAGGAGTTGGAAGCGCATCGTAAAAAGAACCCATCCCTAGATGCTGACAGTGCATTGGCTGTTTCAGATCGTCTTATTCAAAAATTAACCAACCGAATGGCAACCCATTTACGCACAAGCGAAAATGCTAGCGAAAGTGTCAAGGCATTAAAAACGCTATTCAACGTAACTGCTAATGAATAAACTTGTCAGGATAGGAACGCGTGGCAGTGCGCTTGCGCTCTGGCAAGCCCGACAAGTACAAAACATGCTCGGGACTATTGGTCTTAAGAGCGAACTTGTGCCCATCTCCTCCGGGGGAGATAAAGAACTACAAAAACCTCTTTATGAAATGGGCGTTCAGGGCATCTTTACAAAAGAACTGGATGTTGCATTATTATCAGGCCAGATTGATATTGCTGTTCACAGTATGAAAGATGTGCCAACGCAACTTCCAAAAGGCATTAAAATTGCCTTTATCCCGAAAAGAGGACCTACAGCTGATGTTTTTATTTCCACAGACGATACTTGGCAAGACGACAAAAGTATTGTTGCAACAAGTAGTCTGCGGCGTGCTGCACAGTGGCTACATAAATATCCTCATCACAGCATTATTGACATTAGAGGGAATGTGCCCACTAGGCTAAAAAAATTAGAAACACTGGGCTGCCAAGGTTCCATTATGGCCATCGCTGGGCTATTACGTCTCGAAATCTTACCTAAACAACATACTATTTTGGACTGGATGGTTCCGGCACCTGCGCAAGGTGCATTATTGGTCACCACATTGGAATCAAATAAAGAGTTAGCAAATAAGTTGTCAACATTAAATCACAATGAAACAGCTATTTGTGTGACACAAGAAAGAATTTTCTTGCGCGAACTTGAGGGTGGTTGTACAGCACCCATTGGAGCAGTTGCAAAAATTGAAGATGATCGAATTCATTTCGTCGGCAATATTACACAAAGCAACGGAAAGCAACAGTTGTCTTTTAACCAGTGTTTGCCGACAGCTAAAGCTAATGACATCGGCTCTATAGCTGCTAAAGACCTATTATCGCGTGGAGCAAAAACGCTACTGAATGGATAAACCTTTGATCTTGTCGACCAAAAAATTGGATATGGCTTTGCGTGAACGTATCGTCCAAAATGGTTTTGCATATATGGAATATGATGCTATTAATATTAAACCTGTTTCTTTTGAAGCTCCTGCGCCTACAGATTATGTCATTTTTAGTAGTAAAAACGCAATAAAGAATGTGTTAAAAAGCACTTATGCATTAGCAAAAACACAAGTGCTTTGTGTTGGAGAACAGTCAGAAAAGCTTCTTTTTAAAAATGGTGTAAAAGCGATAAGAGCAGCCAAAAACATGGCAGAATTAGTAATTCTTATTGAAAAAATATCTGCAAATGCTTCTTTTATACATTTCTGTGGAAATCGAAAACTACCCCTTTTATCAAAAAAAATGGTTGCATTAAAGGCAGATTTTAAAGAAATAGTAGTGTATGAAACCAACCTTAATTACACAAAAATAAATACTACACCAGAAGCCATACTTTTTTATAGCCCAAGTGGTGTGGAAAGCCACACAAGTATGAACAAGATTACCAACAGTAGTTGTTTTTGTATTGGCAAAACCACTGCTAAGGCAATCACTGAGCAACCAAAAGACTTGATTATTTTAGAAAATCCAAGTATGGAAACCCTAGTAGCAAAATCCATTAAACACCTTAAAAAACACCAACATGCTTAAAAACGATATTTTTTTAAGAGCACTTGATGGCGAAGCGCTAGACAGGCCCCCTGTTTGGATGATGCGACAAGCAGGGCGTTATCTCCCCGACTTTATGAAGCTAAAGGCTAAGTATGATTTCTTTACACGCTGCCAAACTCCAGAGCTGGCGGCTGAAATTACCGTAATGCCAATTGACCAAGTTGGTACAGATGCAGCAATATTGTTTTCTGATATTTTGGTGATCCCTCAAGCGATGGATATCTCCGTTGAAATGAAAGACGGGGTTGGCCCTTGGTTACCAAACCCAATACGCTCGGCAAAAGACCTAACGAAAGTAGTAGTGCCTGATGTTGAAGAGCGATTACATTATGTGATGGAAGCCATTCAGCAAACAAAAGTGTTATTGGATGATAGGGTGCCACTTATTGGTTTTGCAGGATCACCATGGACTATTCTATGTTATGTGGTTCAAGGGCAGGGCTCGAAAAATTTTGATTTAGCTAAAGGGTTTTGTTTTTCGCAACCTGCATTAGCGCACGAACTGTTACAAAAAATTACCACCACAACAATTGCTTACCTAAAAGCAAAAGTGCGCGCAGGTGTAGACGCTGTGCAGCTTTTCGATTCATGGGGAGGAATGCTAGGTGAAGAAGACTACCAGGTCTTTTCATGGCAATACATGCAACAGATAATAGATGCGCTTAAAGACGAAACTAAGGTCATTGCTTTCGCAAAGGGCTGTTGGTATGCACTTCCAACCATGGCCCGCTCTGGTGTACATGCGCTTGGTGTTGACTGGACTTGTTCGGCGCGCAATGCACGTTATTTGTCGGGGGGGCAAATTCCACTTCAGGGAAATTTTGATCCTTCAAAATTACTATCTCCCATTCCAGAAATTGAAAAGCTTGCACACAAAATGGTAAGCGAATTTGGAACGCAAAACTATATTGCCAATCTAGGTCACGGCATACTACCCAACGTACCTGTTGACCACGCAAAGGCTTTTGTTAACGCTATTAAAAACTATCAAGCTTAGGATATTGATATGAAAACGCAATTCGTTTCCTACATAAAAGAGCTTCAAAATGAAATTATCAACGCCATTCAAAAGGAAGATGGCATGGCATATTTTCAAAAAGATGCTTGGGAACGGCCTGGTGGTGGCGGGGGAAGAACATGTGTCATTGAAAACGGTGCTGTTTTTGAAAAAGGGGGTGTGAACACTTCTGAGGTGTTTGGCAAACTACCCGAATCCATGCAAAAACAACTAGGTGTTTCACAAAGTGATTTCTTTGCCTGTGGAATTAGTCTGGTCATACATCCCAAAAACCCCATGGTGCCAACTGTACATGCCAATTTCCGGTACTTTGAGTTATATGATGAGCACAAAAATATTATTGATCAGTGGTTTGGTGGTGGATTAGACCTCACGCCCTATTATCTGTTTGAAGAAGATGCTAAGCACTTTCACAAAGTTTGTAAGAAAGTGTGTGATAACCACGATGCGGATTTTTATAAGACGTATAAAGAAAAATGTGATGCCTATTTTTGGAATCATCACCGTGAAGAAGCAAGGGGTATAGGCGGTTTATTTTTTGACTACTGCCGTCCTAATAACACACACAGCCTAGAAAAGTGGTATGCGTTTGTAACGGAAATGGGCAATGCTTTTTTGTTTGCATATTTGCCAATTGTTCAAAAACGCAAAGCACTATCCTTTTCCAAAACACACCGCCAATGGCAAGAATTAAGACGTGGGCGATATGTTGAATTTAATCTCGTCCACGACAAAGGCACTTTGTTTGGGCTCAAGACCAAAGGGCGTATTGAAAGCATCTTAATGAGTTTGCCCCCAAAGGTTCAGTGGGCATATGACCACAAGCCAAAAAAAAATTCGGAAGAAGCAAAATTATTAACTGTTCTAAAAAAGCCCATAGACTGGGCATAATCCATGATGTATCCGCTTTATAGAAATCGACGACTGCGAACTAGCGCTGCCATGCGTGACTTGGTTCGTGAAACAAGTCTCTCGGCAAATGATTTTATCGTGCCCTTATTTATTGTAGAAGGTTCAAAAACCAAAACAGAAATTCCATCCATGCCTGACTATTATAGGTTCAGTCTAGACCTCGCAACTGAAGAGGCAAAACGACTTTACGATTTGGGGGTGAAAGGTGTGCTTATTTTTGTTAAAATTGATGATAGCCAAAAAGACAACACAGGTACTGCTGCTTTAAACCCCGATGGTTTGATGCAACGCAGCATTCGCGCTATTAAAAAAGCTGTCCCTGAACTGGTTGTCGCATCAGATGTTGCACTCGACCCTTTTTCAAGTTTTGGACACGATGGGATTGTTAAAAATGAAAAAATTCTAAATGACGCAACAGTTGCGGTCTTGACAAAAATGGCACTTAGCCATGCCGAATGTGGGGCAGATATTATTGCGCCAAGCGATATGATGGACGGTCGTGTTCTGACCATTCGTCAAGCGCTTGAAAAAGCGGGCTATGTACACACGGCAATTATGAGTTATAGTGCTAAATACGCATCTGCTTTTTATGGTCCTTTCCGTGATGCTTTGGATTCAGCGCCTGGTTTTGGCGACAAAAAAACATATCAAATGGATGTGGCAAATCGCAAAGAAGCCATTGCTGAAACAGTCCGTGATATTGAAGAAGGTGCTGATATTGTTATGGTAAAGCCAGGAATGGCATATTTAGACATTGTACGTGACTTAGCAAATGAAGTACAGATTCCAATTGCTGTTTATCAAGTCAGTGGCGAATACGCAATGCTAAAGGCAGCAGCAGAGAAGGGGTGGATTGACCATGATAGCGTCATGATGGAACAGCTTATAGCATTTAAGCGTGCAGGAGCTTCCATCATTGTTTCGTATCATGCAGCTCATGCTATTTCCTTATTGTAAAACTAAGAGTGCAATTTTTTGTATTTTGCTAAAAAATACAGATGAAAAAAATAGCCCCACTTTTAAAAAAACTTTTTGCCATTTTGGCAATCTTACTAGCGGGCCTGTATATTTCAGGTTATGGTTATCTAATTGAACTCGGTGCTAAAGTAATTGAACTTGGAAGAACCACTGCTGGCTTAGAAGACTATATTTATTTCGATTCGCGTGAAATACAAAAAAGTGATAGCCCTAAGCAATGGGCATTACACACTGATTACAATCTGGTTCCTGCTACTTCAAAGCTTCAAAAACTCCATCATGATTACAAGACAGTTGCATTTTTAGTCATCAAAAATGACTCCATTTGGCATGAACAATATTACGAAGGCTTCGGAAAAGACAGCAAGACCAACTCTTTTTCTATGGTCAAAACAATAGTGGCAGCATGTTTAGCAAAAGCTATTGAGGAAGGAGATGTTGAAGGCTTTGACCAAAAAGCAAAAGACTTTATACCATGGCTAAAAGGACCCTATGCTGACGCATTAACAGTGGGTAATTTAGCAACCATGTCATCCGGGCTAAAATGGAAAGAAGATTATGAAAACCTGCTTACCATTACCCCACGAACCTATATTTCACGTGACATAGTTAGCATAATGAAAACGCTTCCTATTGAAACCGTTCCAGGCGAAAGGTTTGTATATCAAAGCGGAAGCACACAGCTACTGTCATTGGTACTAACAGAAGCTACGGGTGAAACAATTTCTGATTTGGTAAGGCGCTATTTTTGGAATCCCCTTGGTGCACATGCTGATGCAAACTGGCGGCTAGACGCTGCCGAAAATGGGGTTGAAAAATCATACTGTTGCTTTAACTCCAATGCACGTGACTTTGCGCGTTTTGCAGCGCTGTTTAAAAATGGTGGCGTTTGGAATGACAACCAACTGATAAGTGCTGACTATGTTCATAAATCCATAACCCCACAGTTTGAAAATGGTCAAGACTATGGTTATGGTTGGTGGTTGGGATCACATATGGGAAAGCGTTATTATAGTATGCGTGGTCACAATGGTCAGTATACCATTGTTTTCCCAGATGAAGACGTAATAGTGGTCCGTTTGGGTCGTGCGCAACTGCCCGACTTACCCGGTGTTAGGCACTCGGTTGATTATTTGGGTTATATGGAAGAAGCCTTTGCAATGTTAAACAATGAAACTACCACAAGCCCTTGAGAATATTCTGTTTTTAGATATAGAAACAGTTCCTGAAGCAAAAAACTTTGGCCAGCTCAATGAGAAAGCACAAGATTTATATGCTGCTAAAACCGAATATAAGCGAAAAGCCACAGAGATAAGTGCTGAAGACTATTACGATCATGCGGGCATTTGGGCAGAGTTTGGAAAAATTGTTTGTATTTCGGTTGGATATGTTACCACCACAACTAACGGCCGCCAATTTAGAGTGCGTAGCTTTTTTGGTGACGAAAAACAATTACTTGTAGGTTTTAAAATTCTACTTGATAAACATTTTTCATCTATCCAACATAAGCTTTGTGCGCACAATGGAAAAGAATTTGATTTTCCGTTTATTGCTAGGCGTATGCTAAAACATAAATTGGAATTGCCCAATTTATTACAACTGATGGGTAAAAAACCCTGGGAAGTGCCACATATTGATACCCTAGAATTGTGGAAGTTTGGCGACTATAAGCATTATACCTCATTAAAATTATTAGCGCATTTTTTTGAAATTCCATCCCCAAAAGATGATATGGATGGGGCTGATGTTGCAAGTGTATATTATGAAGAAAATGATTTGTCGCGTATTGTTCGCTATTGCGAAAAAGACGTAATTACGCTTACACAAATATATCTAAAATTAACGCTGCAACCGCCACTAAGCAAAAACGAAATCGTTTCTATTTCTTAAATATGTAAGCCGCTATGAATTCAGTATTTTTACAGCAATAATTTTTATGGATATCATCTTTTCGTTAAATACTAACCTTGAATACTTAACCTTGATATTCTTGGTAGTGGCTACTTTAAACGCTTTTTGGGGCTTGATTGGTAAGCGCAGTTTTGGAATCAAAGACTTGCGTCTTTCTTTATTTACACTTATTTTTTCTTATATTCAAATGTTAATGGGTATTGCTACTTATTTTGTGTCTGATTATTTCTCTGCTTGGGAAAAAGGCATGGGTGCTGTTATAAGAGACAGTAACTTACGCATGTATTTGATACAACGCCCAATAACAAACATTTTTGCCATTGTATTGATAACCATGGGCTGGTCGTTACATAAAAAAGCAAGTGTAGACAGAAAAAAATATTTTAGAATTGCCGTTTTCTATGCTATTGGGTTACTACTATTGTTAAGTAGAATTTCTTGGCAAAACTGACCATAAAAAAAGAAAGCACCCTGAAGAGATGCTTTCTAATAACCAACCATATTAAACTATGAAAAACTAATAAGCAATTTTTTTCTTGCTTTGTGCTTGCAAGTTAAATCAAGTTATTCATCGTAGTTGTGAATTATTTGTTAAAGTATTTTTATAAACATAAAAGATTAATAAATGCCAGATTTTTCAAAAGTTGCGGTAATTGGAGGTGGTAGTTGGGCAACTGCTCTTGTCAAAATTCTTTCTGAAAACAATACATCCGTTGGTTGGTATATAAGAAATGAAGTAATATACGAGCACTTAGTCCAAGAAGGACACAATCCAAATTATTTGAGTGGTGTGGAGTTTGATGTATCAAAATTAGACTTGCACACAGATATAAATAAAATCACAGAGCAATACGGTGTACTGATAATTGCAACGCCTTCTTTTTATTTAGATAGCGTGCTAGCGCCCCTGTCCGTCTCACTTGAAAACAAAGTCATTTTTTCGGCAGTTAAAGGAATTGTGCCTGAAAAGAAAGTATTGGTTGGGGCGTATTTGGCAGAAAAATATAATGTTACCGAGCCCTTTTTTGGTGTTATAGCAGGGCCTTGTCATGCAGAGGAGGTTGCCTTAGAGCGTCTTTCCTATCTAACAGTGGCAAGTAGCAACATGACCCTAGTTGAGCAAATGAAAGAAAAGCTAGCGTGTGACTATATTCAAGTTTCTTTATCTGATGATGTGATTGGTGCGGAATATGCTGCAACACTAAAAAATGTTTATGCAATTGCCGTGGGCATTGCGCATGGATTAGGTTATGGCGACAATTTTATAAGTGTACTCATTAGCAGTTCTATGAGAGAAATGAAGCGTTTTTTAAATCGGGTTGACAAGAAAAAAAGAAACGTCAACAAGTCTGCTTACTTAGGGGATTTGCTCGTCACCGCTTATTCTGTTTTTAGTAGAAACCGCATGTTAGGAAACATGATTGGCAAGGGCTATACCGTTAAGGCGGCACTTATTGAAATGACCATGATTGCAGAAGGCTATTACGGCGCCAAAACAACCCATGAGCTGTGTACTTCTTTTAATGGAAAGTTTCCAATATTAAAGTTTGTTTATCAAATCCTTTATGAAAAAGGAAGCGCCAAGAAAAAAATGAAAGTATTAAGTAAGTTACTTGACTAGCTTAAAGGGGTGAATTGCTTTAAAAAGCGCACATCATTTTCATAGAACATTCTGATGTCTTCAATTTGATATAAAAGCATTGCCATACGCTCCAACCCCATGCCAAAAGCAAAGCCAGAATATTCCTCCGCATCAATGCCGCAATTGTTCAAAACGTTCGGGTCTACCATACCACAACCCATAATTTCAAGCCATCCTGTACCTTTGGTAATACGATAATCAGCTTCTGTTTTTAAACCCCAATAAATATCAACTTCTGCACTGGGTTCTGTAAAGGGAAAATAGGACGGTCTCAATCTTATTTCTGCTGTTCCAAAAATGGCTTTGGTGAAATACATCAATGTTTGTTTGAGGTCAGTAAAAGAAACGTCTTTATCAATATAAAGTCCTTCTATCTGATGAAAAACACAGTGCGATCGTGCAGAAATAGCTTCATTTCTAAACACGCGCCCCGGAGATAATATACGAATTGGCGGTTGATTAGACTCCATGTGTCGCACTTGCACAGAAGATGTATGTGTTCTCAACATGACATCAGGGTTTGTTTGCACAAAAAAGGTGTCTTGCATATCACGGGCGGGATGGTGCTCTGGTAAGTTTAGGGCGGTAAAGTTATGCCAGTCGTCCTCTACTTCAGGCCCAGAAGAAAGACCGTATCCAATGCGACTAAAAACATCAATTACATTATCCCTTACAATGCTAATGGGGTGGCGTGCACCAAGCGGAATTGGTTGGCCAGGGCGGCTGATGTCGTCCATGGCACTTTTGCTCGATTGCATACCACCTAGTTCAGTTTGTAAGGCCTTCACTTTAGCAAGTGCCGCTGTTTTAAGCTGGTTTAGTAGCTGCCCGTACTCCTTCTTTTCTTCATTTGGAACATTGCGGAAATCCGCAAACAATTTTGTAATATGCCCTTTCTTTCCCAAATAAGCAATACGGAATTGTTCAACTTCATCTAGCGTACTTACTGAAAAAGCAGCTACGTCTTTTAAATGTGCCTTGATGTTATCTATCATGTGCACAAAAATACACATTAAGCGCATAGTACCACCAAATCGAAGAAATCTATACGTACATTTGTCCTATGCCGCTTAACTACATAGACCTTGCTGTTGTTTGTTTGCTATTATATGGCCTTGCCCGAGGTGCCTACAGAGGCTTCTTTGTGGAAGTTGCATCTCTGTTAGCGCTAGTCTTAGGCGTATTTGGAGCATTGCATTTTTCAAGTTTTACTGCATCTTTATTATCTAACTATATTGAGTGGGATTACCTACCGCTATTGGCCTTTGCACTAACATTTGTTGGCATCATGATTGGTGTGGCATGGGTAGGAAAGCTGCTCACGAAGTTAGCAAAAGTGGTGCTACTGGGTTTTTTAAACCGATTACTTGGGGCAGTTTTTGGTGCTTGCAAATGGTTGATAATTTGTGGCGTTTTGGTTTGGATTTTAGGGCAGATAAATATCTTTTTTACCTTTTTACCAGAAACGCTAAAAGAAAGTTCTTTGGTCTTCCAGCCATTAGAAGAATTAGGTGCATATTTATTTGAAAAAATCAATACTAAGCAAAATCCCATAGATGATTTAGCTCCTATTCTTCAGAAAAGCTAATGGACTGAACACTAGTTGACGGGATCCAACCTATTGAACCATTTTGTAGTCTAATTTTAATCCAGTCCTCTACCGTTTCCACAACAAAAACCTTAGCTCCCTCGTGAATAGTAAGCAATACTTCTGATCGGAGGTTTGGTTCAGATCGAAAGGATTCTGATTGTGCAAAAACAATAGCAGGATTGGTGTTTCGCAGAGATTTTTTTTGCTGTAGTATAATGACCATTGCCAAAACGGTTAGTAGTAGTGAAACTACAAATCCCGAGAAGAAAAACCTTTTTCGGATACTGCCATTGGACCTGACAAACAAAAAGAATAAAAGTGCTGCCAACCAAAAAACAGCAACAAGTACAATACTCCAACCACGAACAGAGGTTAGAAACAACAAATCGGTAATTGCCTTTTTCAACTCACTTTCAGGGAGAGAAGTAAACCTGTCTAGGGTCATGTTTTGGGCATAGGTCAAGTTGTTGATCAATTGCTCATTGTCTGCATCCAGTAATAGGGCCTTTTCGTAGTTCAATATGCTAGAGGCTATTGCGTTCTTTTTGTAATAGGCATTGCCAAGGTTAAAATACAGTTCAGGCGAATGAACTCCGAAAGAACTAATGGAGTCGTAATAAACAATGGCACGATCATAATCCCCTTTATTGTAGGCAATATTCCCTTCTCTGAAAAGATCTTCTGGATCTTGCCCCAAACAAATTAAGGATGTAAAAAGTGTAAAAAATAAGATTTTTTTCATGACTTAAATTGTTTGTCCATTTGGGTTATGGCAGTTACTGCTGTTTCATAGTCTTGCTCCATGCTACTGCGAGAGCTGGGCGCATATCGCACAAGCTCACAATTAGTTAAAACTTGAATAAACAAGACTACTGTATCTTCTTCAACTCCCTTATCGGAAAGAAGCTTTTGCATTTTTTCTTTACTAAAGTCAGCAGTTTGTATTTGTAGCCTAGCCTTCAAATAGTTGTGTAATGCGGCTTCAAGTGAAACATAAAAAGCAGGGGCTTCAGACATGTTTTTCTTGGCCTTGCCCAAAAACTTTTTAACCAACCTTGCCTTATGCCGTCTTTCGATTGAAGTGGCATCGGGTGTTTGGCTGCGTATCAAGAAATACATCAGTATAATAATGACTGGAAAAGCCAACAGAGCAAAAAACAATATGCTTCCAAAGAAAGGTATTTGCTTTATTGGTTTAAAGCTAGTTTGCTGTGCAATAAACTGGAAAGAACTCGATACATTTGGAACTGCTATTGTGGCTGGGCTTGGCAAATTGGTTGTGGCGAATGCTGCCTTTGGGCCTTCAACGACATCTATAATCAAGTCTGTTGATTCAAGTGTTTTGTATGTTTTTGACTTTGGGTCAAAGTAACTAAACACAATGGAGGGAATGGGATATTTTCCTTGAAACTGTGGAACCAATGTGTACGTATTCTTAATTGAACCTCGCATGCCCGAAAGTGTTGTATTCACTTGTTCACTGTATTCGGGATCATAACGTTCAAGTGCGCTTGGTGTTGCCATCTCTGGCAATGAGAACAACTTTAAATTTCCTTTTCCTTTTACCTCTACCGTTGCTTGGAGTGATTCAGAGGCGTTAAGTGCATTTTTGGACGTTTTTACTTCAAAGCTAAAGTCACCAACGGCACCATTAAAGTTAGGCGGCTTACCCTCTTCAGGAAATGGCAATACCGTTAGGGTGCGCTTCCCTGCGGTTATGGTACGAGAAACTTGTGTATATACCTGATTTCCAAAAAAATCTCTGCGATTGGTAGGGACATCTAATTGCACATCTAATGAAAGTGGTGCTATAAGTAGTTTACCTGCGCGTTGTGGGTAGAGAACCGTTTGTTGCCATGCTACATAATTGTACAACTTCCCCTTGAACATTTCTCTTTCAATCGTACGTCTTGAAGGTATATCTTGCGACCAAAAATCTTTATATTCAGGCATGTCAATCGGACTGACGTCGGATGGCCTCAATTTGCTGTCAAAATAAAGTTTATACACCACTGTTATGGGTTCATTTATATAAACCGTGCTTTTGGATAATGCAGCAACCAAATGAAGGCTTTGAGATGCAATATAATTTGGATCATTTGGATTTTTGGGCAGCTCAACAGCATCTTTAACCTTTATGTCAACAGGTATCGTTTTATAAATATTACCGTCTATTTCGATTGTAGCCTGCCCAATGGTAATTTTTCCTTTTTTAAGAGGGACTAACGAATAAGTATAGGTTTTTGAAAAGGAGCTCTTACCGTTGACATAAATATTACTCACCGACTGACTGGGTCCTGCCACAATCCGAAATCCATTGAAAGATGGAGGATTAAAATTATCTCCCTCCTTGTTCATGGTAAACTCTATTCGTAGCCGCTCATTAATGCCAAGCTCACTCTTACTTATTTGCGCCTTAAAATCAACCTGTGCGAAAGCAACAGGCGAAAGCAGCATAGTTACAAAACAACAAATAAGCAACTGCCTCATTACCAATCCTTTTTACTTTTTACGCCAGCGGGCTTTGCCTTTTGGGCATTGACTTTATCTTGCACTTTTTTCTCCTCATTGCTCATTGCTTCGAGAAGATTCTTCACCTGTTGAGGTGATAATTGTGTAGGGTTGCCTTGGGGTTGCTGTTGCTCTTTTTCCTTGTCGCCATCTTGATCTTTTGGGTCGTTATCTTTTTTGTTCTTTTCATCTTCTTCTTTGTCACCAGGCTGATCTTTTGGGTCTTCCTGATTATCGTCTTTTTGATCTTTGTCTTTATCTCCCTTTTTATCTTTATCGTTTTGTTGGTCTTTGTTATCTTTTTTGTCTTTGTTATCCTTATTGTCCTTGTCGTCTTTGTTTTCCTCGTCTTTATTTTTCTCGTCTTCCAACATTTTTTTAGCTAAAGCATAATTGTAACGTGTTTCATCGTCGTTGGGGTTGTTACGAAGAGCATTTTTGTAGGCTTCAACAGCTCTTTTATAATCTTTGAGTTGCATCAGCGCATTGCCAATATTGTGAAAGTTTCGGTGTGTGTTTGGGCGTCCTTTGGTGATTTCAATAGCATCAGCATAAACTGATAGGGCCTCCTCAATATAATTGTCTTGTTGTAAAGTGGTGCCCATGTTGTACTGCGCAATGTCTTTTTTCTGACCTGTGGCAGTAGCCCTGCGATAATTCTTTTCGGCCTCAACATTATTCGAAATATCAAAAGCTTGATTGCCATCAAAGATATAATTGTCTGCTTTTTTTATAAGGAGAGACTCTTGTCCTAAAACAACTAATGGGAATAGCATTATGATAATCAATAGCCTAAACATCTTGGAACAAATTTAGTTTTTTAACCCACTGTGTTTTACGATAGAATAAAAATAAGTCAAGTACAATCAAAAACAAACCAATGCCTAAAAACCATTGAAACTGATCTTTAAATTTGGCAAATTGTTTGGCTTCAAACTCTTGCTTATCCATGTCCTTAAGCCGGTCTATGATGGCTGTGACCACATCATCGGTATTTGTACCGTCCAAAAACAAACCATTGGTTGCTTTTGCTATAGACTGCATTTGATTAAAATCACTTTTTGTGATGACCACCTCTCCCTTTTCATTTTTTTTGTAAGATGTAGAATTTCCTATTTTTAGGGGAATTACCGAGCCTTTTTCAGTACCAACAGCCACAGTAAAAAATGTAATCCCCAGTTGGGCAGCTCGTGATGCCGCTGCCAAGGCATCATCGCCATGGTCTTCTCCATCGGAGATAATACACACCACGCGGTTGGTCTGGTTTTCATCGTCAAAAAAAGTTTCTGCCAATCGCATAGCTGCAGAAATAGCCGTGCCTTGAGATGAAATCATATTGGTATCCAATGAAGATAAAAATAATCGAGCTGCGGTATAATCTGTTGTAATGGGCAAATGCGGTATGGCCGATGAGGCATAGGCAATAATACCTACGCGGTCGCTAACCAATTGATTAATAAGCTCACTTGTGAGTCGCTTTGCCTTTTCCAGTCTGTTAGGAGCAATGTCTTCTGCAAGCATACTCTTGGACACATCAATGGCAAATACCAAGTCTACGCCTTCTCTTTTAACAGTCTCAAGCTCTGTACCAATCTGCGGATTAACCAATCCCAAACATATAAAGGCCCAGCCCAACCAAAACAAGATTTGTTTAAACCAGCCCTTAAACGAAGATCGTTCTGGAGCTATGTGATCTATCATTTTTGCAGATGCCAATGATTTTAATACCCGCTTTTTCCAAAGGGTAAAAAGTGCATAACCCAATACCATTAGCGGAATAAGCAATAGCAAATAAAAATACAGTGTCTGTTCGTATTGTATCATGCCAGCGCCGATTTAAAAAGTGTAAGCCGCAAAAGCCATTCCAAAAACAATGCGCCCATTGCCACAAGAACAAACCACCTAAACTTTTCGTGGTATTTAGTATAACGGATTTCTTCTACATCTGTACGTTCTAATTTGTCTATCTCTTTATAAATGGCTGCTAACTTTTTATTATCTGTTGCACGATAATAACTGCCACCCGTTTCCTCAGCAATAGACTTAAGCAGTTCTTCATCAATTTCAACTTTTCGCAATTGATATACAAAAGATCCGTCTTGACGTAGAGCTACCGGGGCTGGTGCGCTCCCGTTACTCCCTAATCCTATGGTGTAGGTTTTGATGCCATAGGTACTTGCAAGGCCCGCTGCTGTCTTGGGATCAACAAAACCCGTGTTGTTAACGCCGTCTGTAAGTAAGATAATTACCTTGCTCTTGGCTTTACTGTCACGCAATCGGTTTACGGCAGTTGCCAGCCCCATTCCAATGGCGGTTCCATCGTTAATCACGCCATCATAGTTGACCTTATTGAGTACGTCAATTACCAAGGCCTTATCTGAAGTTATAGGTGTTTTGGTGTAGCTTTCACCTGCATATACCACCAAACCTATGCGGTCTGTTTTCCTTTTAGAAATAAAATCTGATGCTACATTTTTGAGTGCGGCTAACCTGTTAGGCTTTAAGTCACGGGCCAACATACTAGACGAAACATCGATAGCAATAACAATGTCAATACCTTTATTTGTTTTGGTTTGGGTACTAACATCTTGTGTTTGTGGACGCGCCAAAGCCGTAACAATTAGGGCAATGGCCAGAAGACGCAACATGAACAATATGGGTCGCAGTTTAGATAAGCTCCCTGACTTGGGAAAGGCATTGATGCTGGAAGTGAGTAAATGTGCCTGTTGTCTTTTTCGTGATATAATATGCCATGCCAATAGTAAGGGTATCAGCAATAGACCCCAGAAAAAATCAGGATGTGCAAAAGTGTAATCCATTATGATTTTTCCTTTATAAATTCAATGCTGTTCAGCATTCGGGTGATAAGTTCTTTGGCATAGCGATCATTTCGATCATAAACTAACTGAAGCTGTTGAAAGCCTTTGTTCTCAGTAAAGTGATAAACCTCATAGGTTTTACGCTGGGTATCTTTATTGTTTTTGTTCCAATCAAAAGAACCTGAAGCAACAATTCCCTCAATTCCTGAAGTCGTTTTGTAATCGTTTTGTTTTTGAAAAATATTGGTTGCACCCATACTGTCAAATGTGCCAATCACCTTATCTACTTTTTGTTGTAAGTCAATGGTTTGTTCTTCTTTTGCTGTGGAATGCTCCATGTGTAGCACAATCATAAATGCTTCCTCCAAAGAGCCTAATACAAACTGCTGATTGAGTCGGTTTTGGGTAGTTTTTCTGCTTAAAACATCGGGGGATTTTAGTGACATAGCAGAAATACCATAGGTGCTAGATACCCATTCTTGTTGCAGCCATTTTAGCGTTGGATGGCCAAACACACGGTCTTTGGATTGCATGGCGCCGTAGTTATAAATCATAACTGTGGCAGTAATGGCTAATACTCCCAAAAGAGAAAACCCTGCTATTTTAATCCGCTTAAGTTGTTGTTGCTTACGACGCATTCGGGCGTAGGCCTCATTTTGTAAACGTTCCTCTTCCGTTGGCTCAGGAAGTGCTGCTTTGGTGTCCTTAACTACCAATTCAATTTTTTCTCTATCCAACCGTGCCAAATATTCTTCTGGAATGGCGCGTGCAAATTTAACCAAGTCGGCCGTTGACAACACCTGCTTGAGTTGATCGATTGTTGCATTTGTCAATTCAAGATTACCCGAGTCTCTTAGAAGCTCTAACTTTGTCAAAAGTTCATCTGAAGTGCTTTCTAAGGCATCAATATTGGTCTCATCCTCTAAGTAGTTTCTTACAATATCGGTCATTTCAGAATAATAATCTTTGTAAGCCTCTTGTTTGTCCAGCTGTGTGGATTCCAGTGCTTGCAAGGCCTGTATGGCGCGCTCAAAAGGGGGCATTTTTTCTCGCTTTGCACGGATGCGTTTCTGGGTTCTTACAACAAACACGTAGAGCAAAACGGCTGCCATTAAAATCAAAAAACCATAGCTGTAGGGTTTCCACCAACCAGTGGTGTTTTTTGCCATAGGTAAAATAGTCTTTATGGGAAAAAGGGGTTGCTCCAATGTGTCTACAGCCACATCTTTAACCCTTACCAAAAGAGAGTCTGTTGAAAATACCGATCCGTCAACAACTACAATTTGTTGTGGTAATGTAAACTGACCCGAATCAAACTGAATGACCGCATAGGTCTTTGAGTAAACAAATTTATTTGCTAAAACTGTGGTGTCAACAACTGTAGTATCAATTACCTCAAAAGGGGCAAATGCCTTTGGGGGAGGAAACTGTATAGTTGCTTGTTTGTCCGTAGACACCGCCAAGTTGAGGTTTATTTGCTCTGCCAAGCGCACCTCAAGGGTATCAGCCGTAAGGCTTACTTGCGTTTGGGCCATACTCCAACAAGAGACAAGCAAAAGCAAAAAACGAATCCCTTTATCCACGGCCTTTGAAGTAGGTTAATAGTTTTTTGACATAGCTCTCATTGGTGGCACATGAAAGTGCTCCTGCGCCATATCTTGTGAATTGAGTGCTGAAATAATCAGCAGTTTTTCGGTGTGCAAGCGCATAGGACATGCGTACTGATTTTGACGAGCTGTTAACCCATTTATGTGCAGCCGTTTCAGCATCACGAACAAGCAATAGTCCTGCTTTTGGAAGTTTAGCTTCTATGGGGTCGTATAGTCGAACACCTGTTAGGTCATGCTTTCTTGCGGCCAACTGTACCGATTTGGAATAATCGTTATCTAAAAAATCGGATAGTATAAACACAATGGCGCGTTTTTTAAGAATGCGGCTCATAAACTCTAGTGCGCCTGCAATGTCTGTCTTGCTGCTTTTGGGTTGGTGTTCCAACAATTCTCTAATGATGCGTAACACGTGTGATTTTCCCTTTTTGGGCGTAATGAACAATTCTACATCATCTGAGAACATAAGCAGGCCTACTTTGTCATTGTTCTGTAATGCAGAAAAGGCAAGTGTGGCGGCTATCTCAGTAAGGGTGTCGCGCTTACGCTGTTCTAATGAACCAAAATCGGCAGAGCCACTAATGTCTACCACCAACATAAGGGTTAACTCCCGCTCTTCCTCAAATACTTTTACAAAAGGCTCTTGATAACGTGCGGTAACGTTCCAGTCAATGGCACGGACATCATCACCATATTGATATTGACGCACCTCGCTAAAGGTCATGCCGCGTCCCTTAAAGGTACTGTGATATTCCCCCCCAAAGATATTATTACTCAATCGGCGGGTCTTAATCTCTATCTTCCGAACTTTCTTTAAAAGCTCTTTTGTATCCATAGCGAAAAGCTGTTTTAAAACTAGGGCACCTCCACGGCGTTAACAATACGCTGTATAATGTCTTCCGAGCTAATGTTCTCGGCTTCGGCTTCGTAAGTGATTCCAATACGGTGGCGCAACACATCATAAACAACGGCGCGGACGTCTTCTGGAATCACATAGCCGCGGCGCTTGATAAAAGCATAGCATTTGGCAGCAGTTGCCAAGTTAATACTTCCTCTAGGTGAGGCGCCAAAACTAATAAATGGCTTTAAAGAGTGTAATTTATATTTTTCAGGATATCTTGTGGCAAAAACCAAGTCTAAAATATACTTCTCAATTTTTTCGTCCATGTAAACCTCGCGAACTGCCTTTTGTGCCTTAGAAATTTGCGCTGTGGTGATAATAGGTTTTACCGTGCCAAAGGAATCATTGAGATTTGCGCGAACAATTTCTTGTTCATCTGAAAGCTTGGGGTAATCAATGATTACCTTCAGCATAAAACGATCTACTTGTGCCTCTGGAAGCGGATACGTACCTTCTTGTTCCACTGGGTTTTGGGTCGCCATTACCAAAAATGGCGGTTTAAGCTTAAAAGTTTCGTCACCAATGGTTACTTGCTTTTCTTGCATGGCTTCCAACAGCGCAGATTGAACTTTTGCAGGAGCTCTGTTTATCTCGTCTGCCAGCACAAAATTAGCAAATACTGGACCTTTTTTTATGCTAAAATCATTCTCCTTAGCGTTATAAATCATGGTTCCAATTACGTCAGCAGGAAGCAAATCGGGCGTAAATTGAATCCGGCTAAAACTTCCCTTTACTGCCTTGCTCAATGTGTTGATGGCAAGGGTCTTGGCCAAACCTGGTACACCTTCTAAAAGTATATGCCCTTGGCCTAGCAATCCGATAAGCAAACGCTCTACCATTTGCTGTTGTCCTACAATAACCTTGTTCATTTCAAGGGTTAGGATGTCTATGAAAGCGCTTTCTTTTTCTATGTGGTCGTTAAGTGCTTTAATATCTACAGCGTTATCGCTCATGTTCTTTGTTTTTTTAATTAGCGTTGCAAAATGTACAAAAATGTGCTGTACACCTGTTAATATTTGGTTAAAAATAAAGCTTCTCAAAAGTATTACAAAAAGTGTTGAAACAGCTCACTAACTTTGTTATAAATATTTGTGATGATTAATAAAAGGCTGCTCATCAAAAGTTTGCTTGCGCACAATGATGAAAACAGTTTTTATGACAAAAAAAGACAGCTGAATTTGCGCCAGCGCGAAGGCAAGGCTAAATTCCTAAAACACATTTGTGCCCTATCTAATTCCAACCCAAAAAACAACTCATACATTGTTGTGGGAGTAGATGACAGTGACAATAGTATCCGTGGAGTAGACTTTTTTGATGATGCCAAGCTGCAAAACCTCATCAATGCTTATCTAGAAAACCCACCTTTAGTGCTGTATGAAAACATCCACTTTCCACATTTAGCGGAAGGTAAGGTTGTGGGCTTGGTGACCATTAGACCTACTAATAAAATAACGGCACTTCGAAAAAATATTTGGAAATATTATGGGGGTGCTGTGTTTTTCAGAGATGGGAGTGTCTCAGTATCCAAGGTTTTTGACATTGAGCTACAAGACACCAATGCCGAAGTAGTGGCAGAAATTGAAAAGCACGCCCAAAACAACATAGAGCTCACACTCGACGGTGTTGTTGATTTTATGAACCGCCACGATTCGGTATTAAAGCCCGGTTATAAGGTTTTTAAGGAATCGTTTGTGCTTTGTTGGGCAGGTTTGGAAAAAAAAGTAAAAGGAATGACTTATTATTCAAGAGTGGATATTGAACTTATCAATGAACATGTAAAATTATTCTACTCAGCACATGATGAGGTGGAGATTGAAATGGATGCCCATTCATTTAGTCTTATTGAGTATGTGCGTTTGGGGTTTAACAGTGCATTCAAATACTACCCCCTTGAGCGAGTGTCTTTTTTATTTGACAATAAAGGCTCCTACCAAATTGACTCTGAGTTTTTGTTTACCCCGCCTAAATATGAAAAGACGCTGCTGCATCATATTTATAATGACAGCAACGCATTGGGTGAAAAACTGCTAAAAAACCTAAGCCTGACAAAAAACGACAAGGAAGATGTGGGTAACTTAGCGCCTACTTATATGCTGTGCTACCTCAATGGTTTTGAAGGAGCACTAGATAAATTAAACGAACTCACTGCGGGGATCAAGCGACATGGCGAACAAGCCTATCAAAGCCTAAAAGATACCCAGCGGATACTTCGTAAGATTAAATATCATTAAGAAGTTGATTCGCTTGCAGGTATCCCATAACCTCTTCGGGCAACCATTCTTTTAACTGTTGCACATCCTTTGTTTTGCGAATACTTGTGGCAGAAACATCCAACAAGGGGGCTTGAAGGCGTTGGTGTGCTGGAAATGCGTCTAAAGAAATTTCATTTCTGGGGTAAATTAACAATGGGAATTGCTTGATATAATCTGCATTTTTCCATGTGCCCAGGCCTATTGCGCTGTCGGCACCCATAAGCATGATATAGTTGTTTTCAGGATGGTCAGCTATTAGTTTTTTAAGGGTCTGGGCCGTGTAGCTCGGCTTTGGCATGTGCAACTCGGTGTCGTTGGCAACCAAACCATTATAAGGAGCTAGGGCCTTTGACAACATATTCCAACGCTGTTCTTCTTGTAAAAGCACAGCCATGTTTTTATGGGGGTTATGGGGGGTCAGTACATAGTGTACCTCATCTGCCTTTTGTTGATCAAGCACTGCTTGACCAATGCCAATATGTCCTTTGTGAATAGGATTAAAACTTCCAAAAAATAGCGCAATCCGCTTCATCATGCCAAGAAATTGGTGATGTGTTCTTCCGTTTCACTTTTGGCAGTTTCCAAATTATCGTTTACCACCACAACGTCAAATTCGTTGGCGCTTGCCATTTCGGTATTTGCTTTTTCTAATCGTGTGGTAATTTTATCTACACTATCAGTTCCCCGAAGACGTAAGCGTTCCGCCAAAGCTGCCGTACTGGGTGGTTTGATGAATATGGAAAGGGTGTTGTTAGGAAATTGCTTTTTGATATTCAATCCGCCTACCACATCTATGTCAAACACCACATTTTTGCCCAATGCCCAAATGCGTTCTAACTCAGATTTCAATGTGCCATAAAACATGCCCGGGTATACCTCTTCATATTCTATAAAAGCTCCTGCAGCGATTTTTGCCTCAAAGGCTTCTTCGGAAAGGAAATAGTAGTCTTTGCCGTCAACCTCTTGTCCCCTAGGGGGTCTTGAAGTAGCAGAAACAGAGAATGCCAAATTGAAGTTTTCCTGCACAAGTAAGTGTTTGGCAATGGTTGTTTTTCCACTACCCGAGGGGGCCGATAAAACAATGCATTTTCCAGTTTTCATTACAAGGCGTTGAGTACTTGTTCTTTGATGCGCTCCAAGGCATCTTTCATGCTTACGACAGATTTTTGTAAGTCTGCATCGTTGGCTTTGGATCCTATTGTATTGATTTCACGTCCCATTTCTTGGGCAATAAATCCTAGTTTTTTGCCTTTAGTTGGAGTATTTTCCTCGAGGTTGGTTTGGAAATAATCGAGGTGATGTTGCAAACGTACCAACTCTTCATTGATGTCCCATTTTTCAAGGTAATAAACCAGCTCTTGCTCCAAACGTTCTTGGTCATACTCTAGGGTTAACTGCCGCAACTGCTCGTGTAATTTTTGCTTCCGTGTCGCAATACGTGTGTCAGCGTGTGAAGCTATGATTTTGAGCTGTGCTTTGATTTGCTCCAATTGATTTGTGAGGTCTTGCTCCAAAGAAATACCTTCTTGCTTTCGATAGGCAACTAATGCTTCCGCTGCTTTTTTAAGGGTGCTTAAAAAAATCTCCTGCTCCTCCTCAGAAATACTATCTTCCTCCGACGAGAATACATTAGGCATACGCATAACCGTTGGCAAAAGTACCTCGTCTGGTAAAGGATTAATAGCTTTTAGTTCTTGTATATAGTGTGCTACAACTGCTTTGTTTATTGATACTGCATCTTGACCAGCAACCCATTCTTCAAATACATTAACCTCACATTTGCCACGGTGCAACAGCGCTGTTAGTTGCTTGCGAGCAGTTAGGTCAAGGCCTCTGTATCGTGCAGGAGTACGGAAATTAAGATCAAACGACTTGCTGTTAAGCGACTTAATTTCAATGCGTAATTTTCTGCCTTGTGCATTAAACTCCGCCTTGCCGTAACCTGTCATGGATAGAATCATATCGCTTTATTATAGCGCAAAGGTACAAAACAGGCGGTGAGTGTTTGTGCTATGGTCCGCCATGCTTGAAGGACGCATCAGGAGTGCCACGAAAATAAATTGGGGAAGAAGGGAAATTATCAGTTACCACGTAGTAATATTCACTGTTAGCATCAGGTGTTTTGCCAATACGGCCATTGGCTTCATCGAGGGTTGAAATCCCTGAAACATATTCGTAATCTTGAAAATACAGGCCGTCATAACATCCATTGGGTGCGGTTATGCCATCACCAGGGCGACTACCTCCTTTTAATCGATAGCCACTTTCCAATACTTCTAAGTTGCCATCACTTCCATAGCCGTACTTATAATAGATTGGGAAACCATCTGCGGCATAGCCAAGCTTAATCATTGACGTAGGTGTTTGGCCATTGGTCAGTGCGTCTATAAAAGCATTGGGTGTACCATGGTAGTGGTACTCTCCCGAAGGTTGTACGTGGGCGTTATTACAATCGGTTCCTAAATTGACAGCAGAAGTTAGTGCGGTTTCATTCCAACTGCGGTTGGGTTGGCTGCCATTCATAAAAAATTCAGCAGTGAATGGGTCCATAGCGACGCCGCTAAATAATATGCCAAAATCATATCCTTTTGCAGATGTGAATGTATTTGAAGCTTGGGGATTAATTGTCATTTCAACAGTATGATTATTTGCAGAAATGGTATTTGGATTTCCACGTCTCGGGAAAGCGCCAACTGAATGATTGGCAATATTATTAAATGAAATTTGACGTTTACCTCCTACTATTTGTTCGTCATATTGGGAGCTAACTCCTAATGTTGACTCAATATCAACATCGCAATCTGCACTAGTAAGAACAATACTGTAGGTACTTACAACATTATCACAAGCATCTGGAGATGCATCCACAACGCTATCATCACTGCCTTCTGAACAAGATATACACAATAGGAATAAAAAAAAGAATTTTCGCATGATAAGGGTTTTGGTGTTAGACCCCTAAAATGGGAAAAAGTTTGTTAAGTAACTAAAACAATAAATTGAAATTATGGGGAAATTAAAAAAACAATAAAAACAGGCATTTTAGGTCTTTTTTGAGCGTTTTTTGTCCATTTTGGGGTAATTATCAGGCATTTTTTAACGTTTTTAGAAAAAACGGCATTAAATTATTAAGTCATTTTTTAGCAAAAAGTATGGGAAGTTCAAAAAACAGGTGTTTTTTGAATTTATAAAAACCCTGCTTTTGGCTTTTTTTAGCTATAAATAGGCAAAAATCTCCTTTTTTAGCCAAAAAATTGCCTTTTTTTGATGTTTTTTTGATAAAATTAGTTTTTTTAAATTCAATGTTTTTGGTAAAATAAAGGAAGAGTAATAAATAAGAGGTTTTTGAAGACCACTAAATTTTATGTTTTTGGCCATTTTTGTCTTACAATCAATCAAAAACAGGCTTTTTTTGGAGTTTTTTGAGGTTTTTTAAGCAAAATTTGATAAAAATTGAGTTTTTATTTTAGTGAGACTCGGCCTTTAATCTTCACAATCACCCCCAGGGCGCCAAGCATCACGGGCATCATTAAGCGTAAGCACCAAATCGCTGCCGTTATAAGTCTTGGTAACAATACCTTTAATACTTCCCGTTCCGCTAGGCAAAGGCAAGTCTTTGAATGTGGCAAAGGCACTGG
>Ga0208127_1000120_pt1 | contig 37905 bp, 23 predicted proteins | sample ETNtaG_6_FD_185751 | JGI IMG/M metagenome (GOLD analysis project Ga0208127, IMG submission 185751) | Marine microbial and viral communities from oxygen minimum zone, Eastern Pacific Ocean - ETNP201306SV45 (SPAdes) (version 2) | ecosystem: Environmental > Aquatic > Marine > Oceanic ... | reverse complement strand
CAGGAGTTCGAGCAAATCAGCCATGCTCATACAACTTTGCCTCCCAAATATAATTTCTTTGTAGTCTATGGAAGGGTTAGCATTGGGCTCCTTTGATTGTGCGTCTTTGCAAAGGGTACGGTTGTTACCACACGTGCATTGAAGGGAACTTTTTGTAGATAGTTAATTTTGATTTTATCAATGAGAATGTACACGACTAGATGGAAGTCCATATTCGAAAAACTATCTCTCGCATCGCATCATTAAAATATCTCTCTGACAACTTAGTATACATGCGAAAACATAGTGGTGTACAACAATCAGAATTGGAACGTGGAACTTGGGACATATTAGATCCTCGTATTCAGAACCTAGATCTGGCAAGAGTCATTTGGAAGATGGGCGATCCTCATGAAGGTAAAGGTTTCACACCGCAACGCCTTGCGCGAGCTGAATTAGATTACCGACGGTTCTTACATCTTCACCTTCAATATCCAGATATGGAGATTGTACCAACCAAGATGATTGACGAAGTATGGCATCAACATATTCTCGATACTCGTGCGTATGCGAAGGATTGTGAGGAAATCTTTGGAGAATTCCTACATCACTTTCCATACTTCGGAATGTACGGAGAAAAGGACCAATCGAATCTTCAATTGTGTTTTGAACGCACACAATCCGTGTGGCTTGAGTGCTTTGGAGTCCCTATGTTTGAAGAAGAGGCTGTGCGCTGTGAAGGGCATGCATGCCATAAGCCATCCAGTTGTGCTTGCCGCACACCTGGAGCTTGTAAGAACTAATCATGTTTCAATAGTGTAGTAGTGATCCTCAGTAAATGATGAGTTTCCCCTAGCACCCATGTGTCAACCAATTGAATTTTACTTCACAAGGGGAAATGTACAATACAAATTCCGATTTAGAATGCTCACATGGTACAGGTCGGCAATTTGATGCTGGGGCTTTTCTTTGTGTTCCTTGCACTCGTTTTAGGACTATACAATTCTTCACTCCAAGCAGACTATGATCAGTACTGTACAGGGTTGGTCGGTTTCTTTGTTGAATTAGGTACTGAAGGTAAATGCTCTGATCTGAAGAGCATGATTGTAATGACTACTCTAGGAACAGGCGTGTGTGGACTACTTGGCATCGTCTTAACGATACTGGGGCTGACTAAATCAAACCAAACCAAACAAATGGTAGTGGTCGTCCCATATTCAAATCAAGTATATCCTACTCAGCCAATGTTACAGCAGCATGGTGTTGTTCAGACATATCAGTTACCTCATCAACCGGTACTACCTCAAAACTGGGAAAATAATTTCAAATTTTGTAAATTCTGTGGGACACAAAACAACATCAGAAGCAAAAAATGTCGCTCCTGTAATATCAAATTCTAGTGTCCGTAAGACATTAGCCCAAATCAATGATGACTTTCTAATGGGCTTATGGATTAGGATAAGACGCAATGCTAACTTGTTAACAATCAAAGCGATCCAAGAGAAGGATTTGCTGAAAGTATTGTTTGGGCTTGTCGGTAATCATCTGGTGAGAAGTATCCTTCGAATGCACCTGCGTCATCAACTGCTACAACAGCTTGAGGCATCCTTTCGTTAACAGATTTGATGACGTCAGCAATCGAATCGGAAAGTGCTACCTTGAGAACGTCCATTTCCATGACTTCCTTGCATGTTGTTTCATTCACATCAACACCATTTCCAATCGCTTTGAGCATCTGTCGTTGGCCGATGACTCCCTTGACTTGCTCCTCATCATCAAGAACGACGAGGATTCCAGAAGGAATGCTGACGAGGCGCTTGCACCCTTCTACAAGTGTATCATCCAATCCAATCGTAACGTGTTCATCATCGAGTTCTAAATCAGCAACTGTTTCGCTCATGAGTGATGCTAGACGTGCCTATTGATGAGGGTTTTGACACTACGAGACGATCTTGATGATCCTGTCACAACCCGTGCATTGTATTCGTATTGGACGCAAATCAGAGGTTACTGGATTGGATGTTTGGCATTGTGGACAGGCAATCGTTGGGAAGTTTGTCAGAAGAACCTGGGGCGAGGATTGGGGTTTCTTCGCATCGCCTGTTTTCGGTGAAATCATCGCTGTAGCCCACCAGATGAACACGATGGTTCCACTCGATGAGAGAATGTAAAGTGGTTCGAGTGTAAAGAAATGCAACGCAAACACAACAGGTACCAGAACCATTTCAATCATCAGAGGATACTTTGCACGGTTCCTTACCATTCTGAACGAGAGCCACAATCCGCCTGCAAGAATAAGCGTCATGATCATGGTCAGCCCAATAGGAGCATGGATGATCGAATTGGTTGGCGTGGAATCGATGGTGAATTTATCGGATTGCGTCATTCCTGTTGCTTTGATGGTTGCAGATTCACCCCATGGGAAACGCATATGATTGAGATCAATATCATCTGTTTCCTTCAATTCAATCTTGGAAAATGAAGTCATTGCACTTGTCTCAATGGTGAGGAGTACATCATAGACAGACCACAATGGAGATGGTTGTGGGCTAATGAATGCACTGTTGAGTATTCGATAATTCACGCCCGACTTAATCGGTGTGAGAGAATCGATTCGTAATTTGAGCGGAGCATTACGCACTCGGTCTTCACCCATCAGATCCAGTGTAATTGCAAATGATTGTGCATCGGAGAGATCCCCGATCAAATCCTCAGATTCTAGACCAAGACCAAGTCGGAAGAAACTGATGTAATAGGAATCCATGTAGTTTTCAAATTGATTAAGTTCTGCGTTTTCAATAACGCGACTTCCACGCTGTTCATCGTCGATGTTGCCACCATCAAAATTCTTCAATACTGGAGAAAGAGGAATTGTTTCATCTCCAAGATGATCCAATCCCCAACGAATCCAAAATGCCATTTCACCATCGATGGTCAAAATCGTTGTTTGTGCAAGGCGCAATCCACCATCCTCTGAATCGAGTTCCATCGTTATGGACACGTCAAGTGGGGATCCTTTTCCATTCGTTCGCAAGGGCTCATTCAACGGATAGAAACCCCCTCCGCCACCAGCACCATCAAAGGTTTCGACATTGAAATCGGCGGACCCTGTGAGAATAAGCCCCTCTTGCATTTCGTAGGCTACGGACACATTCACGGATTCTTCTCCACCCGATGCACCATCCCATTCCCATATGACAAGAATGGAATCGCCCTCCAAAACTTCAGTAGGATCGGCAGTTAGTATCATTTCGTTGACTGTTAATTCAATTGAGTTCGAAAACACAAGGGCTTCCATACCGAAAGGTGAGTCGATTCGAATTGTGAAATAAACCAAATCACCCTCAACAATAGGCTCATCAAATGTCAAGTCCACGATTGGTAGTTCAGCAGTAAGTGCGGATGGATGTTCTTCACTTCCCCAAAAAAATTCGATCTGTGCTCCAGGATTTGGAACGTTAAAAACAACGGCTCGGACAGTGATTGAAAGGGATATTTCTGAACCAAGATTCACTTCAACTTCTTCTACGGGGATGTCGATTGAAATCGTTCCAGAACCTAGTGCAACGAAGGTTTGGTCAGCACCTACGAAACCAGTAAACGATGAACTTCCAACAACGAGTGTTGCGGAGATATTGAGACCCGCACCACCTGCCTCGGTCACAGTATAGTCCATTTCGACCGTCCAAGTGGACTCAGGTACAATACCCGGCCAGGCTGATTCAAGTTCCCATTTCCCCATGGTTTCAGGAGATGTGACCGCTGTTTGATAAGATGCAGAAGAAGATGATTCCGAGAACAAATCTGTGAATGGTGAAAGTTGCAAATTTGAGTTCCCGAGGAGATACAAGTCGGTTTCAACAGCATCGCAACAGACCTTCACATCCTCTGCTTGAGCCGTTCCTAGCAATGGAGAATAGGGTGAGAGGAGTGAGAGCATCAAGCAACTCACAAGAAAGAAGACGCGCCCTGCCATTCTCTGCACAAATACCGCTCACGTAGGGGGCGTATAACATCAACGATGAAATGTCTAGCACAAGATGGTTTTCTTGTTCAGAGAGCTTTGTCCAATAATGTACCAAGTTCTTTCTCAAAGAGACCGATGAGTGCTTCCCCAACCTCCCCTTGAAGTTCATCAGGTAGAAGTCGCAACCCAAGCCGGGTCGCCGCTCGAGTTGCTTTGAGTTCTGCATAAACCGAACGAGCTTTTTGGTGGAAATAATAGGCCACTGCCTCCTTGATCTCTGCGTGCAAATCTGGATCTTCCTCAATCTTGTTGCGAATATGTGCCTTAAGTTCATCTTTTACGATGTCCTTGAAGGATTCGATGATCAAGTCCTCAGTGGACATGAGGTCTTGTACACGTTCGCGGATGCTGCCTGTCAACAATCGTTCAATCGCCATAGTAAATCCACCACCTCTTGATGTTTCAATCCGTCGATGGAGGCAATCTTCCAGTTTTGAGCAATTCATCGAGCATTTTACCTGCATGCAAAACAGCAGCATTTGCTTCAGTAGGCCAGTTCTGAGCATGTTGATGGAGTGTTGAAGCAAGATCTGTTGAATCGTTTGGAATTCGCATACGTTTCCATATCAATTCTTCAAGCCGAGCGGTTGAAATCCCATCACTGGATAACAACGGCAAAGCATATTCTGAGAGAGCCTGAGATCTTGATGTTGCATCCAACTCGGCCCAGATCTTTTGCAGACGCTTGAGGCGTCGTGGTGATGCGAGAGGCATCATTGCAACACTTGGTTCTGCAATTTCGGGAAGGGGCAAAACCTGGATGCTCCCTTCATCGCGAAGGAAATCTCGAATCATTGTATGAATCGGATCCATCGTGGTATCGAGACTTTCCATCATCCACTGGCCACACCCGGAATACGGTCGGCAACGTTGTGTTCGAGTACCGTTTGGTGCAAAACTCGAGGCAATTGCCGATGCTTGCAAGACGACATCGATACGACCACGACGTTTCGTAGTGGATGTATGAAATTCAACCTCAACTGTTTGTGAAGCAAGAATTAGGACGTTTTCACTTGAGGATTCATAACGATTCCAGGCATCAATGAATAAGATATTCTTGTCTTCTTGAGATGGGATGAAATCCTGCTCATCAGGAGGAATGTGTGAATTGGGATGCATGATTCGACGTGAATAAGAAATTTCACGATCGAGGAGGGCTGACTCCAAGAACCCGAGCGCAAGAATCGATTGTAGGTCTGCTGTTGTCACCAGCATGAGTGATTCAGATTGTAAAAACGACACTGTCCTATCGATTACATCGTTCAAGGATGCAAAAAATGGAGCCGTACGTAAATCCTTCATGGCCGTCCCAACAGGGCCTTGACCCCGTGACAAATGAATGCTCCCAATCACTCAACGATGAGTCGGAGTTGGTCACGCTTGTACTTCCAGTCTGCAGCAAGTCGGCCTTCAGCCTTGTAATAGTTGCCGAGTCGGCGAATCTTTGCTTCGGTCAACTCAAGTGAACGCTTGTTGTGGATATCACGGTGATTTGTTGTAAGATGGTCGATGATTGCGACAGCTTGGCGCATGAGATTCATCAAATCCTCAGGATACGATCCACCAAGATCGTTCTCAGCAAGAACTGCCCCAATTCGCTTACCGAGGACCAAACGAACGTTTGGTACTGCATGCTTGTCTCGCAATACAATACCGATTTGCGATGTGCTCATACCCTCTTTCGCGTACTTGAGAACCAGAGATTCAATCTCTTTTGCATCGGTGTTGGACCATGCGGATGGCTCAGTCATGAACGGCTTGGATGAGCCACTTTTTCCTTTTCGGGATGAATACATTCGTGCCATATGGACCACTCGGAGCATTCTTGCGACCTGCTTACCCTTCTTAACCACATCGCTTCAACAGGTCATTGCTTTTGATGCATTTTTGCTAAGCGACCAGGTGTACCAGCCCATTCCCAACCGGGCGCGATGCTCCTTGCCAAACCTACTGGCTGACCATTTTGAACCACCATCAAATCTTGACCTCGTCGAATGTTGTTCTCATACGACTCAATGATACCAAGATGGAGGTCGCCCTTCCATTTGATGTCGGATTTGAGATGAACCATCGGCAGGATGTTGTTCTCGTACAATGGTAAAATAGCTTCCTTGCTAAATGAGAAGCCAGCACGGTCGTAAAACCAAAGAGCGATTTGCTTCCCATCTTTCTCTATTTTCCATCGAGGAGGCTTTCCACGTATACGACAATTCTCGAGCCATGCATCATTGTTGTAGAGATAACGAGATATGCTTCGGAAACGATCCATATTCACAGCTTCACCCTTCCTGCGACGTAATTCATGCGTTTGTTTTGCATGGCCGACTGCATCCGTCAATCTCTGAAGTGCGCTTCGCGAACCAGATGATTCACCTTGGCGCGTGTCGATAATTTCGACATTATCGATGCTAAGATCGATTCCACTATGATTGATGATGCATCGATACTCATGGCGTTCGATAAGAGATTCAACCATCGATTGCACACGATGCAATTCATCAGTAGTCCAATCTCCTGTAACAGGGATATCGTAAAATCCAGCAGGCCATACATCCTCAAGATCTCGTGGAACAAGACCAAGAGGGGATGTTACCATCACTTCATGACACCCATTTGTGCCGATAGCATCGATGAATTTTCGATGCGATTTTGAGAGGCGATACGGTTTACGCTCTGAACAAGGTAGTAAGACGAGCGTGTTATCGAGTGCATTTGGAGTGATGTAACGATTCTGAATGAAATCGACCCAAGCATTGACTTCCGAATCAAGATGACTCTCCTGAGCCATGAACTCGATGGTCTCAAGACCCGTTGGGTGAGCACGAAGGAGGTCCTCTTTTGTTGAAGTTAATGCATCAAAATGTCGCATATGTTCAACCAATCGAGGGCTGTTCAAACTCTGTTGTTGCGCAAGACGGCGCAGATGACCATGCTCAATCGCTGATTGGACCGAACGAATTGCTTGTTGGTAGTGGTGAAGAGCTGCGTCCATGTTGCAGGTTTCTCCAGCGAGCGGTAAACGGGGGCCAAATGCGGTGAGAAGGTGCCCCGAACCAAGGGCAAATCTTGTTCGCGAAGTATCAAACAAATCGACGCCAAACCAAGCGAGAACTGCTACATTATCTGGACCGCCAAGGCCGGGTGTCCAGAGTAGAGCGCCGGGGAAACGGTGTTTGAGTGTTTGAATTGCCTTGACAAGTTTTCCGGACTGTGCAGCGAGTTGTATTGCATCGACGAGTACGATGATGCTTGGATTGAGAGTTTCGTCAAGGAGAGATGGATCATGATGCAATCGCTGCCATGAAATGGGAAGAAGAACGCCTGAATCAGCAGATTCTCCCGCATTTGCTTCATCCAGAGAAGGAGGTAGTACGTGGCCGATTGAAGCATCCATCGTTGGTCCAGGACCTGTGAATTCAGGAGGAATAAGATGATGATGCGTCGAGATGGTGATTCGTGCAGGAATGGTCCGCGTCTGCTGACAGTGGAACGCAGACATCTGGCGACATGCTTCTTCATCGTCCTCTGTTGAGATCAAGGCAGGCGTATGAATTGCAGGAGAAGACCTATCGCCAAGTCCCCAGATTCGTGCATAGCGATGACGACGAAGAACCGTTCGACCAAGTCCTTCTGCCATGACTAATGCTGAGGCAGTCTGTTTTTCAAAGATGCCACGAATCATAAAGAAAGTGTTGAAAGACTTGGGCTTCGACCATGAAGCATGGAGGATGCATCAATTCGGCCAAAAGGGATGGTCGTTCTCATCATGATGGCTCTTCTTCTTTCAGGCGCACCTATCATCGGAGCAGAAGAGCCTTCAAATGAATTTAGCATCGATGGACGGCTTCAAATGATCGCATTATCGGCTGGAGAAACGTATCAACAAACTCTTCAAGTTGAGAACGGCATGGTCGTTTCTGTCAACGTAGGTTGCAGTTCATGTGAAGTTCAACTCGATGCTGGTGAGACGAGCCTTACATCATCGACCACCGTCACACACCGAGCAACAAGTACTGAAAGTGTTGAAATCACCATACAATCAACCATCGATGAAACCGTTTCTGTCTCGTTTCTTGTTGTTATTGATGATGTGAATCCAAACCAACGCCCAAGTCCTCAGAGTGAATTTGCATTATCCGATTCGAAGCGATGTACATCAGTATCAACTTGTCTTGACATGCATCGTGGTAATCTCAAATCGATCACAGCAGGTGATTATTCAGTGGTTGGCTTTGATTCAGGTGGTGTTGAAACCAATTCAGAGGAGTACTATGGATTTGACGTTAAGGCAAATGAAACGGTTGAATTGACCCTTCACCATGCTTCCGATTCAGTTCGATTTGATTTCTACCACCAAACCGAAACCAGTGAGTCACTTCTTGAGGGCCACATTGAATCCATTCTAGCAACCAATCCAAGCACCATTGAGGATACGTTATACCTTCAAATCGAGGGGGATGGGCGAATCATTGTCAAAGTGTCAACTTCAGCACCTTACGCAGCATATGCACTCCAGCGAACAATTCATGATGCTCAATTAACGATGACCGTTGAAGATGCTACATCACAATTTGAACAAATTGGGCATGGAACATCGAAGAGTGTGTTCTCACTTGGCCCAACTGGCATCGTCAAGATAGCTCCAGTCATTGAAGACATAACCGCACAACTGGCTGTGCGGGTGAATGATGATTGGATCTTCATGCCTGAGATCGATGTTCAACGAAACACGGTCGAGCGCATCTACGCCTATCCAAACACGACGTTAGCGATGTTAACCATTGAAAATAGCGTGCATTGGGTTGACATCAGTATCGAAACCTTTGCTGATGGAAATACTTCAATCGATGCACCTGCTTACCATCCAACAAGTCTTGAGACAACCAATTGGCCAGTATTGTATTCCGAGAATACGGAGTCATTCCGAGGAGAACTTACGCTTCCAACAATGGATGTTAACGATGTTTACTTTATCTCGGTTGATGGATGGGTCGATTCAGAACATCGTTTACACATTTTCATTCGTGGAATGAGCGATCTAAGAGCAACTGTTCACGAACTTGATCAGGAGACGATGGATATCTTGCAAGAACGACCATTGAGTCCAGATATCGAGGGTGATATGGACATTTACATTACGGTCGGACCTGGTTTGCATGTACTTGAATTGCATCATGCGGATGAGAGTGTTCTCAATAATCAAACTTGGAGCAACGATCTCTCCGAACTTGAGTATGAAATTACAATCACGAAAGTGACGACCGAGATTGGAGAAGAGCCGTGGTTTGCACCTTCTGATGAAGCAAAATTCTGGGGTTCAACTGTACGATGGATTCTTGGAATTGGAATGATCATACCCGCCTTATTCCTTGTCTATACCATGCGTAAAACAAAGCGGGAAGGTGAGAGGCTCGGAGCAATGAAGCAACGGCTGAAGATTTTGACCAACCTTCTTGACGAAGGAAAAGAGTCGCCTGAACAGACTCGTAAATCGCTTGTTCGATCGCTTCAAGCAGTAGCCACATTACCATGGCAATCTGCAATTGCATCATGGGGTGATCCTGAACATGCATACACTACAGATGGTACATCGCTCGCCGTTTGGAATCTTGACCCGCGTCTTGCTAAATCACTCGGCAATTGGCCAATATTGGTTGGATTGAACACTGAACATGATACGTGGGAAGTTGCTGCTTTCAGATTCGATGCCCCCTATGGACAAGCATTGACGGTTGATTCTGTTGAACCTCGTCTGTTGCATCAAGGTGAGGAAGTCTTCATCGATGCTATTGCAAAGAATACGACCGTGTTTTTGACCGTCGACTTAGTTGGAGATGCTACGCAGGTTGATGTGGAACTTAATGGGCAAGTTGAAGGCGTCCCAAGAGCGATGCGAATCCCCTTCACACTGAATCGATTTACTGAGGAAGAGTGATTATTCATTCGCTCTTCGTTCTGCTGCATCATCGAGAATTCTTTGTTGCTGATCGGCAGGATTGAGGCTTGATTTCATTGATTCAAGTTGCTTTTTATCCGCTTTTGAAATCTTATCTGGAACATGCAGTTTCAGCAGAACAACCACGTCGCCTCGTCCACTGCGTCGCATATGTGGAAGACCGCGTTTTCTGATTTCAAGCGTATGACCTGCAGAAGAACGAGCGGGAACAACAATGTCCAACGGTTTTCCATCAATGTGATCAATGGTTACTTTTGTTCCTAGAATCAAGTCAGGATAACCAAGAGGAAGGGACATAATCAAATCTGAACCATTGCGTTCAAACCATGGATGTGTGAGAACTTCAATCTCAACAAGAAGATCTCCTGCAGAACCCTGTCCTCGCTCAGCTGGCTGCCCTTGACCACGAAGCCTCAAGCGTGTTCCATGCTCTGCACCAGAAGGAACATTGAATCGAATGGTCTTGGTTTCGATTCGATGACCACGCCCATTGCAATCATCGCATGGAGATTCGATGGTCGAGCCAGTTCCTCCACAGTCACGACAATCCTGGACAACCTCATTGACAAAGGGACCAATTTGTTGACGGACACGAACACGCCCTTGTCCTTGACAATTTACACACTTCGTAGTGTTACCATCTTTCGCACCAGTTCCATTACAGGTACTACATTCGACTGGAAGATCCAGCTCGATGGATTCCTCACTCCCCGTAATGACGGTCGCCATGTCAATGCTGTGACGAACGAGAATATCGGAACCACGACGTTCGCGTGTGCGTCCACGGCCACCCCCAAAAAATCCTGAGAAGAAATCACCTCCAAGAAGGTCCTCGAGATTGATGTTGAATCCACCGCCGGAAAATCCACCAAACGGATTCCCTGCAGGACCATCATGTCCAAATCGATCGTAGTGTGCACGCTTATCAGCATCCGAAAGTACTGCATATGCTTCCTGTATTTCCTTGAATTTCTCTTCAGCATCAGGCTCATCACTACGGTCAGGATGGTATTTTCTTGCAAGTCTCCTGAACGCATTCTTCAGGTCCTTTTCTGTTGCAGAACGGTCAACATCGAGAACTTCGTAATAGTCTCGTTTATCTGTCAACCTTCCACACCTACCTCACGCCAACAGGCGCTCCACTAAAACCTCACGTTGAATTCAGGCAGACAATGTTGAACCACAGGATTGGCAATAGCGTTCCGAAGGCGGGTTTGTGGCTCCGCATGATGGACAACCGCCCCCCGTTCCAAATGGTTGGCTGGTAGAAACTGTACCGCCACTCAACATGGCCAAATCTTCAATCGATTCTTTTCTTTGAATTTGTACAGGAGGCGTCTCTTGTACAGTCGAGGAAACAATCCCGCCATCATCGCTCATTGAAGTCATGGTCAAATTATCGTTCGAGGTTGATTCTTGTGAAAGCGATTCCTTAATTGGAGCTACTGGTCGTTGAGCAATGACGGGCATTTGTTCGGCATTGGCTCGCAAACGACGCAATCGAAGTTCTTCACGTTCCGCTTCCTTATCCTTACCAAACCAATTGAAGATTCCATCGATGATGCCATCCATCCAACTTTTCTTGCGGACTGAACCGACAGTCGAATCGAGGGATTCATCCATATCAGGGCTATCGCCGCTCATTCGACGCGTTGCTTTTTGGACAAATCCTTGTTCGGAGAGCATATGCACATCGGATGTAACATCTCGGTCAAGTTCCAACTCAGGAGCTTCTCGGCCAAATGAACCAATTTTTGAATTCAAATTTTCTTTACTCAGTTGTGTATCGCCTTGTATTGGCGTGTCTTGATCCCACACACCTTTCGCTTCAGCATCATAGACATGTTTCATCTTCTTCATAATTTCAGAACGTCGAAACTCGTGGTCTTTGGTTCTTCGAGTGCGTTTGAGCAAGATGTATCCTGCTAGAATGGCCAATCCGTACCAAATCGTGACATAGAGCCATGAAATACTGAGTAAGTCCTCTAGAGGAGTAACAATAATGTGCAAACAGCCCATAACGAGTAAAGGCATGACAAAGAGTCCGATAGAGGAGGACTGTCGGGTTGCCATACATTGCACTCGGTGGTTTGCTTCTTATGCATTCGCATGTATTGTTTCATCAACGATCTCGTGAAGCACCACCTTTACGGAACAATCCATCAACCAGCCCAAGTGTAAAACCAATATGGAGGAGAAGAAGCGCCAAAGGCACTCCAAACAGATGATGGAATCCTTTCCTCAGATTGGATAAACCCGAGAGGACAAGAACGGTTGCATACAACGCGATTGGAACAATCACATATGTAGGATGTTCAATGAAAAGAAAGATTGTACCGAGTAAGCCAAACAGTGGTAAAAATTCTCGCAGAACGATTCGTTTCGGGTGCTTCAATAGAACTTTCGTTCGCCAAAATCCATACCGATGACTCATCAAAAACCATGATTTGAATGAGGTCCTTCTTCTCATTTTCACCTCGACCTCTGGAGTGCGGAATAATGTGTAGCCCGCTTTGATCAATCGCATGCTCAAATCACTGTCCTGACTGGTTAGAAACGACTCGTCCCAACCTCCAACCGCCTCCAAGGCAGAGCGAAGATGGAGGGTAAAGGCAGGTACGTTTGTCTCCCCTTCACTGTCAAAAACAGCAAATTGCCCTGAACTCCCCCCTAGTGGATTTTCCAGCGTTGAATCAATGATCGATTCAACGACGTTGTCGTTTGTATTGTAGCCAACAACCCGGCAACCTAATCCCGCAATGTTTGGATGGTTTGCTTCAAGACGAGCCCATATTGTCTTCAATTTCATGAGATGCTCGACATCAGCCTCAATGTGGCCATTGAATTCGAGAACATGTGTAATGCTTTCAGGTAGTTGTTGGAGAGCAAGATTTCGTGCGTGTGGGACAAAACGACCCGGATTATCATAGCAAAGAAGTGTTGGCTGATCGTCTTGATTCAGGCCGTTCATTATCGACTGAACAAGGTCCTTGGTTGCATCGGTTGAACCTCCATCCATGACGACGATTATGTGCTCATCAGAAGGTAGTGATTGGTGAAGAAGAGAATTCAGACATGCCTCAATATGGGCCTCCTCGTTCAAAACGGGAAGAACCGTTGCCAACCAAGGTTTCGACGGGCCCATGATGTTGCTCTGTGCGAAACCTGTTTTCATACTTCACATCAATACGTAGGTTGAAAAGCGGTTTCTGGTTCCTTTCACCATGGACCTGAAGCCATTGTCGTACAATGGACGAGACGAGGGTATCGAGGTTTCATTGAAGACTGAACTTCGTCCAGGTGATGATGCGACCAACATAACTGCAGCGATTCATTCTCTCTTTCCAGATGCAACGATCAAGGAATTTGTGAATCAATCCTTTCCAAGTCAGCAATACCATCAGATTGAATGTAGCCATCTATCCTTTGACGTATTTCTCGAGCAATTACGAAAACAAGCGATTCTCGATACAGCCATGGATGCAATGGGTATTCATCTTGAAGGAAATCAAACAACATTCAACATTTCCCGTTTAGCAGCTTTTGCAGGAAAGATCGCCTTCACCTATGAAGACGAACCACTTGGCGGTAATTTTGAAATTCATCTTGAAGGCATGGGATTGTCCGATTGGATTGAAGCATGTACTTGGCACAATGGACGCCAAAATGTTCCAAGACAACTTCACGATGAGGCAGCAATGGATGCAACAGGTGAAGCATCCACTTGGCATCATTGAATCTCATCGAGAAGATCTTTGACAATTGGAATATCAGCCTCAAGCCAATCAAGTGTCAAATCTTCAGCAGATGAAATCCATTTCATTTCACTATGCACTTGAAGTTGAATTGCATCGATGTTGGTTGATTCAACGATGAATCCGTGAATTTCTACGTGTAAAAAGGGATAGTTATGACGCCAAACCCCTGCCTTCTTGACGATGTTTGTCTCAATACCCAACTCCTCCTCAAGTTCTCGAAGAAGTGCTTCCTCAGGCGTCTCATCATGTTCGATCGTACCACCTGGAAATTCCCACTTCCCAGGTTTAGGTTCGTTCTCACCACGCCTCATGGCAAGGAATCCTTCTTCGGAAGTAAAGATACCTGCTGCAACTTTTATTGATGGTTTGTACAACATATGCGCAAGAATTTTGCGAATGAGATTGGTTGCATCTTGACTTGAAAAATACTCTGTGCTTGGAAGGTGGAGGAAGAGACAAGGTATTGCAAATTTGTGCTTATCAAGTGCTTCCAAGGTTCGGAAATATGTTTCATTGCAAATATATCGGCCCGCATCCTTTGACAATTCAACATCAAAATCCCAATCATCGGTGTTCCATTTCTTGATTGGAAGAGGTGTTGCAAGATCTCCAGTTCCACTGAGGGCGACACCAGACGCTTGTCTTCCTGAATTGTCTGGAATTCGCATATCGAGCATATCTTCAGCAAGAAGCTCAATGCGAGGATGCATACATTCTCCACATAATCCCATGTGGAGGATTGCATCCCATTCACGCATTTCCAATTCATTTGCAGTCCATATCGAACCTTGTTGGTCTACGGTCAGAATTCGCTTTTCGATTGAAACCTCACTCGAGCCGTTTCCAAATGGATTCTTGATCGGAAGAAGTGATGGAAATGATTCGACCAACGCCTCTGTTGGATTGACATCATGACTTCCAAACGGACCAAAGCCGGTGAGAAGTACTCGTGGCATAATGTAGCCTAATGGTGAATGTTCTTGATTTTGCTGCAAAATGGCAACAGATTGACAAACCAAAACAGAAACCGAACTATGAGGCGTATGGCAGCGACGGGTCAATCCAAACTCGGTATTTGGCGCGTCATAACCGAAATTTGGAGAGAAATCTTCCTCGGTGTCGGCATGTGGGGCGCCTTTCGACCAATCCTTGCAGCCTTGTTAGCAGCAATTCCTGGACTCTTTCTTGGACAACATTTCAACCGGAAGCATCGACGTGCGTTCGATTGGACCTTGTTACAAATTCCACTAGCACTTACCATTGTCCTTTATGTTCCACTTTGGCTTTGGTCAATCTATGACGCTTGGCGAGATGCAACCGTTATCGTCTCGAATGCGAAGTCATCCTAAGGACGCCACAACTGATCAGATGTTGTAAGTTCTCCTGATTTCATACCTTGCATATCATTGAGATCATCCTGATCGAACTCAGTTGGCAAGTCCCCGCTAAACCATGCATCGACTGTGAAGGTTTCAATTGCCCAATACATTACTGAGTCCTCGTTGTTGGAATGGCCAGGATGTTGTGAATCTTCATGGTCTGCTGGTGAAGTGTAAACGAGATTCACAAGACCCAAAAGGTGGCCAAATTCGTGAACCATAACACTGTTTTCAATGTCTTCTGATGATATTCGAGGATTGAAGATTGATGTTGCATCATCAATTGAATCCGAAAAGAGCGCGATTGTTGAAGCATCGACCGCAACACCAAGAACGCTCTCATCCGAGTACTTTCCTTCTGGCATAATCACATGCCATCGAAGGACAGATGTTTGGGGATCATCATCCATTGTCTCGTGACCGATCTCACGGACCTTCTCCGCACTCCAAGTGCTCGTTTCAGAGAAGTCCACTTCATTCAATTCGATACGTATTCCATCGGGTTTGTCGCAAACCTGGCCAAGTCGTTCTTTCAAGAGCGACACGGTTGAAGACTCGGGATTGTATCCAGGAGCATGATCGATTTCGATAATTAATTCTCGATAAGCATCATCTCTCAAACATGCTAACGCAAGACCGCCAGGAACGCCCCATGACTCACCAAATAATTCTTGAATGTCCTCCGATGTGCATCCAGACATTGGAATGGAGAGCATCAAACATGAGAGAAGGACTCCCAACAACTGCCTACTCCCCATGATTATCCCACTCACTTGTTCTTCTAAAATCTCACGAACCTACCATTCTTCTGGGAACTCGAGAGGAGAAAACAATTGTCCAGGCCCTGTCGCCTCTGCAAGTTGTTGACGAACAAGTTGTTCCCACGCACGCAATGCTAGAATTCCTTCAACAAGGTCCATCTCAGTTTCCACTAGCGTCACTCGGATGAGTGTCGAAAGAATATCCATCCGATCTTGATCAACGATTTTGAGTACTTTTTCTACATCAAATGTAATCATATTCTCGCTAGTTCGCGTCTGAGATTCAATCGGCCATGGATGAGCGACTTGGTCGCTGATTGAAGCACCAGTTTTCTCTACATATTCGTTAAGTGAACCTAACAATCCCTGAATATGATGTTGTAAAACGAGAGCGACCTCAGAAACGGGCATCGTCAACTGTCCAATGAGATTGACCATGCGCTCTTGAAGCGTAACCATCGAATCCGTTGCCGACATTGGTCAACCCCAATCATTTCATGGAAAAACCATCGATGTATTGCCAACCGAAGTGATTCCACTGCTCTTGCGTCCAACCTTCAGGAAGACCTGTTGGCGGTAGTGGAGCAATTCCACGTGGATCAAGTTGAGCCGCTGGAGCTGCAGGTTGTGGCGTAGGTGCAACAGGAGCAGGTACAGGCGCAGGCATAGGCGCAGGAAGCGGTGCAACCGCATTCGTATTGATTTCTGGAACTGCCTTTGCAACCATATCCTCTGCAACTACATCGGTCTGATCAGCCTCGAATTCATCTTCATCGCCATACTTCATCTTCCGATACATGACAAGCATCCAAAGGAATGCAGAGAGTGATACAACTGCAACAATGTACATGAAGATGGCAAATTGACCATCTTCTGCTTGTTGGGCAAGAGCATCACCATCACGAACGGTTTCCTTCTTGACGATAAGAGGATCGACATTGTATCGATCCATTTCAACACCATCAACAAGCACCAACAATCGATAGGCTTGCGATTCACCTGGCGCAACATCTGCAACAACAGGAATGGATGCGACAACTGTAATGCCTGCAGAAACTGGAAGTGACACATTGGATTCTTGGTTCCAATTACCTCCATCCACCAACCGCTGAAGAACAAATGTTGCTTCACCCTTTCCACCTTCATTGAGCACACTGATTTCAAGTTCAGATGCTTGATCAGGTGTTGGACTTGGGTTGCTCCAAGAGATATCCGTTTCAGGATGGTCAAACGAAATACTTGGACCAACGAGCGAAAGTGGCCAGGTTGCAAATGGCTCGGCAATGTTGTTGTTTTCTGTTTCAAACGGATTGCCTGTTGCATCCGAACCTGAAACCCATATGTCAACAACATAGGATGGTAGCAAGGTTGTTGCTCCCATATCGGTTAAATCGATTTCACCTGTCCAGAAGAACTGTTCTCCAAACGGAAGTGTTTCAGGCAATGCTGTAGCACCACGTGAAATCTCTGCTTCTCCCGCACGTATTCTGTAATGCAAGACTGCAGGATTATCCAAATCAAATCCGTTATCATCAACCGTCTCAAGCATTACCGTCAAGGCGTTTGCATCACCAATTGAGAGTGGAGAACCAGCAGGAACTTCGTTTAACATCACAGTTTCAATCGTTGGGCTTGAACTGTCGACTGCAAATCGTACTCGTGGCAGTGGATCGGATTCATCTTGAGCCAAACCTGGCAAGTCATCAAGACGCAAACGTAGGTCAAGATGGCCAGAGTTTACAGAAGGTACCAACAAATCCAAACTGAATTCTCCATTTTCTCGAGGTGATGTTCTCCAGACATGATCAAAATCTCCAAAGACAACATCGAACGCACCAGGAGGAGCTGGTGTCTCATCTTCACTGAACAGGACTCGACCTGTAACTCGCAGTGCTTGGCCACTACCGATGAGTGTTTCTTCTGCTTCGTCATTGTAATGGTTCGTGCCATCACGCAATTCAACCGCCTTGATATGTCCTGGTTCGGTATAGAATCTGAAGTCGTTATCGAGACTCCAAGCATTGGAGCCAAGACCACTTATCTTGGTATAACATGGTGTTGTTTCGCCTTCATTGCATGGCTTATCCGTGACCTTGAGGATCGGAATGAAGTGCTCAAGGCCATTGGTATCGTAGGCTTCAGGGAACGACCACGTGAGTTGGAATCGTGCGCGAATGAGTAGTTGGTTCTCATCATCACCAAAGGTCGACACTTCCGAGTAGAGGTTAGAAACAGCGATGTATTCCCCGCCAGATTCAAGTTTCGCTTTCGGCAAACCGTTTTCATCTTCTTCCAGTTGAATAAATATCGACGTCTCGTCATCATTCACGTCCTCGCCAAGCGCAAATTGAACGAATTGGATATCATCCCAACCGTTTCGGTCAGAAAGAACAACTTGTGCAGTATACATGATTCCAGGATGAAGTGGTTGCTCATCTTCATGACCGATGATGCTTGAATTGGTGAAGTCGACAACTGGCTCAAATTCCTGTCGGATTCGATAGGTCGATGCATCAGCATCCCAATCTGGTTCAATTTGTCCTTGATCGGTAAAATAGCCACAAATTTGGGTCGTTGGAGGACAAACTGGACCTCCACCCATCGCCACTTGATTCTGTTGACCATCCTTACCGCTCACGAACATCGAAACAACTTGACCATGTTCAAGCATCGAATCATCGATGAGCCCGTTAAAGATGTTCAATCCACCAGCAATGGTTTCTGGTGATGTCAGAACCTTTTCTTCATATTCATCTTCTTGTGGAAGCCCATCGAAGTTGAAATCGTGACATCCAATCGCAACTGTTGACTTGCACCCTACCCAATAATGCAGTGTGATTTGTGTTGGCGGGTCGACGCTGTCTTGGATATGGACTGCAACCGCTTGACCACCTGGAGCAGGTGGTCCGACATGGCGCTCCTGACCGTCAAACGGCGTGACACCAAGCACAAGAGGTGAGTTCCCATCAAGAACAAGTCGAATGGTGTTGTAACCTGGATTGGTGAACGTTGAACCGTTCGGCAAGTTAACAGCCTCAACAGAGAAGATCATACCGCCTGGAGAAGACTCAATAGGCGATGTAAAGGTGAGATTGTAAGAACCAAAATTAGGATTTGACTCTTCTGCCAACACCACTGGCTGGCCTATCGGATCACCATCGTATGTCACATTCTGCCCAAGTATGCGTAGATCGAATTCACCAGAGAGCGGTGAAAGTTGAGAGGATTCGAAATGAATCTTACCAAGGAAGGAGAGATTTTGTCCTCCTCGCACCCAATCTTGCGGGTAAAGTTGACGACCAGCCTCATCAAACACTTGAAGTCCATCAAGTTGGATATCGTTTTCAACGCGTAGTTTCATGCCTTCTGTTTGCCAATTACTGACTGCAGTACCCAACGAATCTTTCACCGTAAGGATGGCTTCAGTTGATGCTTCATCGTCCCAACTCCAGTCGACAGTAACTGGGATTCGAATGGTTCTGACGTCGTTTGCATCAAGAGAGGATGAACAGTTGGCAGTATCGAACGAGACAATACCGCTCGCATCGCTCAATGTGCTGCAAGTATCACCTTGTTGCCATTTGAAGGTTGGATTTTCTCCTCGCGAATTGTTCAATGAGACCGTGACTTCCGTCACGAAATTGACCTCATCACCATGCGCAACCTTGACGATCAAATTTCGAGCGATACCATCAGGTGCTGCCATACCTCCTTCGAAAACCGCATTGATTGCGTGTGTATTCATTTTGTAAGCGATGTCAATGTTGGAGATTTTAACTCGCCCTGACGTTTGTGCTTTGATCGCTAATGGGACCTCGACCATTCCCTCACCATTATCAGGGATGTAATCGTTGAACGCATCGACCAATGTTGGTTGAAAGTCCACTTCAACACCAACGACAGAATCATCGCTAACATCGATAGATGATTCATTGAGGAAGAGAATACTCTCCCAATCGAAATTACCATCTGCACCCACATCGATACGAGGACGGTCAGGATAACCCTCTTCATAGAACAACTCAAGACTGTCCATAACCGGGGTCTTGAATCGGTCTGTAGAGGTCATCGATACTGCATAACGAAGTACATTGCCTGCGCCTTCGGTTGAGAAGCTGGTTTCGACAAGATTGTCGGCTGTTTTCCACGTTTGCCCATCATCGTTCGAAACTTGCACGAGTATGGTTGTTGCTGGATCGGTTGTTGCTACCCAAACAGGACGGACCTTACCGACTTTGGTTCCAGTTGAACGAGGCGGTGAAATCCATGTTCCGCTCGATTCGTATTCTGTTGCATATTCCAAATCAACCCACCAAGATACAGCGGTTGAACCGATCAAGGTCGCCTTCCACACCAGTTCTTTTCCAGGATGTTGGAAATGCACAGTGGTGTTGGATTCAACAGCAACCCAATGGGTTCCATTGTCTGCGGAGACCCAGTAGTCGACTCGGTCACCAATCGATGCAGCGGACCAAAGTGTCTCGACGTTGACTGCGAGAACATCATCAGGGGTTTCGATAACTGGGCCAAGCCATGTTGTCGTCCCTGGAGCAGGTGTCGTCTTGTATTGCCAACTCGTTCCAAATTCGTGATACGATGGTGAACTCGACCATGTCGAATAACCTGAATCGACCGTAATGAACCGACGTCCATCGTAGAAGAGTCCATAGCCAAGAGAGGAGATGCTACGAACTGTATTTTCAGGAATCAAAGCGGTTGCACTACCAGATCGCCCCCATGATTCAAGTTGATCTCGATCGTTGTAGTAATTGCCATCTTGGCAACGCATGAAGAAGTGAGTTTGGTTCATCTCCAAACCACGGGCTTGTTGATTACTGACACCACACTGCCAAATTGAGGATGTTGAGGTCTGGAAGGTGAAGTATTCATCCCCACGTTCAAAATCACCGGTTGAACTCACCGTGTACGATTGAATTCGTCGATTCTGACTGTGCAAGATCCAAATGGTATCCTCAACAGGATCATACGTGATACCAGTGAAATCTCCATTTCCTTGCGGTTTGAATGAATTTGTACAAACCCATTCATGTTCATCTGAAATATCGAATTCAAGAACGGCATGGTAGGTAGGGTTTGCGTTTGAATTGTAGAAATATTTGTAGCCTGAAAGAATGGCGTACAAACGCTCATCATCGGTAACAACCCAATCTCGGAAACCCCATTGGCCATAGTACGTGGACGGATGCTTCGTAGGGAGTTGACATCCATTTTGATCCAACGTGATGATGCTCTCACGGGTACCATTGTTCGGATACAAGCGATGAACGATGTTGTGGAAGGATGTTGAGGACCAGGTTGACAAATACAACCAATCATGATGTCGAAGGATTGCTCCTTGACCTTGAGCATTGAGTGAATTCGGACTCAATTTGAGTTGTTGTGAAAACAAAGCATCCGTTGAATTGGATGTGTGAGGTTGACGTACTGCATAGGTCCCGTTATCGAGCCAAGCAGTACTGGAGGGATTGACTTCTTCATCCAAGCCATGCGCATTGAATTCTGTGCTTGAATTGGCCATTGCAAGCGTCAGATCTGCGCTTTGATTGTCTGAATTGGACGCCTCACCAGCCACCCAATGGTCTCGAGTCGTCGTCGGAATTGAAGACCATCCTGTTGCAGATGCACCTGAGAGCGTCATTTGAACGTCGGTGACTTGTGCCCCCTTGGGAAGAGCGATTTTTGCACCTGCATCAGCATTTCCACCTTGATAGAGTGCGATATATTCGGTTGTTCCATCGCTAAATTCGTAGGTATGTCGTGCAACTTCTGCAGCCTCTGCTTGCTCAATCCATAACTCGCTGAACGGAGAGAAACTCATCCCTAAGAAAAGGGCGAGAAGCACCAGGGCAAGAGAACGGCGAGAGACAGCGTTTGCACTCATACAGTTAAGCCAGCACTTGAAGGATTATCAAGCGTTTGCATAGCGGTCACTATGTGGTTTGACGTGAATCGTACCGGATTGGTGAAGTTTCACCCCGACTTCCGTCCTGCTCATCATCGTTAACTTCGAACCAATCGACCATCCAGTCACCATCAGTATCCCAGTTGGTAGGATCGGTTCCTTCAGCCACGTGGTCGTCATTGTAATCGAGAAGATACCAACCAAACTCGTGTTCACCCACCGCTCGAACTGGAGCTGTATTCGGAGCGCCCGTGTAGTAGATCTCCCACGGGTCAGTCAGATTTCCACCACACAATACTTCATGATTTGAACCATCTTGAACGAGGAAATCAACGTCATTATCATCAACGATGTAGGCATATCTGAAATCCGAACTCTGAGATTTATCCATCTTGAGATAATTCTTCACGCCTTCGTCCCATTGACCAAGTCCGAGCAAGAGTGCACGAAGTTGCCAGCCTTCCTGAATCACTTCGCCTTGATAGGTGAGTCCCGACAATCGCACTGCATTCGGGCTGGACAATTCTTCGCTTGTAATCGCGAAGTATTCTTGGAAATTCGTGTACGGTTCGTATACGCATCCTACCCCTGAACAATCCCAATTTCCATCCTGATCAGCATCTTGATTGGCATCGACAGCATCTCTCGGGTCCATTGTAAACCATGTGAAGGAGAGTTCTGGTCGTTCAAGTGTTCCCGCATTGAGCGATAATGGCAAGCATGAATTTGTCGAAGTATCACATGCGCCTCCAGTCGCTGGATCGATCCAGTTGACTTGTATCTTCAAGAAAGAAGAATAGTTGTCGTTGGTCTCGTTCCATGCTTTGGCATATTCATACCAATCAGGAATCATATCTCCATCCGTATCGTTATCCATTGGATTCGTACCATATTTGAAAACCTCGCGACCATCTGTAAGATTGAAGTCTTGATAGTGAGCGGTTACCACACCGTTTGCTGTTTCAGTAATGTAGGATTCTGAGTCTGCATCGCTGTCATTCAAATCGGGTCGTGTATCATTATCATATTCCATCCAGTTGGTAAATGGTAAATCTCCAATTCCTGGCTGAACAACTTGAGGTGATGGTGTAAACGTCCTGTCGCTCCAGTCGCCTTGCGGAGCAGGAAGATCGAACGGTGTACGGTCGTACCAGCCATCTGAATCGCCATCATAATTAACATCCCATGGATTCAATGGATTCGCAGCCCAATGATTGATTGTGGAAGGATGATCCATACCATACAAGGCATAGCAGTATTCCCATCCATCCGGAATCCCATCCGAATCTGAGTCGGGATGTGTTGGATCTGAAACACCTACGAGGGTTTGATTGAAGTTGTTCTCGTTGAAGGTGTTTATCGTATTCATCCGATTGACTGAATCCGGGCCTTTTGCTTTGAAATCGTCGATGAGCGCTTGTCGTGCTTGAAGAAGATTCATTCCGGTCTCCTCGACGTAAGCATTCATTGCATCCTCACCAAAATCAACGATTCCCACTGAAGCAGGAACTGAGCTTCGATTGAGATACTTACCCCATGTTCTCGATTCCCATTCTCTCAGATTCGAGAAGCGTTCATCCAAATCGATGGTTCCATCCTGATTGCAATCATAACTGTCACCATCCGAATCAAGGTTCACGTCCGTCTCGATCAATGGATTCAATCCCCACCGATTTTCGTTCAAATCCCAAGAAGTGAACCAATACTCAAAGCCGTCGTACATTCCATCATCGTCGGTATCTGGATTGGTTGGGTCCGTCATTCCAAGAAGCAAGGAGATGAACACGTTTGGAGGCTCACCTGCTTGCCATGCATTGAAATCATCCAACAAACGCTTGCCTCGAGAATCCTTTGAAATCAGAATTTGGAATACACGCTGTGCTTTTTTCGTTGGTTGTTGCACATCACCATCCTCATGCATCAGTGGTGCATCTGCTGGCGCGTCAATGCCATTCTGAGGGTTTGATGTTGCAAGAGCAAACTCTTGAAGATCGACCAATCCATCATTATCACTGTCAAAGGTACCATCGCCTGCGACAACAGGGTTGAGTGTCCATGTCTGCGCCGAAATATTCCAAGCGGTAAACAACAATTCCAATCCATCGATGATTCCGTCACCATCGGTATCGACATTGTTTGGATCTCCAGTTGGACCTGTGAGATTGTATTGGTCGGAACTCATGTATGTTCCAAACGAGTAGGTTGTGGATGCAGATGGCCACTGTTGGAATGCGTAAGCAGAGCCAAGTGTCGTGACGAACCATTGTGGAGAAGAGCGATTGGAATTGGTCTCCGATAAGTCTGCAGAGATGAGGTTGTATTCCTCCCAATTGGTCATACCATCGTCATCAGCATCGAGCCATCGATCGATTGGTTGGAGTGGATTGAGCGTCCATTCATCACCGATAACATCCCAGCGAGCGAACCAGATCTCCCACCCATCAGGCATTCCATCCTCATCGGTATCTGCGCTAAATGGATCGGTGGAACCCTTCTCAATTGAAATTTGACCCGCAAGAATTGCACCACTTGCACGAGTTGCAAAGTCCGCTTCTGGCTCACCAAAATCAGAGATGTTGTTGAACAGATCAGTCGTAAATCCATTTGGAAGTTCTGTACCATCGGAAGAGAGATTGTTCGGGAAAAGACCTGAGCGAATGTGGTATTCGAGATAATTGACAAACATCTCATTCGGTGTAAGAACACCATCCTTATTGACGTCGTATCCATCTCCGTCAGGATTCTCAAACATATCTGAACCATTGAGTGGATTGACGCCGATTCGTAGAGGTGACCATGTGCATTGGCTATCTGCCTCCCATCCGTCAGGCAATGTATCTCCATCCGAATCGACGAGGTTTGGATCTGGAATGGACCATGATGCGACAGATTCTGGCGATTCACCAAATTCTTCCAACAAATCACCGTTCAAGCCAGCTTCTCGAACGAGTGACCATTGGTATTCACAAAGATTTGCTAAACCGTCTTGATCAGCATCCCATGCTGCATCTTCTGCCCGGGTTGGATCAAGCGACCAGTTATTACCTCCATTGAAGGAATTACCAACCCATCGACGGTGCTGGATTTCCCAACCGTCTGGCATTCCATCACCATCGGTATCGAGTACTGTTGGGTCCGTTTTGACATCAACAGAATTGAGGTTCTGATAGGTCGTACGTGCTTGTTCACCAAGTGCTTCATCGCAGATATAGACCAGTTGCGGGTTGTAGTAGCAATCGAAATTGGTTTCCACAAGGAAGTAACCAAAGAATTCCGCACCATCGAGCAGACCATCCATATCGGAGTCGCTCTGATTCGGCAGCGTTGAATTGTATCCCTCAGGTGTTCGAGCCACATACCGATATTCATCAAGATTGGTCCAGTCTCGATCGATTTGTCCATCACCGCTGAGACGCAAACCATCGACGTCACCATCGAGCAGCGCATCCCATGGGTCGGTAGGATCAAGACCGTAGGCAAGTTCCCAACCATCCGGCATTCCATCGCTATCTGAATCGTTGGCTCCAGGATCCATCAGTTCAAGATTGGCGAAGCGACCAGGAGCGGCTGCACCAAGAATGTAGGTTTCACCATCACGGACCATCGTAGCAATGGAAGCAATTTCACCAGGCATTTCCGAATTTGATTGGAGGCCATAAACGTCAAGATAGTTGCCTGCAAGAACCCAAAGTCCTGCAGATGAACCGATCAAGACCTCATTTCCGGTAGGATAAATCGAATGGATGTTGTTTGTATCAGCAAGTTCGTCTGCATCATCACCAGGATGCTCAAACAATCCTCCGAAGGACATATCATTGACTTCAAGATTGAGCCGATGAAGGCCAGAAGGTGTACCAATCCATAGAACCGTTGGGTTTTGTGAACTTGGTGGACCATCAAGTTTCAGAGCTTGGACCTCAGCAGGATTACCTGACGCGCCAAGATTGAGGGCGCGAATGTCATCGATTCGGTTTGATATGTTGGAAGGATTTGGATCGAAGAAGAATCGCCATGTTGGAGACGCGTCATCCCTGCCAGTAGCCGACTCAAGCGTCATCAAACCTCGTTCAGTTCCAACATAGAGGACGAGACCTCCGCCTGGAACTGTTCCGTGTTCCAACTCAGTGACCACAACTTTGTCTTCAGTTAAGGTGGTTTTGAAATTCGCTCCCAATTCATACACTTGTGTAATGAGGCCTCCAACATTCACTTCCAATACCATACCATCACCATGTGCGCCCAAAGCGATAAGTTGCTGATTCGAGCCCTCGATGGCGAGTTGTTGAATGGCGAAAACTTCGACAGCATCGGTTGAGGACCATGATTCAAGTGGTTCAATAAAACCATCCACTTGAATTGCAGCCACATGGACGCCGTGAGATGTTGCGATTGCAATCGAATGAGGACCTGTGTCGGCCTCTATGAACACCGCTTCATGACCAATGATTCCTTGTGGGAACCAGTGATTTTGCGTCGTCTCTGTTGCATAATCGATGGTCGTCAGTCCATAGCGAGTGAGATAGTGTGCCGTTGTGTCCTCGATGAGAATACTTCGAACATCATGATGCATAATCGAAAGTGAACCAGGAACAGCATTGAATGTTAAGGGATATTCGTGGAAGGACGAATCATTGACGCCGAGTTGTACTTCTCGAAGACCTGAACGAACCGTATTTCCTTCATCATTGTGGATGTAAAACTCTTCAAGATTCGAAAGCGCTTCGCCCAAACTCAATGCTGAATCTGTGCGGCTTACATCTGCAGAGACCAATCCATCTCTGTTCAAATCCCATCCATCACCATCATCGTCAAGCAAAGCATTTGAGCGATTCAATGGGTCGAGACCAAAGTGTACCTCCCAACCATCGGGCATACCATCGCCGAACGAAGGATACAATGGTCGAACGGCAAAACCGTCCCAACTGTATCGATCGGAATCCTCCAGCAAGGGGTCGGTTCCTAGCCAAAGATCTTCGCCAACAACAGCACTTACATTTGCAGTACATGCTGAGAGGATGTTAACAAACGAAGCATTTGCACCATTGGAAATGAATGGCCATTGTGTCAAAACAGAACCTTGTGGAAGTGTTGCAGAACACCACAAACCATCCAATTCGGTTGTGAAATTTCCTGGCATACCGTATTGATATTCTTCAGGTGAAGTATACTTTTCAGCAACAGAAAGGAAGCCATCCCGATCAACATCAAACCCATCTTCATCTGGATCATCGGATTGATCACTTCCGTTCAGTGGATCGAAATAAGGACAGATATAGCGCTGAGAATCGAGGTCAAAACCACCTGCTCGAGCACACATCCACACTTCAAAACCATCTGGCATTCCATCTCCATCTGTATCTGCGACGCGAGGATCGAGATAGATTCGGTCACCATTTTCGTCGAGGTTACCGGTGAGGCCTCGTGTAAAACCAGGATCGTTGCAGTTAACGGGATAGGGCCAACAATATTCTTCGGTGTTGTTCAGGCCATCACGATCGGTATCATTGTTGGCGTCAGGGACTGACTTGTCCAATCCTTTCATCTGAACTAAACGCCCATCAACGGCTGAAAAATTAATCCACTCCTCGAAGAGTATCTCATGGACATCAGGGATTCCGTCATCATCATCATCCGTGTTGAATGGAATGTCATCCGGGTCTGTTTGATCCGGATGAATGTTGGACACAGGAGAGATTACAGGGAACTGAGACATGAAGAGGAGCGCCGCGATTACAGCAAGAGTAGAAAGTATCGTGGTCTGGCTCCTACGCAATTGCATCACCTACGGCCGAACGCCCTAAGGAAACTCCTTGTCTCCACGCTTATAGCAATGATGGAGCGTTGTTCATACACCGTTTTATCAAATACTCCTTCAAAACGGTCAAAATCATTTGTTTCAGGCGGTGTATTCAATATCCGTCTGCACTCGCCTATGGACGATTCGGATGGGCATGTCGATTACGCACCTCGGAACAGGCAGTCGTGGCAATGCGACACTGCTCAGTTCAGGTTCGTCACACATCCTTATCGATCAAGGTTTCAGCGGCGTCCAACTGGAAAAGCGACTCAACATGCTGGATGTATCACCAACCGACTTGGAAGGAATCGTCATCACCCACCATCATAGCGATCACGGCGGTGGTGCAAAGATAGCACAGAAGCGTTGGGGCATTCCAGTGTATGCCAATCATCGCACATCAGCAGAACTGGATTTACTTGAGCAGCATACCCATCAATTCGAAGCCCTCGATGTCTTGCAATTTGGAAACGGAATATCATTGCTGCCAGTTCCTGTCCCGCACGCTGGAGCGGACAACGTCGCGTTCGTTGCCAGCCATGGAGGAGAACGTTCAGCGATCATCACCGATCTAGGTAGTTGGACGGACGAATTGGCCCACCATGTCAGGGGATGTCAGCATATTGCAGTTGAAGCGAATTACGACCAGAAGCGATTGATGTCTGGCCCGTATCCTGCATCGCTTAAAGATCGCATTTCAGGTCGAGGCGGACACCTTTCCAATGCACAAACAGGCGCATTTCTCAACCAAGTTTGTACAGATGCAACTCGAAGCATTACTTTGACACATCTTTCTGAAATGAATAATGCGCCCCATCTTGCGGAATCAACCGTCCTGTTTGAAATCGAGGAGGTCTTTGAAGGCGACATCAATATCTCACTCCAAGATGGGCCTCAATTTTCTCATTTTATTGGACGACGTGATGGTGATGGATTTGCCACCAACGCGATTCAACGAATCCAACGAAACTTGCCATGATACAGTGACCATGAGGTCAATACCTAAATGCAGCCGAACGACTACCATCAACAAGGGGAGGTCATGATGCATCGCCAGAGAACTGCCGAAGACGATGATGCAGTCAGTGAGATTCTCGGCGTCATCATGATGCTTGCAATGGTCATCACCATTATGGGCGGCGTCTGGATTTTCCTCAACCCATACCTCGTTGCCTTTCATGACAACACCAACTGGAACAGCGCGAGCAACATCGCAGACCGTGTTGAAGACCGCATCGATGTTGTAGGAGATTCACCAGAGGGAACGGGAACACAGCAAGCATTGTCACTCAAATCCTCCTCGATTAGTCCAGCTAATCTTGTCGAAGAATGGATGATCGCTTCGGATTTAACACCGCATGAGGTGGTTCAGGTCAATGAATTGAATGCAAGTTCCTTCCAATTCATGGCACTCAATGAAACCGTTACGCATATTTCAGTTCAGAATCCAACCAATGTTTCAACGTTTGATGTCACCTCTGGATTCGATTGGAAGACCATCGATCACAACCTTGCAAGTGAAACATTTCTCATTGTCGACTTCTACAATGCAGGCGATGTACATGTTCATCGATGGTCTCGTTTTGTTCTTTCAGGACTGAGCATTAGTACAGCCATCGATGGAGGATTGAATCAAATCGCTTTGATCAATGATGCACGAATTTCTAAGAATCCAACCACATCCTGGTCCATCGAGGAAGCACCTCGCCTCCGACTGGATACACTCGTTGATGGTTCAACTCGCCTCTCGCTCGTCCTAACCGATGTCCAGTTGAACGGTGCGATCGAAAACGGGCCAAACGTTGGATTCAAGGTTGAGTCGCTTGGACCAATCCAATTGTTTACCGGTGAATCATACAACCTTCAGATGAAGGTCAAGAATACACTTCATTCTGTTATCGACCCTCAGTATCATGATATTTGGCTCAATGATTACACCATCAGCCGTGCTGCTGGTACTCTCGATGAATATGTGGGCATCACACCGTACCAACGTGCGAGTGGAATCGATGGATTGACCGTGCAAACACAAGGTCAACCTCTTTCACTTGAAATCGATGTTCGAAGACTGGCGGTGAACGCATGATGCAACTTCAACGTGATGAAGAAGCGGTGTCGGCAGCCATTGCTACAGTACTCCTCTTTGGAGGCGTCATCTCGATCATCAGTTTGATGATGGTCACGATGATTCCCGTGATTGAAGAACTCGAAGGGAGTGTTGAGCGTCATGATATGTCCGCACAAATGATGCAGTTCAATCAACAAACGACGACGCTTGCTGAACAAGGAATGCCCGGAGATGTTGTCACGCAAGAATTTGTTCCTGTCGATGGTGCATTGTCATGGGACTTGATGCGCAGTGGTATGTGGTACACTTCAACGTGGGAAGAGGACCATTCTTTCCGAATCAGAGACGTCTTGGATTATGATGACATGCTCAAGATTCGCCATCCTGAATCAACCTCGTCAACGGCTTGTTTTTCCGATCTACGACTTGGTCCAGATCGACCATATCACTACACGGCTCCTGCTTGGTCAGACAGTGTCATCCTTACAACAAAGCCGGGACTAAGTTTCCCACTTGGCCCAATTCATGTTGATGTGTTGCGTAATGGGGAGGTTGATCATACTGCTGAACTATTCGTCGATGATGTCCTCGAATGGAGTTTTGATAATGCAGATTGGTCGATTGAAGCCTCTCAGGAACTTGTCGTCCACTGGATGCGTGGCGAACAGGGGACGAGTGAAGTGCGACCATCTGATGCGAATGCAAATGGTTTGGGACGATCATGGGCCTTACCGCTTCCAGCGGGAACCGTTCATCTCAACGCTGTTTCAGAAGACCTCATGATGATCAGTGGCAATGGCCTATTCGGTGATTTTTCCGAAGTTGCATTACAATCTGAGCTATTGAATGTTGGAACAAGTTGGAACAAAACCATCGTCCTTGATGCAGCACAGGTCATCCACATTACGACAACAAGTGATGCACAACTGATGGCTTCCATTGGAGGAATGGATGGTGCAACAGCATGGAAAAGTCGTACTGGATCTATGCATGGGACATCGTTCATACCGCCTACCCAACCAGGTCATTTGCTCCTCTCCAATCCGAATTCAGAAGTTGCAACCATCACATGGAGAGGTTCTGGAATAAGCATTGATGCGATGAGCAGTTATTCCGTATCTTGGCCACCGGCAGGCCTTGATGGTGCAAGCTCTTTGCAGAGTGACGTTCCAGTTTCTGTCACGTGGATGAGTTCAGCCTCTCCGATTGGTGCATACCAATTAGGAGCGATCGACACAGGTATGGAATCAGGAATTCAAATGCATGCCAACAATTCAAACACATTTAATCTGGAACTTCGTAGCAATGGTGAACAATCGATTCTGAATGTTTCAACGAGTGGTGACAATGCAACTGTTGTCAACAGTGGTGACTCGCTTACCATTCCTGTGGATGGAGATTCAATCTATGTCAACACGACAAAAGGACATGGTGTTTTTGCCATGGCAGAACATGGTTCAATCGGCTTCCATGCAGCCTTCCATGATGGAGCAAGACGGTGTGTTTCAATCGGAGTGACTGCATCTGGATGGGTTGATCTTACCATGCCATGGGCGAGCATGGGTGGCCGAAGTATTGTTGATTTGCAAAACGCATGGGCATCTGGGGCATTCCCTTCAAGTTTGCACATTGAATTGTATGGATTGATTGTTGAGGAACCATACACACCTATTGGAAGCGCTTGGGTCATGCAGATTTCTCGATTTGTCTATGAATTTGAATCATCGGTTACAGGGATGGAGGTTGCCATGAGCGGTGGTGCAGTCTTGACAAATCACCCAGAATACAATCCTACAGTTCTCGTTGCACCATCCGACAGAGGTGGTCCAGGACCTCGATTTGCAGCAACCATACCCGCACTCCATCCAACAAGTGATTCTGCATCTGGCGGAGGAACGCTCTCGATGGAAGTCACCTTGACCAAACGGATGTCCCTTGCAAGCGATGTAGCATACGAAGTTCGCCGTGGATGGGCTGAACCGTACGGTGGTGCAATCGCTCAATCTTCAACCGATGGATTGGAAGCAAGTGAAGATTGGACCATCTATCCTGGACGGCTCGATTTGTTGAGCGACTATGTGGGCTGGGTTCCAGATCCTGGCTTTGGAACCGTTGAATCCGTCTGGCATACAGCAGGAGAGCCCATTCAATTTTCTTTGCAGATTTCATCACTTGACGCCCATGTTTCAGAGGTGATCGCTTGAACATAACATCCCTTCAACGAAATCGTGAAGGTGCAGCAACTGAACTCGGCTACGTCTTCACGTTCCTACTCGGCGTTCTTCTCTTGACCATGTTCAGTCTGTGGATTTATGATATCGAATCAGCGACTCGGGAACGATGGAATGAAGAAGCCATCGATGCAAACATGAACGATTTGTCAGCAGCAATTGAGCGAACGGATGTTGCAAGTCGAATTGACAATTCATCGTATGCTGAACGCGTGTATTGGAGGACGACAGAAGCAGATGAATCCCAATTTACGCTCGAGTTAACCGATACGAAGTTGGTGTTGTATGATGCAGAGGGTGAATTGGATACGGAACGTTCACTTTCTGGTACTTCTTCAGCACCGCATACAGGTACGGTTGAACTTGCTGGCGTTCAATCCATATGGGTTGTATATCACAATGGTGTGATTTCGCTCGAACTTGACCGGCCGATGTTCTAACGACCCATAATTGCAGAGTGTACTTGTGATTGAACTTCTCTCATTCGAGTACGAGCGCCCAATTCTCTAAAAACGGCAAGTGCTCGTTGAAGGTATTCCATTCGACGTTGTCGATCAGGTGCTACACCACCAAGTTTGGAGAGTAATTCACCGATTTGCATACGTAAATCGTTCGCTTCTGCAATAATCAAGGCTTCACGATACCGTTCAAGTGCTTCTTCACTTCGTCCACTATCTTCGAGTACTTCACCCAAGAGAATCATCAGTTCGACCATGGAGACTGGATCGCCTACATCGGACATAATGTTCAACGATTCGGTGTAATGATGCATGGATGTTTCAGCATCATTCATCTTTGCATGATAACGACCAAGCAGTGCTTGTGCCCGAGCATGTGCGAGCAAGTCATCAGACGCATCCGTTCGTTCGAACGCTTCGAAGGCATGTTTTCGAGCACGTTCAACCTCACCCAAATCAAGAAGTGAACGACCAAGAATAATTTGGGCGCTTAGGAGTGTTTCATCACTGTTGATGATCGCTTCAACTTCTGAATATGCCTCAAGTGCCTTTGCACGGTCGTTCTTTCGACGGTACAGATAGCCCATGTTGTTGTAGGTACGTGCAGCACCTTTCGCATCACCAAGTTCAACTTGAACTTCAAGTGCTTCCTTGTGTGCAGAGAGCGCTTTATCGGTCTGTCCTTGTTTCATTGCAATATCGGCTTGCGAACCAAGAATTTCGGAATAGATGACTGGAAGTTTGGCCTCTTTTGCAGCGCCACTTGCTGTCTCAAAGATTGAAGAGGCTTGTTCAAAGCGACCAAGCATGAGCAAGATATCACCTTGCAATTGCAACATTGGTGCCATCAACGAAGATTCCAAGCGGTCAACATTCACACTTTCAATCAAACTCAACAATTCGAGATGGCCTTGTGAAACCAATTGACGACCGAATTCAACAATCTTCTCAATCGCCTCTTGCTCATGTTCAGAGGCAAGTTCGTGATAGATTTGCTCCAGTGTTGTCTCCGAAGATTTACTCAACTTGCTGTAATATTGCGCACAGGCATTGTGAACGACCTGTTTGGTTTGATCATCGATGCTACGGACCAAAAATTCACGAATTAGATCGTGAACATCGTATACATCCGTATCGACTTGACGAGCAAGTCCTTGTTCAACCAAACTATCGAGAACATCAATGTCAAGTTCATGCGAAAGTAAGGCATCGAGTGCAACTGATTCTCTGAAAATTGAGAGGACTGTGAGAACTCGCTTCTGTTCTGCAGAAAGTTTGGAAAAAATCTCTTTGGTAACATAATGTTCCAGCGTATCGTGGAAAGCGCCTGCTGAAGCACCACGATTGATCAATTCTAGAACCAGAGGATGTCCTCTCGACAATCCGTGTATGTGAAGCCATTGTTCGGTTGAAAGATCTTCGAATCCAGTGAGAATATTTCGTGCTGCATCCGAATCAAGTCCATCGAGCGGAAGGACGAGACTTGTGATTCGACCTTCTGCATCTTTGGTTGGAACAACGGGTTTGAATGAACGAGAAAAGATGACCAAACCTATCGATTCCTCACTACCGAGCAATCCAAGTGTCATCGATTGAATCGTTTGGAAAAGAATTGCATCAGAAACCTTGTGGAAGTCATCGATGACAATCAACGTAGGTGTATTCTCCAAGGAATCGACGAGGATTCTCGCAGCATCATCTGGCTTTGGAACGGGTGTAGCAGCAAGATAGTCTGCAAAAGAGGAATCACCGATATTGAGCAACCATTCTGCAAGCGATTCAAACAATGCACGAGATCCTTCCCAATCTTGACACCGATGATAGAGGAGATTTCGTCGATGCATGAATCGTTCAATGAGTTTTGCAGCAATTGTCGTCTTTCCAATTCCAGCAATTCCTGGAATCATCAGCGTTGTTGCACGAGCATCGAGGAGATTTACCATGTTGTCAAGTTCTTTTTCTCGGCCGAAGAAATGTCGTAATCGTGGGAGATCACCAAGCGAGGTAACCAGTTGTTTCTCAACTTGCTTTGACAAATCTCGCTCGATGAGATCTTCAGATAATGACCGTGCATCAAGGATGAGGTTATCGTCCAAGTAGCGAATTATATCGACAGGACGCATTGCAAATGGCAATACTTCGTGAGCAGCACCAAGTGTGGTCGATACGGTCTCGCCATCGATGTTGATACAACGAAATTGAAACTCTCGCAATCGCCCCCATGTTTCTTCAGCAGCAAGAATACCAGCATCGGTCAAAAAGTAGGCTTTCCGTTTTCGGCTAACACCTTGAACGTGAGCTTGACGTTCAACAAGCAGACCTTGATCTCTCAAACCAGAGATCGCTCGTGGAACGTTTGAACGTGCAATAGCGACAGCGTTTGCAATTCCCATCTGAGATAAGGCAAAGGGGACTTCGACTTTCTCTTTGAAATCTGCATAGTCCAGAAGATGCAGAAGCACCTTCTCCTGTACGCCAGGTTTGGCAATCATTCAATCACACCATCACTGACCAGGTGGTTGATAGTTTGGATCAGGAACCCATTGATTGGTCTCTTGATCCCACAGCCATCCGGGGTGTTGAGCGGTTTGTTGTGGTGCGGCTGGCTGCTGAGCAGCAGCAGGGGCAGCCGGTTGTTGAGGTGTTGCTACAACATCCTTCTTACCCCAAGCGTATGGATCAACTTCTTTCTCGACTTCTTGTGTTCCATCAAATGCTTCATCATCCAATTCTTCGAATTCGATGAAGAAGTAACCAACACCGCCGAGTAGAATCAATGCTCCAATAACAATTGCAACGATGAGAAGGAGATTCATTCCCTCATCATCCTCACCAACAGCCACTTCAAATGCTGTAGCATCGGAACTGCCACCGAACGTCTGACCATTCATCTCAAATTTGAGTTCTCGAGAGACATCATCCAAGTCTTGAAGGTTGATCTCCATCGTCCACTCTCCGTTCTCATCAACAATGACTGACTTGATTGGGAAATCGGATGACACGGTCTTTGCCTCCACCTTTGCACCCGGAAGGCCAGTTCCAGTGAAATTCGCTACATTCTTTGAGGAAACAGAATCGCCAGGATTCGTGTATTGGACATCGAACTTAACCGCTCTTACAAAGAACGTCACGTCACGAGAAACAGCGGACTCATCAAAGACATCACGCACAATAAATCGTACATTTTCAATGGTCCAACTGCTAATATCCTCATTGGTTTGTTTGAGGGCAGGGTCGTATGTTGCAATTCCTTGACTATCAATATCGATAAGGTACGGGTGATTGTCGTCGGAGAAATCTATTTGATCATCAACGAAATCATAAATGAGGGCATTGGAATCTGGATCGTTGAAGTATTGCTTCAAATCGATGGATCCTCCACCACCACATTGATCAACTGAACTGGAGTCAACGACACAGAAAATTGTAATTTGATTCGGCCAATTGGTAGCATTGAACTGTGGAGGGATATTGTTCTCATCAGCAGGTTTTGAGATGGTGATTCGAACAACATCTTCGAGCGAATAGTCCTCTCCATCGTACGCCTTGACTCGAATTTCATATTGACCTTCGTGCTTGAGTCGACTCGTATCCCAAACAGCTGACCATGAGTATCCCGGACCGGTCTTTGTGAAGGTTGTTACAGGCCCTGGACCATCATTGAGAATCAGACCACTGGCGAGATCAAGAATTTCAATCTCAACCCGTGTAATCGTACCATCTGCACCATCACTTGCAAAACCAATCAATGTTGTATCGGTTTCTGCACGAACCGGTAGCAAACCATCAGGTTCAAGCAAGTCAACAATTGGAGGAACGTTATCGTTGAGTACCGTTACGGTACGCGTTGAAACAACACAAGTCCCTTGCTCATCGTCGCAGAAATCGCTGTCACTTGCCCATACTTCGAAGGTATATTCGCCGGTTTCAAGTTCCTCAAAGTTCCACTCATATGCCCAAGCGACTGAACCATCAATAGCGAAATGCGAGGAGTATCCATTTGGACCGGTCACATCAAACCAGATATCTTGGATGTCGGACCCCCACGTTCCAGCGTATGGATCTGAGGCAGTTCCTGTGAAGAGAATCTTACCGTTTGAGTGAACTGATCCGTCAAGAGGTTCATTCAGATAGAGCGTTGGTGGGACCAAGTTCAACTTGAACTTGCGGACCTCTATTGGTGAATAATCCAAACCATCGTACGAACGAATTCTGAAGGTAACGTCGCTCTCTCCATCAGGATGAGCAGACAAATCCCAATCGAACGACCATGTCTTGAATGGATGGTTCTCCTTGGTAAGTTCACCGTTTGCACCCGACGTATCGACTGCATAGTACCAATCGGAACTACCAGGTGGTTGAATCTCGACACGCTCGATCAAACCAAATTGACGATCGTAGGCAATGACGTCAAGTGGGTATGGACCAGATTGACCGTCCCATGCAGTACCAGTAATGACCGCGTTGATTGCAAACGAATCACCATCGTATTGCTCAACCGTTACGCTTGGTCGCTGATTATCGAGACTGATGATGTCATCGATTGAACCGCTCAAGACGAAGTCGAAGTCTTTCTTACCCTTGCCAAATTTGTAAGCTTCAACGATGTAGAATGGTAGTTCGCGACCGTTTGCGCAATCAGGATCATCTGCATCGACGAAGGTATCACCATCGTTGTCATAGCCGTCCGAGCACGTGTCCTCGTCGAGGACGGTAGGATTCGAAGGATCTGAACCTGGAACGACAACACCTGTTTCTCCGACCAAATGATTCCAATTGCGATCGAGGAGGAAATCCGATGGGAGTGAAACTTGCTGAGTGAAACCGAAGTTATCTGTTGTCAACTCATACAATGGTAAACCGGTTGCATCCTTGATGATGACGGTAGCACCAGCAACGTTGCTGTTCTTGGCCTTTACTTGATAGCGAACCAATTCACCTTGACGTACCTGTGATCCCCAAGCGGAGTTTTGATTTTGTACATGCACCTTTGAAGCATCAAAATTCTGCAAATCTGCAAACGAGAAAACGGTCGAGTTGTTCACGAGTTCGATAGCAAGAGGCATGTCTCGAGGTGGAACCGCTGCTGTATCTGGCAGGAGCAAACATTCAGACTGAACGTAAGGACATTCTGCACCAAGCCACTGGAGCATAACTGGATAGGTATAATCGCCACCAGCATCAGGGATGTATTCAGACTGAACTGTTACACGCGATTCTGAAATGTTGTACACTTGAGTCGCATTGGTCCATGTGTTGCCTGAGAAATAACCGATCGAACCGTATTTCTGGCCATATTTATTGTCAAAGTGCGTGATGTTAGCAGCAAACTGGCCGGCTTCGATCGTGTTGCGTTGTACGTTCACAATCGATCCCTTGATTCGTAATCCATCGCCAGCGTTGTTGGTAACGGTGTTGTCGACGATTGTCGCTGATGAAGTAAAGACGTGGATGGCAGGACATGGGAAATCGCCTCCATACATCCAAAGGGAGTTACATGTACCCGAATTGTTTGAGATGATGTTGTCAGCAATATAGGCTCTGTTTGGAGAAGGGCCTGGATAATTG
>Ga0208127_1000118_pt1 | contig 38250 bp, 21 predicted proteins | sample ETNtaG_6_FD_185751 | JGI IMG/M metagenome (GOLD analysis project Ga0208127, IMG submission 185751) | Marine microbial and viral communities from oxygen minimum zone, Eastern Pacific Ocean - ETNP201306SV45 (SPAdes) (version 2) | ecosystem: Environmental > Aquatic > Marine > Oceanic ... | reverse complement strand
AAGGGCTCCTGACTGGCGTGCTTGAAAAGGAACTGGAGCAGCGGCTCGCTTTCCTTGCGGGTCATGTTCTTGAAACGCACCGTGAAGGTGCCATTGACGAATAGTCCTTTCCGCCCCGTCTCCGGATGCGTGCGCACAACGGGGTGCTCCATCTGCTCGAGAGCCTTCTCGCTGGTTTCCACCTCCATGTTTTTCCAATAGGTCTTGGAACGTCCATCCGGACCGAAAGGACCCTCAGCCGTGTGTACTGCGACCAACCCGTCCAGCATTTCGCGCATGCCTTTCGACAAGGTTTCGTAGGCCATGTACTGATTCGCGAAAAGCGTATCGCCTCCGTAGGGCGGCACGTCGACTCCATAGAGAATCGATCCTAGCGCAGGTCGCTCCTGATGCGTTACGTCCGAATGCCAGACGCCGCCGAAGTTCATACCCTTCTCGTCAGCCTCCCGCAGGATCCGAATGATCTCGGGATAATCCTTCATACCCTTTACGAAATCGTGCTCTTCCAGCTCTCCAAATCGTTTCGAGAATGCGATCTGCTGTTCGAGAGTCAGCGATTGATCGCGGAAGAAGATAACCAAGTGATCCAGCAAGGCTTGGCGAATCTCAGCGATAGTCTCATCAGATAAGTCGTCCGACAAATCGACGCCGCTGATCTCCGCCCCGAGGGCGCCGGACACGGGTTTAGCTTCGAAATTGCGATAGGAGCTCACGCGCTCGGGAAGTTCAATAGTGCTCATGATTGGGTAGTTGAATTTTGGAGATCGAAAACCGTTTGAGAATTCCGTAGGGCCTTCGCTTGCGAAGAGCCGAGTCGGCGAAATCGGAAAGGTCTATCTTCAAACGCGGCATGTCGCGAGCGACAGCCCTACATCCAGTATGTTAGTGGTTGATTATTTATTCAGGGTTGAAACCGAAGATACGGGCTCGAGACATGCCAGGGAAGTCCGTTTTCGGTGTGCGTGTGAGTCGAGAGGAAATCGATGCGTCGCGCGTTTTCCGGGACATCAATCGTCGCTTCTAACAAACCGCCTTCAATCCGTTTCATCGGAACGGACTCCCAGGAATCATATTCGAAATAACGCGTGTGGGGGCGACTCTTGTTGACGCTCCACCACAGGTCATTCGATTCCGGCTTAGCGCCTTTCGCGAAGCGAGCGGTGATCGTCAATTGGCGTTCTTCCGCATCCCAAGAATGCTCGATCCCCGGACCTTGAAGAGCCGTTCGCTCCCCGAAAAAGTGATAACGCGCAAAGGTCTCCAAATTGGCGAGCGTCTCCTTTTGCATCGTCACGCGTCGGGTATAATCAGCTCCCCTAGGTCCCCCATGCTGCCCGCCAGGAATGATGCAGAGAGGGAAATCCGGCCACTGGCGCCCCAGCTTCAAAAGCGAAGGCGTCACGCTGTCGTTCGTTCCCATTATGTAGAGGAATTCGAGTCCTTTTCGTCCAGCTTTCGCTCGGTGCCCCGTCATGCGCGAAACATCCCAGACTGCATCGTTCGCGCGTAGCATGTCCGATTCGCTCCATCCCGCTGCTTGGGCTTGTTCTACAGTGATGCGAGTCATCTTGCCTCGTTCCGAACGATCTTTCAATGCGACCGCTATTTCCGGATTCAACCCCAGCTTTCCCTCCTTGAGTTCGCGATAGAATCGTTCGTTGATTCGAGCAATCGCCTCGTCCTGCTTCCCGATAACTTGCGGATCGCCAGGATTGCCCATCGGAGGCGCCACGATGGGTACGATTCCAGTGAAACGATCGTCGAAGATTCCCGCCGCTGCGGAACCGATACCTCTCTTGGATCCTCCAGAAGCGATCACCTTGACCGGTTGGAATCGTTCCGCTTCCTGCACGGCGGCCGTGAGACCCCGCATCTGGCTCATCCCCCAAATCCAAGCGGGCGAGTAACGCGGATTCTTAGTCTCAAGCAAGCGCTTGCGCATCCCCATATGCAGCTCGCCTGCGGGTACCATTGCTTCAATGACACCCATTCCTACCATTACTAAACCGACGCCTTTTTCCTTCGCCAAAGACAATCCCGGTTCAGTAATCCTGGCTGGATTCAAGGCCAGTGGCATATTGATTAGCAGGACGTTTTCAACCGGACCGCCCTCCTTGGGAACAACGAAGGTAACCGGAATTCGAACCGGTTGCCCCGGCCACCATTCGCACACCGTAATCTCAACGAGCTTACGAATTAAAGTCGGCTCTTTGGGCGTAGGATGCCAATCGACGATCGTCTTCGTATCAAGCGTATCCGGATTTCGGATCTCGTTTCGGTCGAAAATGCCATCGATCGAAAAGGGCTCGCCTAAAGCGAGCACGCCCCAAAAAGCAAGAGCTCCGATACCGAAGATCAATCTGTTCATTCTTCTCATTCCTTTGGAATCCTCGCCGCTAGTTGATCTGGAAGCGAGTCGACCGTATCCGCCTCATGCGCCTCGATCATCTTCATCAAACGCCTAACCACCTTCGGGTGGGCTCCCGCCACTTCGTAGGCTTCCGAGATATCGTTTTCCAAATTGTAGAGTTCGGGTCCTTCGATCTCAACGACGCGTCCGTAGTTGATCGGCTCCCGCTGCAAGACATGCAGCTTCCAGGAGCCTGAGCGTACCGCGTGCAATCGCGCTCTGGCCCAGTAGTAGAACTCCTTGCGGGGGCTCCTGGCCTTTTCAGTCAGGACCTTGGATAGATCGTATCCATCCATCTTGCGATCCTGGGGAGCCTTGGCTCCGGCCAGCGCAGCGAAGGTCGGCAGCAGATCGAGGGTCGAACCCATTTCATGAATGACGCCGGGCGACAAATGCCCAGGTCCCCAGAAGATCGTGGGCACGCGCTGACCGCCTTCGAAGGTCGTACCCTTGCCCGCTCGAAGAGGCCCTGCCGAACCGCCATGCGATTTGAAGGCTAGCCATGGACCGTTGTCAGTTGAGAACACCACAATCGTCTTCTCGTCCAAATCCAAGTCGCGCAAGGTTTGCAGGATACGCCCTACTCCCCAGTCGATTTCCTCGATGACGTCGCCATACAAGCCGCGAATGCTCTTTCCCCGAAATTGCTCGGAAGCGAAGAGCGGGATGTGCGGCAACGAGTGAGCGAGATAGAGGAAGAACGGTTGCTCCCGATGATCCTTGATATACTGAATGGCTCGCTCCGTATAGCGACGCGTAATCGTGTTTTGATCCGCCGGTCGCTCGATCTCCTTATCGTTCTCCAATAGCGGCACGTTATAATCCGCCGTATTCGGATAATAGTAGGGATCTTCCGCTTCTCGTCGGTAATTTGGCGTATCGGGAATCTTGTCCATATCATTCGAATACGGAATCCCGTAATAGGAATCGAAGCCTTGAGTCATGGGCAAATGCTCGGGCAAATGCCCCAGATGCCACTTGCCCACTGCGGCCGTCGCGTAGTCGCGCTGCTTGAGGACTTCCGCGATCGTGATCTCGCTTTGCGGCAAACCGCCCGACGAATCGGGGAAAAGCACCACACGAGCCGACGAACTCATGCCATTGCGAATTGGATACCGTCCCGTCAGTAAGCCTGCCCGGCTCGGCGTGCACACCGGATCGGCGACATAGAACTGCGTCCACTTTTGACCTTCTTGGGCCATGCGATCCAAGGAAGGCGTCTTAATGGTCGGGTTGCCGAAGCAACTGAGATCTCCATAACCGAGATCGTCGCAGAAAATAACGATAAAATTAGGTCGATCGGTTCCGCCAGCGTAAAGGCTCGCTAGAATCGCGATAAGGGGAATGAGGTAGCGCATTTTTAGAATCCGAGTATGATAATTATTAACACAATCAGCCTGCTGATTGGACAGCAACACTCGATTAGAAAAGTCCCGTCCGCGATCGATCAACGAGTAAGATCCCGCGCATATTCGCCCTCTCATCCGGAATCCGCGGGCCATACTGCTCCACTAGGCCGTCAACTCTTGAAGTTTTCTGTAAAAGTCGAGGCTCCATCCAACGCAAGGTTGCGGAACAAGGATCGCCAAGGGTAAAAGTAATTCCTCAAACGCTATGCTTACGACTTCTCATTCCCCGCTCAAAAAGACCGTCCGCGAAAAGCTCGCGCCTTTCATTTCCTTATTCGTCTTCTCGATCGCTCTCAGTTCTTGTTCCGTCTTCGAGCCCCCGAAAAGTCCGATCCGAATCGGCATCAACGCTTGGCCCGGATACGAGTTTCTCTATCTCGCCAAAGTCAAAGGCTTCTACGAACGAGAGGGCGTTGACGTGCAGATTGTCGAATTCGATTCTCTGTCGGACGGCAGAAGGGCCTACGAGCGAGGTAACTTAGACGCCCTCGCCTGCACGCTGATAGAACATCTGCTGATCTTGGACAGCTCGAATCGCAATCCGATTATTGCGGCAGTGGCCGACTATTCCGACGGGGCAGACGTCGCTGTAATGAAAACAGGTAGCCAATCCGCTTCGCTTGAGGGCGCCCGTATCGGCCTAGAAAACCAATCGCTCGGAATCTACATGCTCTATCGCCTGCTCGAACGCGAAGGGCTGAGCCTTAAAGACGTTAAGATCAAGCCATTGAATCAATCGATTATAGAAAGCCAGTTTTGCGATGACGAGATCGACGTTGCCATCAGCTATCCGCCTACATCCATAAAATTGATACAAGACTTCGACGCCTCAAGCGTATTCTCCTCGAGTGAGATTCCAGGCGAGGTCGTAGATATCATCGTTTTCGAAAAAAGCCTATTGGAGGATAGGGCCAAAGAAGCGGACTCAATCCTTAAAGCCTTCTTCGATGCTCAAGAATGGGCGCTCCAGAATAAGGAAGAAGCTTTCGCTATCATGGGGGACCGAGAGGGCTTGTCTGCCGAAGAGTTCGGGATAGCCCTCACCGATGGCTTGGCCGTCGTAAAGCGGGGCGAACAAGATGCGTTTTTTGCCGAAGGCAGTTCGCTGGTCAAGGCGCTCGAAAAATGCGATCTCGTACTCCGAGAAACAGGCCAACTGAAAAACCCCGGGCGCTTTCAGTCGAGTATCTTGCGATGAGGTTCGAAACGAGCTAAATGCGCCAGCCCCCGAAGAGATCGTCTCTCAGAAAGCGGATCGTACTGCCTATCATAGGCGTGTTCTCCTTGCTGCTTTGCCTGGTTTGCGTCTTTCTCATCATTCAAATCGAGAAGGCTGAAGGAACCGTCTTACGAGAGGATGTTAGAGCCTTCGCGAATTCGGTCGAATACGCGATCGACGCGAGCGAAGACGCCCAAGCCCTTCAGCGATACGTAACCGCTCTCGCTTCCAGCCCCTATATCGAAACCATTCTTGTTGCCAATCTCAGCGTCGGCGAGGTCTTAGCCAGTTCGCAGCGCAAGTGGCTCGGCAAATCGATCGAAGACGTCGATCATAGCCTAATTCGGCTGCACTTGCCTGATTTATCTCAGCGAGCTTACGGGAGTACGATTTTTCGAGCGGATGAAAATCTCATCGCCTCCGCTAAACGCATCCGCCTCGAGAGGCTCGGAACGAGCGAAGGCTTCCTGATCCAAGACGGAGCCATCGCCATTGCGTACCGAATCAATGCCGTTGCCGAGGAAGCGCGGAGCGTAGAGCTCAATGCCATTTTGTGGAACACCGTCATTTTGGCGATAATCGCGAGCATCTCGATATGGATCATCTATTGGCGGGTCGAAAAGCCCATCAGGTCGATTATACAAGGAGTCGAAAGTCGCTCTCGAAACGACGACTTCCGCATCCCCGCAAAACTAGCCAAAGATGAAATCGGGGCGCTCGCCAGCTACCTTGAACGCGCCTTCGCTCAGGAACGGGAAAGTCGCGATAACGAGATGCAAGCCCGCAAAGCGGCTGAGGACGCGGCCAAAGCCAAGACACAGTTCCTCGCAACGATGAGCCATGAAATCCGTACGCCCATGAACGGGTTGATCGGCACCCTGCACTTGATGGAAGATTCCATTAGCGCAGAAAACAGATCTTACTTGAAGACCGCGCTGCAATGCTCTGAGGACCTCCTTGTGTTGATCAATGATATTTTGGACATAACGAAGCTCGACGCGGGCAAGGTGCAGATCGAGCAGCGCTTCTTCGATGTGGGCGAGCTTATCGAGAATACATGCGCTCTGCAATACGGCCGAGCAGCTGAGAAGGAACTCGAAATCGTGCCCGTCATCGATTCCAATCCTGACGCCAACATTGCCTACGGCGACTCGCACAGAATCGGGCAAGTCATCTCCAATCTTCTGAGCAACGCAATAAAGTTCACTGAACGCGGTCACATTCGAGTTGCCATGAATTTCATCGAAGATGCAGAGAGCCGAAGAAGTCTGCGCATCGAAGTAATCGATACAGGGATTGGAATTCCGTTTCACGCCCAAACCGAAATATTCGAATCCTTCAGTCAGGCCGACTCTACGACGACGCGCAAGTTCGGCGGCACGGGATTAGGTCTCGCAATTTGCCGCGGACTAGCAAGCGCGATGAATGGAGAGATCGGCCTCGAAAGCGAAGAAGGCAAAGGGTCTGTATTTTGGATACAGATCCCTCAAGACAAATCGCCAACCCCGGAAAAACGCGAGTCGCCAGCTAAAGGGCCAAGCAAGCGCATCCTTCTTATCGATCGAAGCGCGGCAGTCAGGCATCAAGCGAAGCAACATTTGGCGTATTTGGGCCACAGCTGCGTCGAAGCGGGATCCTTTAAGGAAGCTAAAGAAACAGAGAACGGAAATACGTCGTCCGTTTACGACTTCATCCTGATCGACGAAAGACTGTTCTCGGAAGAATTCGAGGACTGGCTCCATTCTCGCTTGAAGTCGCAAGATCGGGATGGCCGCCAGATCGTTCTGCTACGATCTACCCAAATGGACACGCAAGAGAGTGATCGCTACCGCTTGATCGACAAGCCCATTCGCTTCAGAGAACTCGAGCGTATCTTGAAAGAGCACGGAGGCGAACGCTCCCATCAAAAACCTAAAAACAACTATCGCCAGTACCCCAAAGCGCGCCTGCTCGTGGTTGATGACAATGCGACCAATCGGATGATTGCCCAATCCCTATTGAAGCGGAATCATGGCATCGAGAGCGCAACCGGCAACGATGGCTCCGTCGCCATTACAATGGCTGGAGAATCCCAATACGACTTGATTTTCATGGACTGCATGATGCCCAACATTGACGGCTATAAAGGGACTGAATCGATCCGGGCCGGGGCGGCAGGACCCCTCAATCAAGAAACGCCCATCATCGCCCTCACAGCGGATGCCATGGATGGAGCTAAAGAAAAATGTCTCGCAGCCGGCATGAACGACTATTTGCCCAAGCCGATGAACCCCAAAGCGCTGGCTGAGGCCCTCGACAATTGGATTGGCGATCCGGAAACCAAGACATCGTCCCTCGCAGATGACCATGGGACTGAGAGTAACGGACTCATTGACTTAAGCGGTTTAACGGAAGCGTTGGGCGGCAACGCGAGTCTGCTGCGCGAAACTGTGGAAACGTTTAAATCGTCGCTTTCTCGAAGCATGAGCGAGATCGAATCCGCAATTAGCTCCAGTCCCGACATGGATCAGCTTCGCATGATCGTTCACTCCATAAGAGGCGAAGCATACAACTTTGGAGTAGCTTCGTTCGTCCAAGAAGCTGAACAGGTCGAAGCAGCATTGATTAATAGCGAAAACGAAAAGGCATTGGAGCGTATTCCGGAGATGATGGGAATCGCTTCGGACATTATTCAGGAGTTCGAACGCAATGGCTACTGACCGGAGCCAAGCCCTCCTCTTGGCTTCCGTTCAACTTTCCGGCAGCCTATCCAATCGCTCAATACGACAAGCGCAACATTTGTATCCTGGAATCTTGGACATGGGATCGAGCGCGCCGAGCGTCAATCGATTTACCGAATTCTCCCCGCCCCAATAAAAGGGAGCGAATACGGTGTCCGGCCTGATATCGCTCGTAATCTTCGCCTTGATGGCTATGCCCGCTCGTCGCGTCGAAAGCCGGATCCAATTCCCTTTTACAATACCGTGTCGTTCCGCCAAACTGGGATGGAGCTCGCAAACAGGTTCAGCGCATTGCTCCACAAGTCCTTTTATGCGGCGGGTGATCGAGCCGCTAAGGTAATGGGCAATCACCCGGCCGGTGGTCAGGATTAAGGGAAAGGCTTCATCCGTGGGTTCCGCTGGGTGACGATAGTCAACTGGCGTCAAAACCGCTTTGCCGTCATCGTGGGCGAACAAGCCGCCTTCGAACAAACGAGCAGTCCCCGGGTGATTAGGCTCCGGACATGGCCAAAAGATCCCTTGCTCATCCTCGATTCGCTCCAAGGTCATGCCGCTGTAATCGACAGGTCCTCCCTTGGAGGCCTGCGTATACTCCTCGAAGAGTTGGCGCGGGCCTTCGTATTGAAATTGCTGAGACTCCCTTAGCCGACGGCCTAATTCCGAAATAATATCCCAATCCTCGCGAGCATCGCCCTCAGGCAATACAGAGCGGTTCAATCTGACACAGCGTCCCTCGCCCGTAGTCACCGTTCCCTCGTCCTCTTCCTGCATCGAGCCTGCGAATACGATATTCGCATATCGGGCCGTTTCGCTCAATACAAAGTCGATCGCTCCATAGAACTCAAGCGCCTCGAGGGCCTTGCGCGTACGCTCCGAGTCCGGGAGCGATACCAAGGGATTGAATCCAATCGAGATCAGACCTTTGATGGAGCCCGTCTCGATTCCTTCTATGATTTCGCAAGCTGAAAGCCCTTCTCCCGGCAGATCGGATTCCGGGATCCCCCAAAAATCGGCCATGTGATGGCGATGCTCCGGATTCCCAATATCGCGACCGCCCGGCAATTGATTGCATCGCTGTCCCTGTTCGCGAGCTCCTTGTCCATTGCCCTGCCCCGTCAAGGCGCTGTAGCCGCAACCTTCGCGTCCAATTCGTCCAGACGCCAGTACCATATTGATGTAACCCAGCGTATTTTCAGTTCCGTTGACATGCTGCTCGACGCCTCGGGCCTGCAGAAGCATCGACGTCTTCGCTTCGCCCCAAATTTTAGCCGCCGCTTGGATCCGTTCTCGAGGAACATTGGTAATCGCTTCTACTCGCTCTAAGTCGTACTCGCTGACCACGCCTCGAAGGTCATCGAAACCATGGCAATGCTCCGAGACGAATACTTCATCAATCCAATCGTTAACAAGCATCTCGCGTAGAATGCCATTGGCCAAGGCAAGGTCGGTTCCCGGCTTTATCGGCAAATGGATATCCGCCGCTTTGGCGATGGCCGTCCTGCGTGGATCGACGACAACGAGCTTCCCCCCTCTGTCTCGCGAGTCCCAAAGCCCTTGAGTCAAGATCGGGAAACTCTCCGCCATGTTCGAACCCGCAACGAAAACGCACTCGGCTTTCGAGATATCGCTCCATGGATTCGCAGACCGATCCAATCCGAACGCAATCCGGCTCGCCAGTCCCGCGCTCACCATGCAAAGCCGACCATTGTAATCTATATTCGAAGTCTTAAGCGCCAACCGAGCGAATTTTCCATTGAGATAGGCCTTCTCATTGGTCATCGAAGCGCCTCCCAAAAAAGCGATGCTGTCGCTCCCGTGGGCGGCCTGAATTCGCTTGATTTCGCTTACCGTCCTCTCAAAGGCCTCATTCCACGAAACCGGACTGAACTCCCCATGCCCATCCCGTCGCAAGCATTCCGTCAAGCGACCGGGATAGGATCCTTGATTGTAGCGTTTGATCGCCTTTGAGCAAAGACGCCCCTGATTGACGGGCGACTCCACTCTCGGCTCGTAGCCGACGATGCGATTCTCTCTAACCTTGACCGTTATACCGCACTGCACGCCGCAAAAGCAGCAATGCGTCTTAACCCGCTTCTCGCTGCCAGCCGACGACGCGTTCTGCGCTTGCCTCTCGCGGGACCTGAAAACATTGGCCGGCATGCCAGGCGCTTGGCTTCGTGTCAGACCGCTCATGAGGCAAATTTTTCCTGAATCGAGTACATAACGAGTCGCCCTTGGCCACTGCCCAAGGGAGGACTCGATCGAAGCAGTATATGCGCCTAGCCCTTTCTCGAAGCTCGGATTTTCGGTCGGGCGCAAATATAGCGGTCTTTTTACGATACAGGACGCCTTTCGGACATCCCTGTATGGGCAACTCCCTAGATTGTCCTTAAACCGGCTCAGTTTCCTTTGAGGTAACCGTAAACCAGCACCGAGGAAGCGTTTGCTTCGATCGTTCGTCTCAACTCGGCGCTGTCGATTTTTTTGGTTCCGGCAATTTCGGGTCCTTCCTTCCATTTGCCGGACCCCCCGGAAACCTTATAGATTTCTCGGATGATGTCAGAACGAATTTCCGAGCTTGAAGTGAAGAATCCAATTCGAATGACTTCGTCTTCCGATACATGGACTTGGACTCGTACAGGATCGAAATTCCAATACATCAAGGTCTCGTTTGCACGCAGCGCCTGACTCCGGTAAGGCAAGCCTAGCGCTGCAGTCAATTGCGCTCGATTCGCTTGGAACGGATCGAGCAAAATACCCTTCTGCTCCAGAACGACTCCAAAGTTATTGTACTGGAAACTGGCATTCTTCGATGAAGACCACAGGTAAAAGCCAGCAACAATCACAACGGTGATCCCGATCAGCCATTGAAGGGCTTTCGCAATCGGCTCCATTCGATCTGGCTTTCGTTCTCTCATTGCGAGGTCAAAGTCTAGCTGCCAGACCCGCAGGCGCCAGGCAAATCACAAAGCCGAGCAAAACAATCGAGTTAATGGCGTGAAAATATCACTAAGGTAGTGGCCGATCTCCGAGCGGCCACAATGAATTCCGTAGCTGGATGATCTCATCGTTAAGTGGCCGCCCGGAGGTCGGTCGTTACCAACTCAGCTTCGCCAATGCGCCCGCCCGCCTAACCATCCACCCGTCCCACGGGTCGGCGATTCGGTCCCGAATCGGGACCATCGCCCAAATCGCGCCGCGCCTCTTCGGCCAAGGCCTGGAGCTTGTCCACGATCTCCGGATACTGGTCTACAACATTTCGTTGTTCGCCAAGATCCTCGTCCAAGTTGAAGAGAGACAAGCCGACTTCCTTGAACACGCGATCGCCGTGCAGTCCATTCACGCCGGCCGGCGAAGGAACGGCGAACCGATGGGGCAACACCAGTTTCCACTCGCCTTGCCGTACGCCATGCAAATTGCGTCCGCCATAATAATAGTAGCGATCATGAGGCGTTTTCGCTCCCGGTTCGCCGAATAAAAGCGGGCGGATATCCTTTCCATCAATGATGCGATCCTGGGGTGTCTCGACATTCAGCAAAGCAGCGATTGTCGGCAAAAGATCCATCGACGTAGTCAACTCGTCGCACACGCTGCCCGCTGGAATTTTGGCTGGCCAACGCATCACGCAAGGAACACGCAGTCCACCTTCGAATCGCGTCCCCTTGCCTTCCCGCAATGGCCCCGCGCTGCCTCCATGATTTCCATACAAAAGCCAAGGCCCATTGTCGGAAGTGAATACGATCAGGGTTTTTTCATCGATCCCCGAGCGCTTCAAGGCCGCGATAATCTCCCCCAATGACCAATCGATCTCGGCAATAACATCGCCATAGTCGCTGCCCGTCTTGCCGCGATACTTATCCGACGCGAATAAGGGCACGTGCGGCTGAGCATGCGGCAAATAGATGAAGAAAGGACGATCCTTGTTCTTCTCGATAAAACCCACCGTTCGTTCCGTATACCAAGTCGTCAGTTCGTATTGCTCCTTGGCTAGGATCGCTGGATTGAGAACATCCTCGCCCTCCATTAGCGGCAAGTCAGGAAAATTGTATCGAGGATCGGGATGATACGGCCACATGTCGTTGGAGTACGGCAACCCAAACCACTCGTCGAAGCCCTGACTTGTTGGCAGAAATTCAGGCATATGTCCCAAATGCCACTTCCCGTACATCGCCGTCGCATAGCCCGCCTGCTTGGCGATTTCGGCAATCGTCACTTCATTCGGATGCAAGCCCGTAGTCGAACTCGGTCCGAAGTTGCCCGGTACGCCCACTCGCAATGGATAGCAACCCGTGTTCAAAGCCGCCCGCGAAGGCGAACACACTGACGCCCCCACATGGAAATCGGTGAACTTCATTCCCTCCGCCGCCATTCGATCCAAATGCGGCGTCTCGTAGCCTTCCGCTCCGAACGGACCGATATCCGCGTAACCCATGTCGTCGCAGAAAATAATGATCACATTCGGCCGCTCCTGCGCCCAGACCATCGAAACCATAGATAGAACCAAACCGTAGCTCAGCGCTTTAGCCTGAGCCAATCGCAGGCTAAAGCCTCGCGCTATTATGTGTATCCAATTCTTCGTCATCTTCGCTTACGCTCCGTCACATTCGATCCGATTTACTCGGATCGCTCCACTTGAACTGGGCTCGCCAAATAAGCCACCAAAGCTGCCACATCATCCTCGGGAATCGCGTCGAACAAGCCTGGCGGCATCATCGACTGCTCCAAGACCTGTCGCTTCTCGATCTCGTCTTTTCGCAGCGTCACTTCCGCCCCGCCCGCCATGGCAATGGTCAGGCTGTTCGCGTCCTCCGATTTGACCATTCCACTGATCGATCGCCCATCCTTGGCCGTGATCACGTTCAACTGATAGGCATTGCCTATGATCGAATTCGGATCGAGCACGTTCTCCAGTAGATAGTCTAGATTCGCGCGATTGGATCCTGTTAGATCCGGACCCAAGGCAACGCCTTCTCCGAAGAGCGTATGACAGGTACCGCAGGTGTTTTCGAATACTTCTCGCCCGTATGAAAGATCGACCCGGCTCAGGCGTTCCGGAGTCAGAGCGAACTTCCAGCGCCTCACTTGGCGAGGCAATGTCGCGGGCGATGGGTTCGTCTTCCCCCAAATCGTATCCATCAGGCTATTGATGTTCTCCTTGCCGTGATTGCGCATCTGGCGCATCAGCGCAGGCGATACGAGCGAGGCATTGAGACGTTCGGACTGGATCGCGATCAAGAGCGATACGGTTGTTTCGGGACGAGAGGCCAGCAAGTTGATTCCTTCGTTACGGGCGCTCAAGGGGAAGCTCGGCAGGACTTCGATGATGCTCGAAGCAACCGCTTCGTCCATGTAGCGCGGCAGAGCTGCCAACGCCTCGTTCCGCAAGGCATCGTCGCCTAGCAAACTCGCCGCCATGGCGCCTACCTGAGGATCGCCGCCTAGCTGCAATAATTCCAAGGCCTCCGCTCGCAGTCGCGGCAGTCGACTCGAATCCGTCAATACGTCCCGCCAATAGCCGAAGGCCTCGGTGTCGCCTAAACGGGCGCGTATGCGGAGAGCCATCGTCTTGGCTTTCGCCCCACTCAATCGATCGCTCGTATCCAAGAACGCCTGCCAAACTCGCGGCCTCTCCAGTTCGGTTTGTTCGCCCAAGGCCGCTAAGTACTGAACCCCTCGCCGAGCGAACTCATCCGCGTTGGCAGACTGTGAAACGTGAGCCAGCAAGGCATTGCGACCATGTTCGAAAACGGCAGCCCGGCGACGAGTGAAATCGCCCAGATTCGGCCAAGGCGTAGCAGCCGCCATCTCGATCCCTCGCATGGGATCCCGCTCCACCAGTGGCTCCACGCCGAACCAAACCATCAACGGCAGATTGCGATCCTTGATATCCTCAGGTCGACTAGACAAGGCCTCCGCCAATGGCCAAGCCTGCCCTTCCGGCAGTCGCGACAAAGCTGAGCTCGCATAGCGGCGCGTCTCAGGAGCATTGTCTGTCTTGGCAATCTCGATCAAGGCGTCCATCGCCTCCGTTGAAAGCGCTTGCCCACTTTCGGCCAAGAAGTGAATCGCCCATCCGCGTACGAAGGAATCGGAGTCGCCAAGATTCGTATACAGCTGATCATCCGAAAGCAAACCGCACACCCGCAAAGTCCACATCGCCCGCAAGCGAAGACCCCGTTCGTTGCCAGCCGACATCATTACACGCAACGCGCTGTTTACGGAATCCGTATCCAGACTGCCCACCGCAGCGCGCTCTTGCAACAGACGCTGAGACTGCCGAGCGATGAAGGCATTGCGACTTTTCAAGCGCTCCACCAGTTCCAGGTCCGACAAGTCAGGGAGGTCGATACGCGAGCTTTTCGTTTCGCCATAGCGTATCCGAAAAATACGGCCATCGGTTCGATTCCAAATTTCAACGTCGCGGTGATGACAAGTCTGCGGATCGTGCCAGTCCGACGCGTAGAGCGAACCATCCGGTCCCAGCATCAGAGCCACGCCGATAAAGGAGTGATCCTTGGCTAGAGCAAGATCCGGAGCGTGGCGAGCGACATGGCCCGAACCGTCTCGCTCGTGACGTTCCCGCACGATTCGGTGACCATGCAAGTTGAAGAAAAAGGAGTCGCCGCGATAGGACTCCGGATAGCTATCTCCCTGATACACGACCAGACCGCAGTGGGCGTGCCCGCCTCCGACTGCCGATGTGTCCGCCGCCTTCTCGCGCTGCAGGGCTCTATCGACCTTCCCGTCCGCCCTCATGGAATTCATGGTGCCGTCGCCGTAATGCAGGTGATCCGCAATGGTCACGATGTCATCGTAGACATAAGGATTGAAGTGCTGCCCCGCCTGGCGGAAATAGGTCCCGCCTTGGATGACATGATAGTAATGCGGAATCACGCAGGCCGTCGCGAACCAATCGCCGTTCTCGTCGAAGTCGAGTCCCCAGGGATTGCTGATTCCGTGCGCGAAAACTTCGAACTCATGCTTCGTCGGGTGATAGCGCCAGATGCCCGCATTAAGCGGTTCTCGCTCGCCATCGGGCGTTCCCGGCTTGCCCACGCGGGAATGCGTGAAAACGCCATGGCATCCATAGAGCCAGCCATCCGGTCCCCAAGTAAAGCTGTTGAGCGTCTCGTGAGTATCCTCGTAGCCCCAGCCATCGAGCAAAACCTGAGGCTCGCCGTCAGGCTTGTCGTCGCCATTGCCATCCGGGAAAAAGAGCAAGTACGGAGCCGCTCCTACCCATACGCCGCCAAAGCCCACCTCAATGCCGCTTACCAAGTTTAGCTTGTCCGCGAATATCTTGCGCGAGTCGAAGGTCCCATCGCCGTTGGTATCCTCGAAAATTAAAATGCGATCCTTGCCTTCCGCCCCGCGAGATCGCTGCGGATAGTTGTTCGCTTCCACGACCCAGATGCGTCCTCGAGCATCGAAGCACATGGCGATCGGCTGCACGACATCCGGCTCGCCCGCTATCAAATCCACGCTGAATCCCTCAGGCACTTCCATTTCGCGAGCCGCCTCCAAAGGACTGTATCCATTGACCCAATCCGTATCCGGACGCCCACCCGAAACCTGCCACTTTTCCGGCGTCGCCGCAGCGACCGTTTTGCCCTGCAGGTGAATCGTCACGCCCTTCTTGCTAGCGCTGACCACATCCAAGCGACTGTCGCCATTCAAGTCGGCGACCAACACGTCCACGCCCACGCCACTGTCATTATGGATCTGCCGTGGAATCCAACGAACCGCTCCCTTTTCCCGGACGCACTGGAACCAATAGAGAACGGCTTCCTGAGTGCCCCCCGGGTCCTTGCCGTGGTGAGCGTACCAACGCTTGCCAGTAACAATGTCCTTCAAGCCATCGCCGTCAATGTCTTGCAGCGCCACCCCATGCAGTTGGCTGAAAGCCACGCCGTAGGGATTTTCCACCGACGAACTTCCCATAATCGCGTGGCGTTCAAATTGCAGGTCGCCTCCGCTGGACCCCGTCTGTCTGAACCAGGCCAATCCATATCCGTGTCCATTAAGCGAGGTAACGATATCGTTTCGCCCATCGCCGTCTACATCGTGCACATGAATCTGAGCGCCCCCACGCTCGCCCGGCTCGTCGACCCAAACGCGTTTCGTCCACTCGCCACGGGATGCGTCCCCTGGATTTTCCCACCAAGCGTAGCGATCCAAAATATCAAGGTCTCCATCCCCATCCAGGTCGCCCGTACCCATTCCATGCCCAAATCGGACCACCGTTTCTCCTACGGCCGACACTGCTCGCCAATTCCAAGGCTTCGTCGGATCCTCGCCCGCCTCGTAGTAGCCAAAGGCGCGATTGCTCGAACAAACGATTTCGGGCAGGCCTCCCGGAACGATGTCTACGAACGAAGGCGATTCATGGCTGATCTGATCGGCAATGACCGATACGGGCCAGGCATCGCTCTTCGCCGCATTGCCTGGATTCAAATACAAGCGGGCTTCCTTGCCCGGAAAGCCGTAGACCAGAATGTCTTTGTCGCCGTCGCCATCGATGTCGTGAACATGACTGAAGAAATTGTCCGAGTAGGTTCGAACGCCAAAGGGCTTCGGTTCATAAAAAGAATGATACTCCTTGAAAGCGGGTCCCTTCCACCAGTAGGGGCCACTCACCAAGTCCCCTTGACCGTCCCCATCGACATCGCCAAAGGAAGCGCCTTCGGAAAAAAACTGGTCATGAAGCTGGCGCGTTTGCCAGGCATCGGCGCGCGAAGCGTCAACGGCAATTGAGACAAGGCCCAGCGCGAGAAAACTCGGGACAAGGCGACGGGGAAAAGGGCAGGAAAACATAAGACGGGCTATAACGAGATTCGGATTGGCGCCAGACCCCGCAGCTCAGTCCAAACTCGGGCCCGCCAACCCTCATCAACGACACCTACAAATGTAGCGCGAAAGGAGCAATCCTCATTGTAAGAATTAGATAATAAATGGTATTTTTTCGCCAGATTAGCAAAACGGCTTCCCTGTAGGAGCTTGCTTGCAAGCGATTCCCCACACGATCGCCACCCAGCAGGCTTCTACAGACTGAATCTGCCTACATCGATCCTACCGGACGCGTATTCGATTTCAATTCGGCATCGAAGGTCGCCATCAACGCCCGAAGCATCTTCACGATATGCGGGTTTTCCGCGGCAAGATTCTCCGCTTCCGAGATGTCCTCCTTCAAATTGAAAAGCTCTACGCCATCCGCCTCAGTCACGCGCAGCTTCCAATCGCCGCTGCGCACGGCCTCCAAATTCATGGCGCGATAGAAGAAGTAGGCGTCATGCGGCGATACCGCCCCCTCCTGCCCCGAGATCAACGGCCAGATGTCTTTGCCATCGATGATGCGGTCGTCCGGCAATGTCGTTCCCGTCAACCGCGCGATCGTAGGCATGAGGTCAATGGTCGCCGCTACTTCCGAGCAAACCGATCCCACAGGAATCTTGCCCGGCCAACGCATTAGACACGGAACGCGCATGCCGCCTTCGAGCGTTTGAAATTTGTATCCGCGCAACGGATAAGCGCTGCCTCCTTTTCCACCATTCAGTTTCCAAGGACCATTGTCGGAAGCGTAAATCACCAGCGTCCGGTCTTCGACGCCCTGTTCCTTCAGCGCCTTCAGCACTTGGCCCACGCTCCAATCGATTTCCTCGATGGTATCGCCATAAAGCCCTCGCTCGCTTTTGCCGGCGAATTCCTCAGAGGCGAAGAGCGGCACATGCGGCATGGTGTGCGGCATATAGAGAAAGAAGGGCTTGTCCTTGTTCGTCTCGATGAATCCGACTGCCCGTTCCGTGTAGCGTTTGGTCAGCGTACTTTGGTCGACCGGATACTCGATCACTTCTTCATTGCGAAGCAGCGGCACCAAGTTGCGAGGCGCCTTGCCGTATTTTACCGCGTCGATGGTGTAGCCTTCACGCAAGGTTACATCGGCCGCCAGCTCCATCTTCGGATCGATGGACATGTCATTGCTGTAGGGAACGCCGTAATACCAATCGAAGCCATGACGCGTGGGCAGGAACTTCGGTTCGTGCCCCAAGTGCCATTTTCCGATCGCCGCCGTCGCGTAGCGTTTCTGCTTCAACATATCCGCGATAGTCACTTCTTCGGGATTCAATCCAGTGCGGTGATGCGGAAAGAGCACGCCCGGCAGGCCAATGCGTTGAGCGTAGGTCCCCGTAAGCAACGCCGCCCGAGAAGGCGTGCAAACCGCGCTCGCCGAATAGAAGTCGGTAAAACGCATGCCTTCTTTCGCCATACGATCCAGGTTCGGCGTCTTGATGAGGGGCGAACCGTAGACCCCTATGTCGTTGTATCCCTGATCATCGACGAAGATGATAACGACATTGGGCGGCGTTTCCTTTTGAGCCGATAGAGTTAGAGCAGACAAAGCCAGGCCAAGGGCGCTGGCAATGACCCGCCAAGCGAGGTTCGTATTCAAGTTCATGATAAGCATATGGATTGAGCGGCTAATCGCTAGTCCCAGAACGTACCTTCCGCTTCCAGTCCTGTTTCGAACGCTTCGATATCGTCGAGCAATTCGCGAACCACCTGCGGTCGCTCCGTCGCCCGTTCATAGCGTTCCGATGGATCGTGTTCTACATGGAATAGGATTGGAGATTCCCGGCTCGCTTCGAAGCCATAGTTGTTTTGGGTTTGGGAATACAAGTTGACGTGAAGCTTCCAAGGCCCTCGACGCGCTCCATAGACTGCATTCATCGGGACGCCTGTGTAAATGAAGCCAAAGTCGTCAACGGGACCCTCAAAGCGATCCGAGCTCAAGTACGGACGAATGTCCCTTCCATCCAGAGTTCGGTCCTGCGGCAAGTCCAGTCCGACCAGGGCGAATACCGTCGGGAAGATATCGAAGGTGGATGCCGGTTCCCTCACCACGGTCGCCGGCTTGATCATGCCAGGCCACCAAAATACGCCAGGCACGCGCACGCCCCCTTCCCAGGTCGAACCCTTGCCATCGCGAAACGGCAAGGCGGAACCGATATTCAATCGCGCTTCCCCATAGCGATCGTGGGTCGCCGTTTCCTGAAATCGAATCCAGGGACCGTTATCGGAGGTGAAGACCAAAAGCGTATTCTCAGCAACGCCTGCCTCCTCGAGCGCTGTTCGAATTCGACCGACATTCGCATCGATCTCCTCGATAACATCTCCGTATAGCCCGCGTTTGGAATGCCCGGCGAACTCCGGAGAGGCGTGCACCGGCAGATGCGGCATGGTTAAGGCGAGGTAGATGAAGAAAGGATTGTCGCCCTGTTCGCGAATGAAGTCGATGGCTCCCTGCGAAAAGCGGCGCGTGAGCTCCCCTTGCAGTTCGTCGTCCAGAGCATAGTCCTCCTGAATCATCTCGTATCCAGATACTGGCGTCGTTCCGCCTCGCTTGCTTCGGACGAGATCCGTACCTGGATTGTAGTCATTGGAGACATTGGATCCTATCCAGGAATCGAATCCATGGGCCAAAGGGAAAGCGTCCGTCGTAAAGTCATTCGCTTCGTTCGGATTGCCCAGATGCCATTTGCCGAACATAGCGGTCGCATAACCGCGTCGCTTCAGTCCTTCCGCCAGCGTCACTTCCTTCGTATGGATATGCTTGTCCGATTTGGGACTGAGCACCCAATTGAAGCCGGACCGCGCCGGGTTGCGTCCGGTGAGAATCGCATAGCGCGAGGCCGAACAAGCCGGCGATGCCGTGTAGAATTGGGGAAAGTTTAATCCCTCGGCGACGAGCCGGGTTATGTTCGGCGTATGGATCGTCGGATTGCCCGTATGGGAGAAATCCGCGTAGCCGCAGTCATCCATGAAGATCAACACGACATTCGGCCGGTCCAACGCAGGACGAGCAGCGATACTGAACGCCGATGCGATCAATAAACCGAAAAGCGTTATGCCGTTCGAGAAGGGAAATTTGGTTGCGATCAACATAAGGGGAACAAGATCACACCATAGCTAGGCAAATACGTTTCGATTTCCAGCCAATAGGCAAGCTTTGATCGCATCGATCAATCAGTGAATCCAATTGCCATCGAACCGCGTATCAGAATTATCAAGAAAGCACGCTTAACTGACCGCCCCCTGCGCCATGCGTTTTCCGCCCCAATTCCTCTCAAGCATTGTCTTCCTTACCCTCATCGGGCTGCCCCTCTACGCAGCCGAAAACGCCAAGACGCTTGCCAAGAAATTCTTCAAGAAGCCGGCCATGGAGAACGTCAAGATCTCTCCTGGCAATCGCTACCTTAGCTATTTAGGAGACCGCGGTTCCCAGAGTCTCTTCACCTACGAATTCGAAACCGGCAAGCGTCGCTCCGTCCAGCCGGAACAAGGCAACGACGTATATGATCATTATTGGGTGAGCCGCCGTCAGATTCTAGTCTTCGCCCAACGCCTGGGCTTTCCTTCCCAGATTTTCTCCGTCAATGACCGACTTAATCAGCAAACGCCCAACGACTACGTGGAGGTCTACGATCTGCTGCCCGATCTCGAGGACAAGCTCATCGTTAAAAACACGGATCGCAGCGAAAAGTTCTTCGATCTGGAGCGATTCGACATCTCTAACAACGGATTGAAACGCGTAGTTAAGAATCCAGGACACATCATATCCTGGTTTACCGATAAGGACGGTGTCATTCGCATTCGTCTCTGGGTCGACGAAAATGAGGATGACCGATTCGATTACCGCAAGGATGCCAATAGCCCTTGGACCGAGATTCACCCGGGAACCGACTCATTCGGGCTGCTCTTCCTCAACGAACCCGAAAAAATCATCGCCTTCGTTCGCCCCGAAGGAGAGTCCAAAGTTATCGGTCTGTATTTCGACTGCGCTACCAACCAGGCTTATGGAACGCCCATCGAGGATCCCGAATACGACGTTTTGCCGGATTTCTACATCCTCGATCCTGAATCCGAAGAAACCTTCGGATTCAGCTATCAGGCCGAGCGCCGCAAAGCCGTGTGGTTTTCCCCAGACCATCAAGCGCTGCAAACTCAGGTGGATGCCCACTTCCCTGACTCGATCAATGAGATCCATGGCTTCACGCAATCCGAGAATCAGGCGGTGATTCGACGCAGCAGCGATCGCAACCCAGGCGAATGGCTGCTCCGCGACACCGAATCGGGCGAGGAAACGATTATCGGCCAGGAACGCCCGTGGATCGACCAGGCTCATTCCGCCCCAACCCAATCGATTACCTTTCCCAACCGGCATGGAAATGAAATCCATGCCTTGCTAACCAAGCCCACGAAACCAACTCCCGAAAAGAAGCTCATCGCCATGATCCATGGAGGCCCCCGCGCTCGCGACTACTGGCGCTGGGATAGCGAAGCTCAGTACTTCGCAGCCCTCGGCTACACCGTATTGAAAATCAACTACCGCGGGTCCAGTGGCTACGGACTGGATTACAGTCCCTACGCTCACCTTGACGCCATTCGTAACTCCATCGTCGACGTTGGCGACGGCGTACGCTGGGCAATCGAGCAAGGCTATGCCGATCCGGACAAAATTGCGATCTACGGATCCAGTTTCGGAGGGCACATCGCCTTGAGAACCGCTGCTGAGAATCCCGAGCTCTTCGCTTGCGTCATCGGTTACGCGGGGGTGTACGATTGGGTTAAGGAGATGGACCGCGAATTCGAAAAAGAGCCCGTCTACTGGAAGCTCAAGATGCGGACCTACTACGGCGACTACGAAAACGAGAAAGATCTTTGGTACGACGCTTCCGCTATCACGCTCGTCGACCAGATAAACGCTCCCGTGTATTTGCTCCATGGAGGAGCGGACGAGATAGTGGCCTCGCGACAATCAAAGCTCATGCGCAACGCCCTCAAGAAAGTCGGCAAAGACGTTACCCTAAAGATCCTTAGCTTCAACAATCACGGCATGGTCACCGAAGCCCCCACCATCCGCTTCTACCAAAACCTCGCCAAGTTCGTCGAAGACTCGATGTAATAGCTAGGAAAAGGCTATGGTGAAAGGTAGCGCAATGATTCCGCGCGACCAATTCAATAGCGTTTTCGAGCTCAATAGTTTGGATAGACTTCATCAACATCGCTGCGCTGGATCCGCTTAGCGGGCAAGATCGACACGCTACGCATGTCGGCAGGTTCGTCCGTGATCCTCAAAGGTAGCGGCCGATCTCCGAGTGGCCACCCAGCAAGGTAGCTGGACGGTTTAATCATTCAGTGGCGGCTCGGAGATCCGCCGCTACCAAGCCATTCAAGCAACCCCGTCCCCTTAGCTCCTGCCCTCGTCCCGCTTAGCGGGATGAGGATCATGCCCGAGCTCGCTCGGATCCAGTCCCGACTCGGCGGGACGATGTTAAACTAAATACCCTCAATCCCACATTACTGAATACAACTTTCAAGAAATCTCGCTACACGAGATTCGGGCCATGATCCCACCCAAAGAATCCAACGTTTTTCGATCCAAGATCATCGCCTAATCCGCGTTTGGAATCCAGCTCGGTCCGAGCGTGTCCCAATAACCAAAAAATAAGGACGGCCGATCCGGTCGTCCCTACCTTAGAGTGCTGGACCTCTATCTAATCCTGCGGGATGAACAGCTTCCGTCCCACTATCAAATGTCGGGGACTTGAGATCTGATTCGCATCCTGGATCCAATCCACACGCGAACCGTACTCTCGGGCGATGGACGACAATGTATCGCCGCGCTTTACTACGTAAGGAGTACCCGTCTGAGGAATCACAGTTGACTCAGTCTTCATAGCCGCCGGCACGAGTTCCCTCGCTTTCCTCGCCAGTTCCACAAAGTCGCCACGCAGTCCTCGCTCATCTCGTCCCTTGGACTGGCGAGCCATGTCGATGACATCTGCCATCGTCAGGTCTCCCGCGCGCTCGGAATCCCTCAGCAACATACCGAATCCCGCCACGCTCGCCGCAAATCGAAAATCATCCGACGCCGCATCGAAACCGCGACCATTCCTGCCTTCGAAAGGAACCTCTAGCAAACTGCTCGTATCGCCATCCGGCTGCTTGTAGCGCAGCTTAACCGTCAACCACTCTTTCGAGTTCGTCGCTTCGGTCGACGGACGCTGATATTTCGACGCGTCTACCGAGCGCGACTCGAAATCGACTCCGGTCGGCACGACTTCATAGAGGGCGGTTACCGTATGCCCCGCGCCGATTTCGCCGGCGTCTTTCTTGTCGTCGTTGAAGTCTTCCTTGGCCAGCTTTCGATTCACGTAACCGATCAATCGATACGCTTGAATTTCGGCTGGATTGAAATCCACCTGGATCTTCACATCCTTAGCGATCGTGTGCAAGGTACCCAACATGTCGTCGACGAAGACCTTGCGAGCCTCCTGCTTGCCGTCGATGTAAGCGTAATTGCCATTCCCCTTGTTGGAAAGCTGCTCCATCTTGCTGTCCTGATAGTTGCCTCTCCCGAAACCGATGGCCGAGAAGAACACGCCTGACTTGGCCTTCGTTTCGATCAAACGAGTCAAGCTACCGTCATCTGTCATGCCGACATTGAAATCGCCGTCCGTGCAGAGCACCACGCGATTGATGCCGCCTTCGATGAACTTCTCCGCGGCAACTTTATAAGCCAACTGAATGCCCGCTCCGCCATTGGTCGATCCACCCGAGCGAAGATTATCGATCGCATGACGAATCGTCTCCTGATTGTTAGCCGTCGTGGACGGGAGCGACAGTCCGGATGCGCCGGCATAGACCACGATGGCGATGCGATCCTGCTCGCCCATTTGCTCGACCAGCAGCTTCAAGGATTCCTGGGCCAGCGGCAGTTTGTTGGGCGATCCCATGGAACCGGATACATCGACTAGGAAGACCAGATTGGCCGCAGGACGCTCGTCCTTCTCGATCTCCAATCCTTTCAGTCCAATGCGCAACAAGTGATGCTCCGACTTCCACGGCGCCGCAGCCGATTCCACGTTTACCGAAAACGGCGTTTCGTCATCCGGTTGGGCATAGTCGTACTGAAAATAGTTGATGAGCTCCTCGATACGGATCGCATCCGGATTGGGACGAGTTCCCGACTCGATCATGCGCCGCATATTCGCATAGGATGCCGTATCCACATCGATCGAGAAGGTCGATAGCGGATTGTCCAGGACCGACATGAATTCGTTCTCCTCGATACGGTCGTATCCCTCGCGTTGGAAAGGCTGTGGAACGGCAGGTTTCGGAGCCGGAATAGGCTGTTCAAATACGCGCTGCATACGTAACGGCTCAGAGCTGGTCGCGAAGTCACCAAGCGCGCGAGTCTCTCCCGCATCAGTTCCGCCATAGGATAGCAATTCTGCATTTCCCGTTCCGCCAACATCCTCCATAAATTCCTGCGTCACCACCGTAATCGCGGCGCCAGAGTCGTTCCGATCGCCCGATAAGCGAGCGCCTCCCGCATCGAAGTAAGCCTGAACTCTCCCATCACCATTGACGATACCCTCGCCCTCTTGCATCGCCTCTGCCACATTCGGTACGATTTCATCGCGTAGAACGATTGTCGGACTCACCTCTTCCTTTGCTTCAACTACGATACTCGTCTCCGGAAAGACCGTATTCGATTCTCCTAGCTCAGGCTCGTTTTGAGCGTACCCGAGAGGCGACGATCGAACGACCGTCGAGTCGACACCCTTAGAGCTGTCCCCCAATACCGTATCCAGAGGTTCAGGTCGATCCAACCGATCCACCGGCTTCGGCATTTCGAAGACGAATTCCGGCTCGACAGTCGGTTCTCGAAACGCGACGAAGATGATGCCTCCAATCGCTATCGAAGCCGCCAATCCATAAGTCCATTGCGGGAAGGCCAGCAGCGGACGCTTGGACGCCTTCGGTTCACGCGATACCTGCTCCAGGGCCTTCAATTGCTCCGCAGACAAGGTCGCATCGTCCTCGCTTGCGCCAAACTCGCTTTCAAGCTCGCGGGCCAAGGCCTGCGTTTCCTCGAAATCCGTCAGGTCTTCGAGCGCCACTTCGAGCTCGTCCAATTCTTCCGAGCGCTCGCCAAGCGCCTTCGCCGTAAACCTAGGGTCGTCTTTGGAAATCCTTTTCATCGTCGTATCCTCCTTGCTCATACGGATTCCACCGCCTTCCAGCGGCTCCTTAAATTCTTCAGGGCGTGATGCAATACGTAGCCCACGTTGCCGGTCGACAGTCCCGTAACTGCCCCGATCTCCTTATAACTCATTCCTTGCTGAAACTTCAGCGTAACCACCTCGCGCTCTTTGGTCGGCAGTTGATTAACCATTTCGAGTAGCGAGCCGGCCCGTTCCTCGGACCGCGCTCGCTGCTCCACTTCATCGCCCACACCTGCCAGGCGCTCCATCGTTTCCGAATCTTCGAACAGACTCATTCGTTTTTCCTTTCTCAATAAATCGAGAGCCTGATTTCGAGTGACGCGAAACAGCCAATTTGCCAGATGTCCCTCAACATCCTGCCATCGCTGCTTGCATAGCTTCAGAAAAACTTCCTGGACGACGTCCTTGGCTCTCTCCCGATCGCCGACGATCGAGGCCGCGTAACGAATCAAAGCCGACTTATGCTCATGAATCGCATCCTTCACCTTCCCCCATTCGCGTCTCTCGCCGTTCCGTTCTCCCATATGCTCCACTCGATTTTAAAGACTCTCATCGAGAGTGTCTAAGAGGTTCGAATGCGTGTCGCAGCAGTCATTTTTCGTTTTTGGGCAGGCATAGTCGAGGAACCAATGCCCGTAGGGCCTTGGTCCTTGGCTACAACGAAGCCAAAAGCGAAAAAGGGCGCTGTCCGAAGGGTTTTCTTCCCCAATGGGATTGGCCTCGCGGCAAGCCTTTGGGGAGGAAAACGACGCGTATTCTAACGTCTTAGGCACTCTCATTATAAACACCATTCGAGAGGGATACGTTCCCGGTTTGCCGTTTCTTAGAAAAAAATTCATTCGCTCCCGGGATAGGAATTCCTAGACAAAACGAATGTCCGTCGACCCGATCGCCGAAACCCTCGCCGAAGCCCTCCAATTGGAACGCTCCGGCAAGCCCGAAGAGGCCCTAGGCTGCTTCGATGCCGCTCTTGCCGAGCGCAGCGACGCCCTGCTCTTGCACAGTAACCGCGGTCTCCTTCTCGAACGCATGCAGCGCTACGAAGACGCCCTCCAATCGTTTCAAGCAGCCGCCAAGATCGAGCCCAACTTCCGCGATCAATACAATGCCGGCAACATGCTGCTTTTCCTCGAGCGGAATGCCGAAGCCAAGGAGGCCTTCCAAACCAGCATCGCCTGTCGCGACGACTACCCAGAGGCCTGGGTCAACTGCGGCATCGCTTGCAATGGCTTGGACGATGCCGATGGCGCCCGAGAGAATTTCGAAAAGGCCTTGGCGATCAACGAGAGCTTTTACCCAGCCCTCCGCTGCCTCGCCATCCTGGAGGCGTCCCTCGAAAACGAAACGGAAGCGATCGCCTACTACGAGCGCGCCGCCAAGGCTCAGCCCACCCTTTCCAGCGCCTGGTTCGAGTTAGGCTGCGCCCTCTACAAAAGCCTCGGCGAAGGCCAGGTTTTCTTCGAGCCAGACGGTCCCGAAGGCCGAACCATGCAAGCCTTCGACAAAGTCATCGAACTCGCCCCCGAAACCCAAGGGGCCTGGGGACGCAAAATCGGAACCCTCTTCCGCTTGGCCGATGCCGCTCAAGCGACCGATCGAGCCGCTGCCGGAGCCCAGAAGGACATGCCCCAGATGCTTCCCCTCATCCACGCCGAACTGACGTCCACCATCGAAGCCGCCTGCCAACGCTTCCCCGACGACCCCTGGTTCAAAGACCGCCAACGCGACGCCGAAGCCATGCTCTCCTCGTAGAAACCTGCTTGCAGGCGATCCTTCGCCATTCCTCTTTTTCTATTTCATTTTCTTTTACTTTTTCTTAATCTCCAAGACGTCGAATTGAGAAATAGAATCAGAAATGACCTTGAAACGATGTATATTCAAACATCGCTCCTGAGTCGCTGGATCGTTCGCTAACGCTCGCGGCAGGATCCTCGCGCTGCGAATGTCGGCAGGTTCGACCGCGATCCTCAAAGGTAGCGGCCGATCTCCGAGCGGCCATCCAGCGGTGTAGCTGAACGATTTAATCATTCAGTGGCGGCTCGGAGATCCGCCGCTACCAACCCATTAAAGAATCTCACTCCAACTAGCTCCTGCCCTCTTCCCGCTTAGCGGGATGAGGATCTTGCCCGACCTTGCTCGGATCTAGTCCCGCATCGGCGAGACGATGTTAAAACTACCTCCCAAAATCCACGCCCAATCCTCGTCGTGGCTACGGCGCAGCGCGACGCGGACCTACTTCGCGCGATTCAATACCGCCATCGGCATCTTGGGCAGCGGCAAGGTCTGATCCACCCCGCCTTTCTTAATCGCTTCGTTGGGCATTCCGAATACCACGCAGGTATCCTTGTCTTGAGCGAAATTATAGCCGCCGCATTGCTTCATCTCCAGCATGCCGGTCGCTCCATCGTCGCCCATACCCGTCAGGATCACGCCAACCGCATTCTTGCCTGCCGCTCGAGCGGTAGAACGAAAGAGCACGTCTACCGAAGGACGGTGACGCGATACGAGCGGTCCTTCTACGACTTCTACCGTGTAGCGAATGCCCGAACGCTTGATGACCAAGTGATGACTGCCAGGAGCCAACAAAGCCAAGCCCGGACGGACTTCATCGCCCGTCTTCGCCTGTCGCACCTCGATGGCCACCGCCTCATTCAATCGATTGGCAAAGGATTCCGTAAAATGCTCCGGCATGTGCTGCACCATGACGATACCCGGACAATCCTTCGGCAAAGGCTCTAGAAAGTCGCGTATCGCATTCGTACCTCCCGTCGACGCGCCCAAGGCAATGATCTTTTGCGTAGTGGGAATGTTCGCTACCGAAGTGGGATTCGGCGGCGGCAAAACCTCATCCGCCGACAACTTGGCGCTGGCCTCGACTGGACGGGCGATTTCCTGACTCCGGGCCTTGCCCAATCCCGATGCGCTGATCGAGCGGAACCGGGCCACCGCTGCAGAGTGTATCGTATCGTGGATACGCGTTTCCAACTCCTGCATGTCGCGCTTGGTCGCGACCTTCGGCTTGGCTATTATGTCCACCGCTCCGTTTTCGAGACATTGCAGCGAAATCGAAGAACCTTTCTCCGTAAAGCTCGAGCACATGACCACCGGTAGCGGCTGGATCGTCATTAGTTTCTTGAGGAAAGTGATCCCATCCATGCGCGGCATCTGCACATCAAGCACCATAACATTCGGCGAACGCTTCTTCAGTTCAGGTACCGCCTCGTAAGGATCGGCCACCGCCGCCACGACTTCCATCTGCGGATGGCGATTGATGATGTCGGAAAGAATACGCCTCGCCGTGGACGAGTCGTCGACAATCATTACGCTAATTTTCGAACTGGGCATTGCAGCAAAGGTCTTTCCCGGCAATTACGATCGAACATCGGTACCTATTTCTTTAATCCGAACGTTCAATCGAAACTCTTTTTAGAGAATTGGTTCTCCCCTACGCCAAACCGCAGGCCTTGCGAGCGCGTTCGTTTACCGGACCAGCGATCGATCGCGCTTTCTCGGCCCCTTCGGCCAAAACCTGATCCACGTAGTCGAGATTGTCCATCAGTTCGGCCCGACGTTCGCGCGCTTCGCGGAAGTACTCCCAATACAGTTCGAAAAGGCGCTTCTTCAGATCGCCGTATCCGTAACCACCGGCAGCCAGCTTTTCGATCTCTTCGCGATGAACCTCAGGCGGCGCTACATGCTTGATCAGCTGGATCGCGCCATTCTCCTCCGCATCCGGCTTGGGCTCCTCGCGCGTGCGACTGTCCATAACGATGCTCATGAGCTTCTTTCGCGTCGGCTTTTCCTCTCCGAAAATTTCGACTGTGTTATTATAGCTCTTGCTCATCTTCTGGCCGTCCAAGCCAGGAATGGTCTCAGCGCCCTCGCGAAACTGCGGTTCAGGAATCTTAAAGGTTTCGCCGTAGGTGCGGTTGAACTTCATCGCCAAGTCACGCGTCACTTCTACGTGCTGCTTCTGGTCTCGGCCCACCGGCACCTTATCCGCGTCGTAGATGAGGATGTCCGCCGCCATCAGAACCGGATACGCGAACAGCCCATGATTCGCATCCAGGCCCTTGGCGATCTTGTCCTTGTAGCTGTGGCAACGCTCCAGCAAGCCCATCGGGCAAATCGTCGACAGTATCCACGAGAGCTCTACATGTTCCGGCACGTCGGACTGCTTGAAGAGCACCGCCTTCTTCGGATCCAGCCCGCAGGCCAGGAAATCGATCGCCACTTGACGCGTGTACTCGCGACGCTGATCCGCATCGTAGAGCGAAGTCATGGAGTGGTAGTCCGCGATGAAGTAGAAGGCCTCTCCCTGATCCTGCAGCTCGATCGACGGCCGCATCATGCCGAAGTAGTTGCCAACGTGCAAAATCCCAGAGGGTTGTATGCCGGAAAGTATTCTCATCTTTTATAATGTACAGGAAAGGAAATCCACGGCTTCTCCCGCGAAGTCAACCCACTCTCTTATTCCGACCGAAATACGACGAGCCAATTACAGAGCCGAGCGAGTCAGCATGCAAACGCTAATCGGGGCGCGGCATCGTGCGGGTCCCTTGCTTGGCCATGCATAGTTGCTCCGCTTCCAACACGCCCGAAAAAGTCATCACCGGTCCTACGAGAGCCCGCTTTCCGATGATCGAGCCCGGCATGAGGGCAGTATTGCAACCCACCTCTGCGGCATCCCCCAGAATCGCCCCGAACTTGCGTAAACCCGTGTCGACACGCTCCGTCCCGACTCGAACGAAGACGTTCTTCTGGTCGAGTCGCAGATTGGAGAGAATAACGCCCGCGCCCAAGTGAGCCCCATTGCCCAGAATCGAGTCGCCGATGTAGGAAAAGTGCGGCGTCTGCGTCTTTTCCATCAGCAGGCAGTTCTTATACTCGCAGGAATTGCCCACGACGCTGCCAGCGCCGATGATGACATTGCCTCGGATAAAGGCTCCTGGACGGATCTCCACCCCATCGCCAATCCAGGCAGGACCTTGGATCGAACAGAATGGCGGCAGTTTAACGCCCTCGCCCAAGTAGACCTCGCCCTCGATGTGAACCCCGTTTGGCAGCTCGCGGTCAGCCGTATTGCCCTTCAAGTCGGCGAGGGCCGGCTTGATCTGGGAAATCCACTCCCAGGGACGCGCTTGCGGGTCGAAGAACGACGCTAAAGGAATGCTTTCGGGAAAGTCGAAGAAATCGGCAGCGTTCACGCCTGCGACCCTGTGGATCCCAGCGATTCGCTCAAGGATATGTTCACAAAAAATCCTCCGCGAAGGAGGATTATTCGTGCCGTCTTCCGACGGCGGAAAGTGGAGCGGGCGAAGAGACTCGAACTCTCGACAGCCACCTTGGCAAGGTGGTGCTCTACCAACTGAGCTACGCCCGCAATGGAAAGGTGGGTAAAAATCCACTTCCTTACCCCCAAGTCAATAGCAAATTGGAAAAAATCTGGGGCCGTAAATTCGTTCTTTTCGAGCCGATGCGGCAACTTTCCAGAGGGATTTCGCCGCTATCCCGCTTCTTGGGCCGAGAGAAGCCTCGGGGAACCAAGATTCTGCAAGATTCTGCTTGAAACTGCTCGGACGATGGCAAATCTCAGCAGCCTTCCGATTTCGCTTTCGCGAACGGCGTGGTAGCCAAGTGGTAAGGCCGAGCTCTGCAAAAGCTCTATCGCGGGTTCGATTCCCGCCCACGCCTCCAATTTCTTTTCGGCATCGTCGGGAACCGAACGGTTCGATGCTTCGCCTGTTCAGGCTCAGGTGTCGTCGCTCCGCTCCTCGAATCCCGCCCACGCCTCCAAGTTCATTATTGGATTCGGAACCAAACGAGCCCCGTCCGTTTGGCAGTACTTTCAAAGTGTCGGGACGTAGCTCAGCCTGGTAGAGCGCTACGTTCGGGACGTAGAAGTCGCTGGTTCGAATCCAGTCGTCCCGACCATTGAACTCCGGGGAAGGTATTTCGCGTTTGAATCATCTAGACTAGCAAAGTCTCCACACTGGATGAGAATCAGCGAAGCTGGTTTGACGGAGCCCGCAATACGGGCGGAGAAGGCCGAGGACGCGAAGCGGACGAGTCGCGAAGCGATTTGGCGAAGCCAAAGCAATCCAGTCGTCCCGACCATTGAAAATGGACGACTGGGTTCGTACCAGAGAAGCTCGCCTGCGTATCGCTCGCCCTCCCCTCAGAGGTCCCAGCGTAACCCAAGGCGGGCTGCCATCGTCTACACCCCGAACGAAATCGGACCCCCATTGATCTCCCCAAAGCAAGGCCTAATACGGAAAGCGATCGCGATCGGAATGCTGCTGATTTCGACCGTAGCCCTCGCCCAGTCGCCACGCGGCCGTGGTGGAGACCGGACGCCCATGGACCGAAGCGACTTCCCGACTTGGGAAAACGACAAGGAATTCATCGATGACGTCTTCACCTTTGCTCGAATACAATTTGATTCAATCGGCGGATACGGGCGCAGAGGCGGCCGTGGCAATCGGTGGCAGAACGACTATCCGGACAGCGACTTGAACTTCTCTTTCCGCTTGCAGCAACTCACCTCGCTCAAAGTGGAGCCCGACGGGAAGGTGCTTCGACTCACCGATCCCGATCTCTACCGGTATCCATTTATTTATATGAACGGCGTGGGCGGACTGCACTTGCACCCGGATGAAACGAAGGCTCTGCGCGACTACCTCCACAACGGAGGCTTTCTGATCATCGATGATTTCTGGGGCGACCGGGAATTGGCGGTCGTGTCCGAACAGCTAGCCTTGGCGGTCCCCGAATGGACTCCGCAGCCATTGCCGCTCAGCCATCCGATCTTTCACGTAGTGTACGATCTCAAAGAGAAGCCACAGGTGCCGGGCATTCGGCATTGGCGCTCGGGCCATACCTTCGAAGACCATGGCCCAGGCAGCGACATCGGTCCAAACTTCCAAGGCCTATTCGACAGCGACGGCCGACTCGCCGTTTTGCTATGCCACAACAACGATCTGGGCGACGGCTGGGAACGCGAAGGCGAAGACAAAGAGTACTTCAACAACTACTCCGAAAAGTGGTCATACCCGATGGGTATCAACATCGTCTTCTACGTGATGACGCATTGAACGAACGGCAAGAGATCGATTTGCAAGAGGAGGTTCGTCACCTGATAACCTTTGTTTGATTAACAGTCGGACCACTTATGATTGAAGGAGGAGAGACCCGCAGATAAATACCTACTTCGATATGCTGATCTTCGAACGAGCCGAGAACTTCAAGAAGCATCGAAAGACATCCTAATCCATGCGTTCTCTCCCTGTAAAAATCATTCTTTCCGCCCTCGCTATGCTGATACTTGGCGGGCTTGGCAGCGTTGTGACCTCCAGTAGCATCGCGTCATGGTATGTCACACTCGACCGCCCCCCGGGCACGCCGCCAAACTGGCTGTTTGGTCCAGTATGGTCAGTTCTTTACATTCTTATCGGGGTGAGTTTTGCGCTCGTCTGGCACCGCGGGAAAGTGGGCAAAAACCATATCACTTTCCTGTTCTTCGCGCAGCTGATTCTCAATCTGGGGTGGAGCCCAGTCTTCTTCGGAGCCCACCAGATCACCCTAGCCCTCGTTGTCATACTCCTGATGTGGGCGTTCATCGTCCTCACTATCCGCGCCTTCGCCCAAGTCTCCAAGCCTGCCGCATGGCTTCTCATCCCCTACCTGATCTGGGTCAGCTACGCCACCTACCTGAATGCAGGGTACGCCTATTTAAACTAGTCCCGCTCATCCATCCAGTCCACTCCCTGGAAAGGGCGGCCTGGGCCATGAAACGTCAGATCTTGAACCTTAGCATTTCGTGGATCAGCGCCCCATTTTGAACCGAGTCCCAATTCTTTTCTAATCGAGTTCTCTCCAAAGCCCACCGCCTCCTCAGTTAATTTTCAATCTAACCGGCCGAGAAGCGCGGTATCTCTACCACTTCTACATAGGGACCGGCCATATCATCCGCGGCATTCTGAGGAAAGCAAACGGCATCGTCGCCAGAACGCTGAAAAGCCATGGCATGGAACTAAACCGCGCCCGCTACGAAGTTTGGGCGGAGATGAATTCATTTTAGTTGATTCAAAAAGCGCCGGATATTTCAAAAAGAGAAAGATAGATCTATCCAATAGTGAAATCAGCTGGCATCGTTACTTGGCTCAGGTAGAGTGTCCATTACATTGAAACGCGAATCACAGGCTACCATTATCGACGTCTGTCCTTTGTGCAAGAGCGCTGAGTCAAACGTTTACGCCCAATACAAGGAGTTTACATGGGTCTCTTGTTCTTGCGGATTGATTTACAAACGATCCGAGTTGGCAAACTACGGGAGTGATGAAATCTATGATCCATCCTACTTCAAGGCAGGAGATGAAAAGCATTCCCATGCCTATGACCGGAGGACTCGTAGGCGTATCCAGAAGTCCAAGATACAGATACGGCATGCGTTAAAATATACGACAATCGGTCCTTTGCTGGATATAGGCTGCTCGCTTGGTTACACGCTCAAGGCAGCCAAGGATATGGGGCTCAGCGGATACGGAATCGATATCGCTCAGTACGCAGTAGACAGATGCCGTGAACAAGGGCTTGTAGCGGAAATTGGCGGTTTGGATAGCATTCCGCACGCCGACAAAACTTTCAACATTGTCTTGATGAAGCATGTCCTTGAGCATACCCCCCAACCCAGCCGGGCTCTTAAAGAGGCTTACCGGGCGCTAAAACCAGGAGGCTCCATTTTCATCGCCGTCCCGCACGCTGGATACATAAAAGCGAGGTTAAATCCCGTAAGAAGCCGCTTTTTTCGTCCTGACTGCCGAGGTGGAAGCGAACATTACGTATACTACACACCGAGAACTTTGTCTCAATTGCTGGAACTGAACGGCTTCCGGGTCAAGAGAACGCATCCCCATCTTCTGTATTCAGGAAAGTCCTTCATAGGTTTGTCAGCCGAATTGCTAGTGGTTCCATTTAGATATCTCGGCGGCCTCTTGAGAACTGCGTTGGGTTTACGCAAAGAATTCTGGATCATCGCCGTAAGGCCTCGTCAAGAAGCTCCATAACATCGGATCAAACCGCTTGGTGGCTCGGCGACGAAAGGAACGTTCCCCTTTCTAGCGGATCGCACTTCGGCAATGCCCAAGAAAGCGGACAAGGATCTCGTCTATCGGAGCGAGCGGATGAACATCACAATGGATTCGATATCCTCGTCTTTGAGAATGCCGGCGTAAGAGGGCATGCCCGCTTCCTCTCCATCGTAGCCCTCGGTGATGACGGCAGCTGGATCGAGAATGGAAGTCCGTAAATATTCCTCGTCAACCCGGACCGTTCCACCACCCTTCAGCTTGCGCTTGCTCTTGTAGGCTCGAAACCACGTTGGACCGCTACGACCTTCCGTTGATCCATCGATTGAGTGGCAACCTACACAGCCCATTTGCGTGTAGAGCTCTTGTCCCCGAGCTATCGATACAATGACTTGTTGCTCATCGACTTTGCGAGGAGCGGGTTCGCTCTCGAAGAGTTTCTTGAAATTCGTTTTGGCAAAGCCTTCCTGGGAAAGCCGGTCGTTTCGAATTTCGTTAACCGTGAAGTACATGGGCGTCCATTCGCCAAACAGATTGTATTGAACTTCCAACTGCATCGTCTCGCGTACGCCATCGATCGCCAAGAAAATGGACCGACGGTCCTCCGCCAGCAATACGGAATGCACGAACCAGGAATCGAGCCCAGGAGTTCCTTGAGCGTTGAATTGAGGCGACCCATAATCGGGCGTGCGAACATACTCCCAACTGCTTGCCTGATAGTTCGCGGGATTGAGCGCTTTCTCAGGATCGACTTCCCGATCGAAGCTCAGCCGCACGCCATTGCGGGTTACCTCGGCCTCGACTGGCATGGAATCTTCCTTTTCCAGGACGCGCAAGCGACAGAGTCCTTCCAATCGAGAGGCAATGGAATCCCATATCTGGAAGCCAACGAAGTAGGCCTGCCCGTCCTCTGGATTGAGGGCGCCCTTGAGCAACGGCGTTTCGAATTCGATAGGCAGCGGCGTGCCCGCAGTCTGGACCATTCGCTTCGTTTGCGGCTCGTAGATTCGGAAGAGACTGGGCTTCTTATACTCGATATAGAGTATCGAACCCTGCAAGGGCCCCATCCTCGGATCGGTCGCCCAAACCATCTCGATCCCCGATTGAGTCACTCGATGTGGCATCCAAAGAGCCGGCGACTGAGTTTCGAGCTCGCGCTCGGCAGCTCCCGGCGCGTAGCCGAGAAAGCTATCGGGGCGTACGATGTGGAACGGAGTCGAAGGCACCCAGTTTCCTTGCTGGTCGCTCGCCATAATCAAGTCCTGACTCGGATGACCGGAGATGTATCCGTTGCGGAGACCGTAGGCAAACAAGTCGACCTTCTTCCCATCTGCAGATATCGACAGAACGCGCCCGCTGTGCGGCGATTTAGCAGAGTTCTGTTGCCCTCCCTTCGAAATCGCGAATCCACCATCGGGTCGTAACGCCAGACTCAAGGGGTAGTCCCGCGTTTCCGCGCTTTGAGCGAAGCGATTGCAGAACATTTTGTAGAAATCCGTTTCCCCATCGTCATCGCGATCGACGAGCTGCGTGATACCCAGTCGACTGAAGACGAACACCTCGCCATCGCGGATGCGAAGCGACTGCGGTTCGTTGAAACCGGCCGCTATGCGACGCCACTCGATCGCGTTATCAGACGACCCCAACCCGCGTAAACGGTAAACGTCGCCATCGAAGGTCAGCAAAACGGCGTCGCCATTCGGAAAGAAATCGATCGCTACCGGGCGAATCCGCCGTTCCCAAGGATTTGGATACGGTATAATTGCCTCGTCCACCGCGTAGATTCCCTGCGGCTCTCCCATTTCGAATCCCGTATGGGCGGCGACAGGCCAGTGAGCGTCGCCTTTGGCCTCAGTCTTCCAAGAATCCTTCTGCCCGACTTCCGTCCCTTTCCAGAAGACTACCTGCGAATCGAGATCGTAATCCAAGCTAAGTCCGCTCGCCCCTTCGAACTGGTAGGTCGCATAACGCTTGTCCTTGAGATCGAGACCCGCATCCCAATCCGCCGATGGTCGGGCCTTTTCCCCAAGATCGGCTGCGATCAGGCCTACCTCGCCTTGAACGCCGCTCAAGCGAATCGAACGTCGCACCACCAAGCGGCCGTTCACACGCTCCACGCTGAACCGTTCGCGCGCCTCGCCTCCAAAGAGCGTGTACCGCAGTTCGGCTTCGTCACCCAAGTCCTCGATCCCAATCCATTGGCCCACCGACTCATCGAGCGGGCCGCGGCCCAGTTCCGTAGGATCCGTCCAAAGCGTTCGCGTATCTTCGAAAACGTATTCGCTCGGACGCTGCCATCCGGCATAGCGCCCCGTGCCGAAACGCGCCTCGCCCAAGGGTCGCGGGAGTTTCTTTTGACCTCCTCCCATCTTGCGCAAAGGCACTTCATAGGAAAGCATGGCCAAGCCCTGCGGCGTAAGATATCCCCCCTGCCAAATGCCCGCAACGCGCAACAACTCGGTGTCGAAACAGACGAATACATCCTCGTCGAGCGGCAGCACAACTGCCCTGGGAATCAAATTGTCGTCCGTGCCCGCCGGAACCAATTCTCGCAAATCGACCGTCGCTTCGACGAATGGGAACTTGGCATCCAAGATCTCTTTGTACAGGGGCTCGCCTCCTCGCTCGACGTAGGGCGACATGCCCCAAACGGAAACGGCGGAAAGCAGCAAACCCAGAAGTGCCCAGTTAGTTCGCATTGTAAGTCATTATTCCCATTTTAGTGATCTTGGACAATCGCCGAGCCTCAGCGGGGTCCAGGTCGATTGATACGGTCCGCATTGTTAGACTCGCCAGGCGTTTCGCCGCGAAAGGCCCCGTTCTCCACGACCCGTCTGCCGGTCACCCGACTGAATTCGTCCACCGAAACATTCTCCGGGGCGCTGTCGCCGGTCTGCTTGCGCCATTGAGCCAGGAGCTTGGCCAGTCGCTTCTGAATTCGCGCGTGCTCAGGATGACCCGCCAAGTTGTTCAGCTGATGCGGGTCCTTGCCGACATCGTACAATTCCACTCGGGGGCGTGGCGACAGAAAGACATCCTTTTGGGCAGCTGTCAGAGCATTCGCATCGCGCTTGGCTACCAAGTCGGCATGAGAAGGCGAACGGACCGAATCCGCGGGCCCTTGCCAGGCCTTGTCCACGCGATCGTTTTCCAGGTAAAGAAAGCCATCCGCTCGAATGCTGCGAGCCAGAGCTTCATAATCGTGCCAGTTGTGCTCCGAGAATGCGTAGCGACGAACCGACGCATCCGTGTCCTTGAAAATCCGTGACAAGCTCACGCCCTGGAACGTTGGCCCTGCCTTACCCCCCGCGGCCTCGATGATCGTCGGCGCCAGGTCGATGACGCTTACCAGACTGTCGCTCGGTCCCTGTGACGAAATACCCTTAGGCCAATGAGCCACTAGGGCCGTCTTCATGCCCGAGTCGTGCAAGCGTGTCTTAGAACGGGGAAAGGGACTGCCATTGTCCGCCAACACGAAGATCAAGGTATCGTCCAAAACGCCTTGAGTTTTCAGCTCGGCCACCACCTGACCAATGTAGTAGTCGAAGCGAGTGATCTCGTCATAGTAAGACGCCAAGTCCTGACGCGTCTCCGGAGCATCGACCAGGAACGGCGGCACGGTCACATCCGCAGGTTTCGTCCGTGGCCCGTAATCGGGCTTCCATTGATCGTCCCAAGCGCGATGGGCATCGCTCGAAGCGAACCAGAAAAAGAACGGTTTATCCTTCGGTCGATTCTGGGTCACCGACACCCAATTCGCCTCGCCTCCACGGCTGGCGCCCTTCTTCGAACTACGTCCATTGTCGACGTGATCGAAGGGATTGGTTTCGCGCGGGTTGACCCGCTTCATGTGATGCTTGCCTGACAAGGCCGTATAGTAGCCCTGATCCCGCAAGACCTCTGGGAGCCAGGGCAAGTGATCCGATATCGGCAGGTGCAGCTCGGCCGCCTTGCCATTATTATGCGGGTAGCGTCCCGTGATGATGCTCGCTCGACTGGGACTGCAGGAGCTGGCGGTCAGATAAGCCTGATCGAATCGAATCCCGTTCTCCGCCAGAGAATCGATATGCGGCGTCCGAACGCCCGCGTTGCCATAGCAGCCGTAATCGTCCCAGCTGACATCATCGGCTATGAAAACGATCGCGTTGGGCGCCGCCCCTGCCACTTGGGCAAATAAACCGGCGAGAGAAAGAAATGCGAGGGTACGAAAAACGAGCTTCATGAGCCGCCAAACAAAGTTAGAACGCAAAGGCAGGCAACCCAATAGTCCCAAGTATTCCCGACGCAAAACGATCCTATCGATTCGCGATACTGCTGGGGGAGTCAGAAGTCGCTGG
>Ga0208127_1000117_pt1 | contig 38322 bp, 30 predicted proteins | sample ETNtaG_6_FD_185751 | JGI IMG/M metagenome (GOLD analysis project Ga0208127, IMG submission 185751) | Marine microbial and viral communities from oxygen minimum zone, Eastern Pacific Ocean - ETNP201306SV45 (SPAdes) (version 2) | ecosystem: Environmental > Aquatic > Marine > Oceanic ... | reverse complement strand
TAGTAATTTCGTTATTCTTATATTTGTGCATTAAATTCCCATAAAATCCCATTTTTTTCTTGCAATATGGGGATTTGTCGTGCAGATATAGTTACAAGATGATTAGGGATTTATAAGGGACGCTAAGATCCTAAATTGAAAGTCAGGTTTCATACAGGCCCCAGTTTCATCTAAATAGTTGGAGTGCAGACACATTTCCCCCCCCAGATGTCTCACTTCGGCAGAGCCTGAAGTGGTCGGGCACGAATTCGGCGGATTGGGCAGTGGCAGTAGCCCAGTCCGTCTTTTCGTTTCTGTTCCGCGGAATGAGATTAATTGGGTGATTGAATTTGGTGCGTAGATTCAGAGGTGAAGGACTTAATAAAGTTGATAGTAAGGGTCGGGTTTCAATTCCAGCCCTGTTTCGGCGAGTAATTGAGTCTTGTGATCCAGGGTGGACGGATGGGCTACAGCCGGAACTCGTTATTGTTTACGGCGACAACAGGAAAAACTTTCTTGAGTGCTATACTATTCAAGCAATTGACGAAGTTGATCAGAAGATCAGTGATTTACCGAGAGGGTCAATTCAACGGAAGATGCTTGAAAGGCTTTTTCATGGTCAGAGTTTCCCTACATCTGTTGATGATACTGGAAGATTAGTTATTCCCCAAAGATTAAGGGAAAAAATAGGAATAAAAGCAGAGGCATATTTTATTGCTTCTGGAGATACGTTTCAAATATGGAACCCAGAAACATTTAAAGAAGACCAGGAAAAGGCGAATGCTTGGTTGCAGTCTCTTCCAGAAGATTTTGATCCTTTGATATATTTAGATGCCTCGGATCGTCAATCTGATGATTAATATGCAGTTTCCCGTTTCTAACTCGCCCCATATTCCCGTTTTAATTGAGCCCATTATAAATCTAATTTCTCCAGTCTCAGGATGCTGGCTTGATGGGACTTTTGGTGCAGGTGGTTATACCCGGGCGCTACTTGAGGCAGGAGCAGAAAAGGTTATTTCAATCGATCGAGATCCTCAGGTTTTCGATCTTGCAAAGGCTTGGGTGAGCAATTACCCGGACAAAATTCAGCTTCACAACGATAAATTTTCTAATTTAGGTAAGTATGGATCAGATTTAGATGGCATAGTCTTAGACCTTGGCCTTTCTTCAATGCAAATAGATGAGGCTTCTCGTGGCTTTTCCTTTATGAAAGACGGTCCTTTGGACATGCGAATGTCTAAAAGTGGACCAAGTGCTGCAGATCTAGTGAATACATCATCCGAAAGTGAGATCGCAAATATACTATATTTCTTTGGTGAGGAGAGGTCTAGCCGACGCATTGCAAATGCTATCGTTACAAGGCGAGCAGAGAGGCCATTCGTTTCGACGCTGGATCTATCCAATGTGATTGAAAATTGTCTGCCTAGAAAAAAACCTGGTGCAAGCCATCCTGCAACAAGATCATTTCAGGCGCTCAGAATAGCTATAAATGACGAATTCACCGAGCTATATGAAGCTCTATTTGCAGCAGAGAAAGCACTTCGGAGTGGAGGTATTTTAGCGATAGTAACTTTCCACTCGCTTGAAGACCGAATAGTGAAACGCTTTTTCCAACTTCGAAGTGGTTCTGCAGGAAATTCCAATAGATATGCCCCAGAATTAAAAAATGGACCTAAGCATTTTCAAGTAGTTAATCGAAAAGCAATTATTCCTCCAGATCAAGAACTATCGAATAACCCAAGAGCAAGATCTGCAAAACTTCGGATGGCAAAAAGACTGAGTTCTGAGCCAGGCTCGACTCTTCTACCAAGTCAACTTGGTATACCAGCAATACAAGGAAAACATTATGCGTAACTTTTTCTATATAATCATATTTGGTTTGGTTATTACTCTTGCATATTGGGCTTATCAGGAAAATGTAAAAACCCAGATGGCAATTAAAAAATCAGAAGAGTTTCAGACGGAAATTGGCAAAGCTCGAGCAAAGTTGTCTGTACTAAAAGCAGAGTGGGCATACCTAAACAGGCCTGAACGTCTTATTCATTTAACAAACCTTGGTTTTGATCAGTTAAAATTAGCTCCAATTAGAGCGACAAATTTTGGAGAGTTTAATCGTTTAAGCAATGGAACAAGTAATATTAAATGGAGCTCTGCTTTAAATACTGAGATATCCCAGTCGGAATTAAGGGTTTATACCAATGATTGAGCCAAGCGGCCGAATACCTTTGCGGCCGCTTGGTAAAGTTCTTGCGGCACGAGAAAGAGGCGAAAACACTGATGTAATCGAACAAGAAAATACCAGACAACGAAACCATGAAATTGACAGCCGCGAGCATTTAAAAGCAAAAGGCCGTTTGGTGGTTCTTGCAGCAGTATTTCTGTGTCTCTACGGAGTGCTAGTCGTTCGTATGGGGCACTTGGCAGCTTCAAATCCACACGAAACCCAAATTCAGTCAATAGGCTCATCTATTGTTGCACAAAGAGCAAATATTGTTGACAGGCGGGGGCGTATCTTGGCCACAAATCTTGATACTCATTCGCTTTACGCTGAAACGGCTCATTTAACAGATCCGAGAAGAGCCGCAGATGGGCTTGCAAAAATTTTTCCTGACTTGAAAGCGGACGAACTATACAAGGAGTTTAAGGGAAAAAGAAAGTTTCTCTGGATAAAAAAACGTATTAGTCCGGAAGCTTATCAAGCGGTACACGATCTGGGCGATCCTGGGTTACGCTTTGGCCCGCGAGAAATGCGACTTTATCCAAATGGTAAATTAGCTGCGCATGTTCTTGGGGGAGCGAGCTTTGGTCGGGAGGGTGTGCATTCTGCTGAGGTAATTGGGGTCGCGGGTGTGGAAAAAACATTTGACGAGAGATTGAGGAGCCCAGCATCATCAGCTAACCCTCTTGAACTTTCAATCGACTTGTCAGTGCAAGCAGCAGTAGAGAGTGTTTTAGAGAGCGGGATGTCGCTTCTGAATGCCAAAGGAGCCGCCGCGATTTTGATGGATGTTAACAACGGCGAAATTATTTCACTTGCATCACTCCCCGACTTTGATCCTAATCATCGACCGAAATTACCTTCTAGTGGCGATCCCGGAAACAGTCCACTGTTCAATCGGGCAATCCAAGGTGTATACGAGTTGGGTTCCACATTTAAAATCTTTGCCATAGCACAGGCATTGGAGCTTAACCTGGTTTCTCCAGAAACTATGATTAATGTAAGTGGCCCTTTAAGATGGGGAAAATTTAAAATACGAGATTTCCACAATTACGGATCTGAGCTTTCAGTTAAAAAAGTAATTTCAAAATCCTCTAATATAGGGACCGCTAGAATTGCACAGGAAATAGGATCTTCAGAACAGCAAAATTTTTTAAAATCATTAGGATTTTTTGATATTGTGCCATTAGAAATGGTCGAAGCATCAGGAGGCAAGCCATTGCTTCCAAAGAAGTGGTCCGAATTATCAACGATGACAATTTCCTATGGGCACGGTTTGTCAGCTACTCCTCTTCATCTGGCTACAGCTTATGCTGCCATAGGCAATGGAGGTTACAAGGTTACACCAACACTGCAAATTCAGGAAAATCAAAAATATGGCGAGCGGGTCATTTCTGAAAAAGTCGCAAAGCAAGCTTTGACTATGTTGCGAAGCGTCGTCACGGAAGGCACGGCTACAATGGCGGAAGTACCAGGTTATCCAGTGGCTGGCAAAACGGGAACCGCTGATAAGCCCAGCCCAACGGGTAGATACTATGAAGACAAGGTCATAACAAATTTTGCCGCATTGTTTCCTGCGAACAACCCCAAATATGTATTAGTTGTAACCATGGATGAGCCTGAAGATAATACCGGAGAAGAAGTTCGGCGTACCGCGGGATGGACAGCTGTACCAGTAGCGGCAGAAATAATCACGAGAATAGCTCCGTTACTGGGATTGAGGCCTCAAAATAATAAAGATAACTTATTTAAAGTTTTGCCCGCAAAAATGAACTAAGATATCTTTATTACAATCGAATTAAAAACATGTGTTTTCTATGAAGTTGCAAAATAAAACATTGTCCGATTTAGGCCTTACCTCTCAAAGTGGTGCAAATCCAGCAATAACTGGCATAACTAATGATAGCAGAAAAGTCTGTGACGGCTTCTTGTTTGCAGCGTTGCCTGGCGTAAATTCGCATGGAATTAATTTTGTGTCCTCGGCAATTCAAGCTGGTGCTTCCGCTATCCTAACTGATAAAATCGGGTACTCTAAATATTTAAGTAATTCAAACACTTCCAATGTTGTTTTTGTTGTGGTTGAAAATCCGAGAGAAACACTAGCTCGCTGTGCTGCTCTTTGGTTTGAACAGCAGCCCGCTCAAATAGTGGCAGTTACTGGTACAAACGGTAAGACATCTGTAGCCAGTTTCTGCCAACAGATCTGGAGTAATTTAGATATTGAGGCAGTCAGCATTGGAACCAATGGAGTTCGTGGAGCGTGGACGCAGTCATTAAGGCATACAACCCCTGACGCATTGGAAATGCATCAACTGCTCTTCAACTTGAAAGCGAATGGAATAGATCATGTTGCACTAGAAGCTTCGAGCCATGGTCTTGATCAAAGCCGGCTAGATGGTGTCCAATTTTCGGGGGCTTGTTTTACCAATTTTTCTCAAGATCATTTGGATTACCATAAGTCTAAAGACGACTATTTTGAAGCTAAAGCATTATTGTTTAGACAACTCCTCACAAGCGATAAGACTGCAGTATTCAATGTTAATAACAACAGAATAAAATTATTGGCGGAAGAACTTAAATCACAGGGTAACTTAGTTGTTACTTTGGGCAAATCCGAAGGCTCGAATATACAATTAAAAAGGCAAACTTTCGATAGTTCTGGTCAGGAAGTTTTCTTTAAATATGATGGAATTCTTTACCAAAAAAGATTAAATTTAATAGGTGGTTTTCAGGCTGAAAATGTCCTTATGGCGGCCGCATTGGTCATTTCCCTTGGTTCTGAGCCGCAAGATGTTTTCAATGTTCTTCATAATTTAATCACAGTTAGAGGTCGTATGGAACTTGCAGCCTCAAGAGCAAATGGAGCAAGTGTATTTGTCGATTACGCCCATACTCCGGATGCAATTGAGACTGCAATTAAATCGCTAAGACCGCACGTTTTTGGAAGAATAATTGCTGTGATAGGTGCAGGTGGGGATCGTGATCAGTCCAAAAGGCCTCTTATGGGACTCGCCGCCTCTCAAAACGCAGATGTTGTAATCGTTACGGATGATAATCCTAGAAGCGAGGATCCAGCTAAAATTCGGCAAATGATTATCAAAGATTTAAGTCGTGATGCCATTCATGAATATGGCGATAGGGCAGAAGCAATTTTAAGAGCAGTTGATATGCTTGATGTGGGTGATGCTTTAATAATATGTGGAAAAGGACATGAAACTGGCCAAGTAATTGGTAATGATACTCTTCCATTTGATGATGCCGAACAGGCTTCAATATCTGTTGAAGCATTGGATGGAGCTTTATGATGCTGTGGTCCCAGAGTGACTTAGTTAAAGCTACTGCTGGCGGCCTTATCGGTGACTGGCGAAATGATGGCATCGCAGGGGTTTCAATAGATAGTAGATCGATTAAATCAGATGAACTATTTGTTGCCGTTAAGGCAAAACGTGATGGTCACAATTTTATCAATGACGCTATAAGATTGGGGGCTAAAGGTGCTCTGGTTGATCATATTCCTGCTGACATTCCCTCGAATACTCCTTTGCTTTTGGTACCATCTGTACAAGAAGCACTTGAAAACTTGGGCAAGTATCGAAGAGAAAAAAGCCAAGCAAAATTGGTTGCTATAACTGGATCAGTTGGGAAGACCTCATCAAAAAACATGCTCAAAACCATTCTGGAGCTTCAGGGTAAAACGCATGCTTCGCCTGCCAGTTTTAATAATTATCTTGGTGTTCCTTTGACACTAGCGAACTTACCAATCGACGCAGCTTATGCCGTAGTAGAAATTGGAATGAATAAACCTGGTGAAATTGAGCCATTGGCAAGAATGGCTGCTGCGGATGTAGTATTAATAACTGCAATTGGCAAAGCTCACTTGGAAGCTTTTGGAGATATAGCTGGAATTGCTCATGAGAAAGCCCAGATCGTGAAGGGCCTAAAAAGTAGAGGGATTGCGGTATTAAATGCTGATACTCCCGGTTACGAAATTTTGAAAAAACAAACTATAAAAAATGGCAGCCAATTTATTTCTTTTGGTGGAATAGATAGTAATCTTAGAGCTAAAAAAATGCAAAAACTTAACGGTAGAATTAAGGTCCAGTGCCAATTTAATGATAGAGATTTAGAGTTTATCGTTGGTTCATCTGGCTTCCATTTTGCGGAAAATTCGTTAGGTGTTCTGCTTTGTGTAGACTGTCTTGGGGCTGACATTGAAAAGGCATCGCAAGATCTGGCTAAATGGGAGCCATCAAGTGGTCGGGGTTCTTTTGAAAAAATTCTCTTACCCTCCGGTAATATTTTTTTGATCGACGACGCTTTCAATGCAAACCCATCCTCGATGAAATCTGCTTTGCAGCTTTTGTCTCAAAGAACTTTAAACTGTAGCCGAAGAGTAGCTTTTTTAGGTGACATGTTAGAGCTCGGTGAGAATGAAGTTATGCTTCATGAGGAAATAATATCCTGGCCAGAGTTAGCCGATGTCGATATTATTCATACTTTGGGCCCTTTGATGCATTATTTACATAAAAAACTGCCTTCTAATATAAAAGGTTGCCATTATGAGAGTAAAAATGAGTTAATTTCTGATTTGGAAAATATACTTCAAGAGGGTGATAAAGTTTTAGTTAAATCGTCAAAGAGTGTAGGATTGTCGTCCATAGTGGACGCAATTCGCTCCATGAAGAAATAAATTAAGTCTAAATGTGCGAAAGGGATTTATAAATGTTGTATTGGCTTACGGCTCTGTCAGATGGAGGAGATTTCTTTAATCTTTTCCGTTATATTACCTTTCGAGCTGGGGGAGCTTTTTTTACGGCTCTAATCTTTGGTTTTGTTTTTGGCAGGCCATTAATTAATGTGCTACGACGTAGACAGGGCAAGGGACAACCTATCCGTGACGATGGTCCTGAAGCGCATGCGGCAAAGTCAGGAACTCCTACGATGGGAGGCTTACTTGTTTTATCGGCATTAGTTTTTTCAACAGTTATGTGGGCCAGGCTTGATAATAATTATGTAATTATAGTCCTTTTTGTAACAATTTGTTTTGGTGGGATAGGGTTTATCGATGACTATCTTAAGGTAAGTCGTCAGAATCCAAAGGGTGTATCAAGTAAAATACGTTTGTTATCTGGATTCTTGGTAGCCGCCGTGGCAGCATATTTTATTGCTACTAATCATCCAGACGCATTGCAAAATCGGTTGGCCCTCCCGATTTTTAAAAATTTGCTGGTTGATCTTGGGTTTTTATTTGTTCCCTTTGCAATGATTGTAATTGTTGGGTCGGCGAATGCCGTAAATTTGACTGATGGCTTGGACGGATTAGCCATAATGCCAGTGATGATTGCAGCCGGCGCTCTTGGGATAATTGCTTATGCTGTGGGAAGAGTAGATTTTACTGAATATTTGGATGTTCATTATGTCAATGGTACGGGGGAAATTCTAATTCTTTGCTCTGGGATTTTTGGTGCAGGATTAGGTTTTCTCTGGTATAATGCACCACCAGCTGCCGTTTTTATGGGCGATACAGGGTCTTTGGCGCTCGGGGGTGCTCTCGGTGCAGTTGCCGTTGCTACGAAACATGAAATAGTTCTTGCAATTGTTGGGGGGCTTTTTGTCGTTGAGGCGCTCTCAGTAATTATACAAGTACTTTACTTCAAAATGACAGGTAAAAGAGTATTCTTGATGGCGCCAATCCATCATCATTTTGAGAAAAAAGGGTGGGCAGAACCTCAAATAGTCATTCGTTTTTGGATAATTTCACTCATTCTTGCCATGGTGGGTTTGGCGACTTTGAAAGTAAGATAATGCGGATATAAAATATCAAGAGATTTAGTAAGTGAGTTTATGATGCGCGTAGTCAAGGGTGAGACCTGTGATAAAATTACAGGTATCTAGTAATGAGAATTTCGTAGTTTTAGGCCTTGGTCGGTCTGGGATGACATCTGCTCGCGCTTTAAATGCGAGCGGTGCCAACGTGATTTGTTGGGATGATGACCCGGAAAAAAGAAGTTTAGTATCATCACAGGGTTTGAGAGTTATGGGCTCGGTTTCGGATTTTGATTGGGAAAGCATCGATCGCTTAATTATAAGTCCTGGGGTCCCACATCATTTTCCCTTACCGCATCCGATAGTATCGGCGGCGGTTTCTGCAGGCGTTTTGATTGACAATGATGTAGGACTTTTTTTTCAGTCTATTGCAAATAAGAGCTGGGACAAGTTTTCAGTACGACCTAGAATAGTTGCGGTTACAGGTTCTAACGGAAAGTCCACTACAGCATCATTATTGCATCATATTTTTTTAAAGCTTGGATATAAATCACAGCTCGCTGGTAACATTGGGCGCGGTGTTTTGGATATTGATCCACCTGAAAATAATGAGATAATCGTGCTCGAGCTATCATCGTATCAAATTGAAGTTGCAAGAATTTTATCACCTGACCTTGCTATTTTTACAAACTTTAGTGCTGATCATCTTGAGCGCCATGGAGGCATTGGAGGTTATCTGGCTGCAAAGCGCCGATTATTTACTCAAGGCTGTCCAGATTACTCTATAATTGGAGTTGATGAATTGGCAGGACTTAATTTGGCTCAACAGCTTTCTGCAAGCATAGGTGATGAAAGTATCATTCGAGTTTCTGCTACAAAACAAATGAGAAGATTTGATTGGTCTATTTTTTTGGACGCTGGCTACTTGGTAGAACACCGAAAAGGAAAACAAATAAATTCAACTGATTTAAAGGTTTTTGATAATTTTGTTGGTCCTCATAGTTACCAGAATGCGGCCAGTGCATACGCTGCTTGTAGGGCACTGGGAATGTCACCTCGTAAAATTGTCGAAGCAATGAAAGGATTTGATGGGCTCGCACACCGATCCCAAAAAATTGCCGCGGTTAACGGTATTACGTTCATAAATGACAGCAAAGCCACCAATGTGGAAAGTGCCATGATGTCTTTGAGTGCCTATGAGAATATTCGTTGGATATGTGGTGGCCAGCAAAAAGATGGGGGCTTGTCCAAACTAAACTCGGTCACACAAAAAGTTAGGCGTGCTTATGTTATCGGAGCTGAAGCAGAAAATATATCAAAGCAATTAACATGTGAAAATGTCGTTTGTGGCGATATGCGACAGGCAGTTGAATGCGCTGTAAAAGACTCGGAGAGTGGCGATGTGGTTTTACTGGCTCCTGCAGCATCAAGTTTCGACCAATATGATAATTTTGAGCGCCGTGGTGAGGATTTTGTGGAGCAGGTAGAGAGAATTATTAAAAACTTTCACGAAAAGACTACTTACTAAATGTGACAATTTTGACATCCACTTGCCGATTCAAAGCAAACTAATACTAGTATTTTTATAAAAAATTTGTAAAATAAACAAACAGATCTCAGCAAATGGGACAATAAGCAGAGCTAGGCAGGTAAAATGACGGAAATGGCGTATGGTTCCGTTGGAACTGTAGAAGGAGAAGCAGTTCTTTCGCGCTGGTGGAGAACATTAGATAAATCTGTTCTTACCGCCATCCTTATTCTTTTCAGTATTGGATTGTTATTAGGTCTTGCGTCGTCGCCGCCGTTGGCGGAAAAAAATGGGTTAGCACCGTTTCATTATGTGTATCGACAGGCTATCTTCGGTTCTTTTGCGCTGTTTTTAATGGTAGTTTTTTCCATGCTGCCATCCAAAGTCATTAGAAGACTTGGTGTAATTGGATTTTTATTATGTTTCGTAGCATTAGGTTTGCTACCTTTTTTTGGTACTGATTTCGGTAAGGGCGCCGTACGATGGTACGGTTTGGGTTTTGTATCAGTCCAGCCTTCAGAATTTTTAAAACCTGGCTTTATTGTGACTGTTGCCTGGCTAATTTCGGCAAACGGTCAAATTAATGGGCCACCAGGGCGTTTGTGGTCATTTATTATTACAATGCTCGTTGTAGCTTTGTTAATTATCCAACCAGACTTTGGTCAAGCATGCCTAATACTTTTCGGTTGGGGTATTATTTATTTTGTTGCGGGCGCCTCCTTTATTTTGTTAGCAGCGTTAGCCTTGATGGTTTTGGCCGCAGGATCAATCGCATATTCATATTCTGAGCACTTTGCGAAACGGATTGATGGTTTTTTATCTCCTGATATTGATCCGCGCACGCAACTTGGCTACGCAACTAACGCGATACAGGAGGGTGGTTTTTTTGGAGTGGGTGTTGGTGAAGGGCAGGTTAAATGGTCTTTGCCAGATGCTCACACAGATTTCATAATTTCAGTTGCTGCTGAAGAGTATGGATTGTTCTTAGTTGTATTGATTATACTTCTTTTTACCTGGATCGTGCTTGCTTCATTAATTAGGCTTTTAAAGGAAAAAGATGCATTTAACCGCTTGGCTGGTTCTGGTCTGGTTGCAATGTTTGGAATTCAAGCCATTATAAACGTCGGAGTAGCTGTAAGATTGCTTCCTGCTAAGGGTATGACATTGCCGTTTGTAAGTTATGGTGGCTCTTCAATAATTGCCATGGGTATTACTACAGGTATGCTTTTGGCCTTAACGCGGGTAAGGCCTCAAAAAGATATAGGCGATATTTTCAATGGGCGTTAATTTATGAGTGCTCCCTTGTTGGTTTTGGCGGCTGGTGGAACAGGAGGCCATATGTTTCCGGCACAGGCACTTGCTGAGGAAATGGTATCAATCGGCTGGAGGGTAAAGCTGTCCACGGATAAGCGAGGGGCACGTTACGCCAAAAACTTTCCATCAGAAGTTGAGCTTTCGGTTATTAAATCTGCAACCTTTGCAGGAGGCTCTTTTTTAGGAAAGTTACTGGTTCCATTGGTTATATTTTATGGAGTGTTGCAGTCCTTGCTTTGGTTTAAAAATAACAAACCAAGCTGTGTGGTGGGTTTTGGTGGATATCCCAGTATTCCTGCCGTTTTGGCAGCTTTTATTTGGCGGATACCAACAATCTTGCATGAGCAAAACGGCGTTTTAGGGAAGGTCAATAAAATTTTTTCTAAAAGGGTGGATTTTGTGGCTTATGGTATAGCATCAGAAAAGCTTAACTCTAAGAATTCTATTTATATTGGCAATCCAGTTAGAAATTCTGTTTTAAATTTTAGTGCATCTCCTTACATTCCTCCAGGTGATTATCCAATAAATGTATTGGTTATTGGAGGTAGCCAGGGTGCCAGAATTATGTCCGACATCGTACCTATTGCTTTATCAAAATTGTCAGAAAAGAATATAAAAAATATAAGAGTCGCTCATCAGGCTCGACCCGAAGATATAAATCGAGTGATTAAATTGTACTCTGAAAATAACATCAAAGCAGAGGTTGCTAGCTTTTTTGATGATGCGCCTAGGCGAATTTCAGAAGCTCAACTAGTTATAAGTAGGTCAGGAGCTTCTTCTATTGCAGACATTGCTACAATTGGGCGCCCATCAATTTTGGTTCCTTTAAAATCTGCTATTAGAGATGAGCAGTCTGTGAACGCCTTAAGTATGACGAGTGTAAACTCAGCCATAAGTTTTGCAGAAGATGATTTCACTGTAGATAAGCTTGCAAAATGCATTACTAAGTTTTTATCTTCCCCAAAGAAAGCTGAGGCAATGGCTGCAGCGGCATTAAATAGGTCTTCTAAAAATTCTGTTAAAATGCTGTCTGATCTAATACTTAATCTGGTACAAAAAAAGAAAGAAGTATCGACGCCTTCGGCCAAGCCATTAAAAAAGCGAACTTAGTAATGAATGTCTCTACAAAGTTTCCGGTAGATATTGGACCAATACATTTTATCGGAATTGGTGGTATCGGCATGTCTGGTATTGCGGAAATTTTAATTAACCAAGGTTATTCTGTTCAAGGTTCGGATTTGAGGGAAACAGAAATTACATTACGGTTAGAGAGAATGGGTGCGTCAATAAAAATTGGCCATGATAAAAATAACCTTAAGAACGCGGCTGTTGTCGTGATTTCGTCTGCAATCACTAAGAAAAATCCTGAGTTGAACTATGCTCGTTCCGCAGGTTTGCCGGTTGTACGACGAGCCGAAATGTTGGCAGAGTTAATGAGAATGAAATCAAACGTGGCAATAGCTGGCACACATGGTAAAACCACCACTACCACTTTGGTCGCTACTTTGTTAGACGAAGGTGATTTTGATCCCACAGTTATTAATGGAGGAATAATCCATGCGTACGGCTCGAATGCAAGGGCTGGAGATGGTGAGTGGATGGTTGTGGAGGCCGACGAAAGCGATGGAACCTTTACTAGGCTACCTGCAACCATAGCGGTTGTCACTAACATAGACCCCGAGCATTTGGAGCATTGGGGTAACTTCGACTCGTTAAGAAAAGGGTTTCTGGATTTTATTTCTAATATTCCTTTTTATGGAATAGCCATTTGCTGTAGTGACCATCCCGAAGTGCAAAAACTTATTGGCAAAATCTCTGATCGCCGAATAAAAACCTTTGGCCTCAATGCTCAGTCTGACGTTCGAGCAATAAATCTCAATTATAAAAATGGTCGAGCCTATTTTGATATTAGGTTCCAGCAGGAGAAATTTACAATTAACGACTGTGTTCTTCCTATGCCTGGCGACCATAATGTTTCAAATGCATTGGGAGCAGTTGCGGTCGCACACCATCTAGGTATTGAAAATGCTAAAATCCGTGAGGCTTTAGCGAAATTTAAGGGTGTTAATCGTAGGTTTACTAAGGTAGGTGAAGTTAACGGTGTAACTATAATTGATGACTATGGTCATCACCCAGTTGAGATATCCGCAGTATTAAGGGCTGCAAGGCAGATAAGTTCGGGACGAGTTATAGCCGTTCATCAGCCTCACAGGTATACCCGTCTTAATGCTCTATTCAAAGATTTTTGTTCCTGTTTTAATGACGCCGATATAGTTGCAATTGGGGATGTTTACTCCGCTGGAGAAAAGACAATACCAGGAGCAAGTAGAGATGATCTCGTAACTGGCTTGGTTAGTCACGGCCATCGTCATGCTGTTGCGGTTTCTAGTTTACAAGACTTGTCACAACTTATCGCAAAAAATGCTAAATCTGGCGATATTGTGATATGTCTAGGGGCTGGTACTATAAGCTCTTGGGCCAATAGCCTTCCAAAATTATTATATTCCGAGTGTTAACATGCTAGTAAAATTTCCTAAAGCTCGCGGTAAATTTAATAACAATCAGATGCTTTCTGAGCTAACGTGGTTAAGAGTAGGCGGCCCGGCTGAATATTTTTTCCAACCCGCTGACCTGGAAGATTTGATGAGTTTTATGTCAAATTTACCGGACAATCTATCATTTTTCCCATTAGGTGTAGGCTCCAATCTTCTTGTTCGGGATGGTGGTATAAAAGGTGCAGTCGTTAGACTTGGTAGGGGATTTAATTCTGTTGAGGTGTCAAATGGCTTAGTGGTAGCAGGCGCCGCAGCTTTAGATGCTTTTGTTGCTCGAACAGCTGCTGATCATGGCTATGATTTAACATTCCTACGCACTATTCCTGGTTCTATAGGAGGTGCCCTAAAAATGAATGCGGGGTGTTATGGAAGATATATTTCAGATTACTTTGTATCAGCAAATGCCGTGAACCGAAGTGGTGAAATTGTAAAGTTAGATAAGACCGATGTTTCTTTCTCCTATAGGAATACTGCTTTACCAGCTGATCTTATCATAGTTAACGTCACATTTGCGCCGCCTCATGGTGAGGTTGAGGTCTTGCATGAAAAAATGCGTATACAGAAACAAAAAAGAGATAATGAGCAGCCAACTAAGGATGTTACTGCAGGAAGTACGTTTCGTAATCCTTGTGGATTTTCGAGTTCAGGCCAGGGGAATGAAGATCATAAGCTCAAAGCTTGGAAAGTAATTGAGGATGCTGGGCTTAGAGGCTATCAAATAGGTGCGGCCAAAATGCATGAAAAGCACCCAAATTTTTTAACGAACACGGGTGGCGCTACAGCATCGGAACTTGAGGAATTGGGTGAGCTTGTAAGAAAAAAGGTTTTCAATAATTCTGGAATTGATTTAAAGTGGGAAATTATTAGGGTCGGAGATCCTTAAAAAAGACGTCATGTAAAAGGCGCAAAGGCCTAAAAAGGGCAAGTGAGGCGATGGGCATTTCGAGCGGAAAAGGTCCCAGAGTTGCAGTATTGATGGGTGGTCACTCCCTGGAGAGGGAGGTTTCGCTCGTTTCTGGACAGGCATGTTCTGCAGCTTTAAGGGGCAAAGATTTTCAGGTTATAGAGCTTGATGCTGGGCGTGATGTTGTTCAGGGCTTATCTGAATTAAGGCCTGATGTTGTTTTTAATGCTCTGCATGGTCGATGGGGAGAGGATGGATCTATCCAAGGATTGCTGGAATGGTTGAGAATTCCCTATACTCATTCTGGAGTTATGGCGTCAGCACTTGCCATGGATAAACAGAGAAGCAAGCATATTTTCTCCAATTCTGGTTTACCAACGGCACCAGGTTTTATGATTGATAAATCAGGTTTATTGACTTCGCATCCACTGGACAAGCCATACGTGGTAAAACCAATTAATGAAGGATCTTCTATTGGCGTTTATTTTGTAAATCCAAAAGAAGATCCGCCACTTAAAGTCGCTTCTGAGATGCCAAATATTCTTATGGTAGAGGAATATATTCCAGGCAGAGAACTTACAGTAACTGTGATGGGTAAAAAAGCTTTAGCTGTTACCGATATAATCACACAAAATTGGTATGATTACGATGCCAAATACAAAAAAGGTGGATCCATTCACGAGGTGCCTGCCAAAATTCCAAAAATAATCCAAGAAAAATGTCTTGAATATGCTCTTAGTGCTCATGAATTGATCGGATGTCGAGGAATAAGTAGAGCGGATTTTCGTTGGGATGAAAGTTTGGGATTGGATGGATTAATTCTCCTGGAAATTAATACTCAACCTGGAATGACACCTACCTCCCTTGTCCCAGAACAGGCTCAGATCTGTGGGATTAAATTTGATGATCTATGTCACTGGCTCGTGGAGGACGCATCATGCGATCGTTGAAATATACGCTGGGAAGAAAAATTGATCCGGCTCCTTCGATTGTCTCGTATCGCCTGATGCGATTATTGCTGACGCCCCGATTACGATTAATTCTCACTTTAGGGTTACCATCGCTTTTTATTTTTTGTGGTACGTTAGTTTTTTTTCTTAATACTAACATTCAGGAAAATATTGATGTATTAAAAAAAGACTTGAAAAGTTTAATCGTTGAAAGACCGGAATTCATGATTGAAGTAGCCGCTATCGATGGTGCTTCTGATCAGTTGGCAAACGAAATTAGAGAAATAATACCATTAGATTTTCCGGTGAGCTATTTTGATTTAGACATAAAATACCTCCACAAAGTTGTTAACGATATTCCGGCGGTTGCCTCCGCGTCTATAAAAATTACGGTAAGCGGAGTTCTTCAGATTGAAGTTTTGGAGCGCACGCCGGCTTTTATTTGGCGTAAAAATAATTTGATGTCTGTTCTTGATGTAAATGGTAATTTTATAAGATTAGCAAGCTCGCGGCTTGATTATCCAGAACTCCCCTTGATCATAGGTGAAGCCGCAAATCTGGCAGTTTCAGAGGTATCGAGTTTGATGAAAGATAATCGAAAATTTTTAGATCAGGTGAGGGCTTTTATAAGAGTTGGGGAACGTCGGTGGGACCTTGTCTTAGATAACAATCTTCGAATTTTGCTCCCTCAAAGGGAGTTTTTAGCCGCATTCGATCGCATGATGTTAATGAATGACTCGGGCTCGTTATTTTCTGGTCATTTATCAAGTATTGATATGAGACTAATAGAACGGCCAACAGTGAGGGTGCGCGGAGTGTCCATGGACACTTTAATGTACAATAGCAGTGGGGATTTATAATAATGGCTGACTTATACGAGCTGCAGCGAGCAATGCGAGCAATGCGCCAATCAGCATTGCAACGTGGTGCATTGGCGATACTAGATTTGGGCAGTACAAAAATTGGGTGTTTAATTTTACGTTTTGATGGTCTGGATCCTAGCCTCGCCTCGGATCAAGTCGGGTCTTTAGCGGGCCAGTCATCGTTTCAGGTTGTTGGATCTGCAATAACCCGCTCTCGTGGAATTGAATTTGGCGAAATATCCTCGATGCAAGAAGCAGAGAGGGCAATTCGGACGGTTCTACAATCTGCTCAGAAAATGGCTAATTTAAGAGTTGATCACTTGATTGCATGTTTTTCAGGCGGTGGTCCGCGCTCGTATGGATTAAACGGTGTTATTAAAATTGAAAATCAAATTGTGCGAGACGAAGATATTGCACGAGTTTTGAGCTCATGCGATTTACCTGATATAGGTGATGGCAGAGAAATATTACATGCGCAGCCTGTAAATTTCGCGTTAGATCACCGATCTGGGCTTGTAGACCCTAGGGGCCAAATCGGAAACAATTTGGACGTGGATTTACACATGCTTACTGTGAGAGCTAAAACAATCAGGGATTTGGCTCATTGTGTAAAAAGGTGTGATTTAGAGTTGGCTGGGGTGGCGTCAGCTGCTTATGTTTCTGGCAGATCAACATTGGTAGAAGATGAGCAGGAGCTCGGCGCAGTTTGTATTGACTTTGGTGGCGGCTCCACAAGTTATTCTATTTTTCTTAAACAGCATATGATTTTCGCAGGTTCGATAATGCTTGGGGGCAATCATGTGACCCGTGATATTTCGTTAGGTCTCCAGGTTCCTATGGCGGTTGCTGAAAAAATTAAGACTAAGAATGGGGGGTTGATAGCTACTGGTATTGATGATCGTGACTTAATTGAAGTTGGGGGTGAAACAGGTGATTGGGAGCATGATAGACGCACCGTAACTCGCAGTGAGCTTATAGGTATAATGAGGCCACGTATTGAAGAAATTTTAGAGGATGTTAGGGCTCAACTCGAAATAGCAGGTTTTTACGAGCTAAAAAGTCAAAAGTTTGTTTTAACTGGCGGAACAAGTCAGATTCCTGGCCTAGATACCCTTGCAAGTCGTATACTTGGACAGCAAGTTCGCATTGGCAGACCACTTAGAATACATCGTTTACCTCAAGCTTATTCTGGATCAAGCTGTTCGGCCTTGGTTGGGCTAGCACTTTTTGCGGCGCATCCCCAAGATGAGTGGTGGGATTTTGAATTGCCGAACTCCAGTTACTCATCTCGAACTGTTCGGAAAGCTGTGCGTTGGCTACGCGAAAATTGGTAGGATCTATATATAGGTATCTTATCAAAATAACAGCATTTTATAAATAGTGGATACTATATTATGTATGAATCTGTCATTTTTTAGTGACCTTTTATAAATTTTTCGTTATAAACGAGTCATATATTAATTTCGAAAAAATAGAATCCATTATTGGATAACGGGCGGACCTGACAATGACTTTAAATTTATCGATACCAGAGCAGAATGATCTGCGACCTAAAATTACTGTTTGCGGCGTTGGCGGTGCAGGGGGCAATGCTGTCAACAATATGATTGAAAAAAGTCTGGACGGAGTTGATTTTGTCACTGCAAATACTGATGCTCAGGCGCTTCAGCAGAGCCGTGCGAACAGCAAAATACAGCTTGGAGTGAAAGTAACCGAAGGTCTGGGGGCTGGCGCTAGAGCATCTGTGGGAGCAGCTGCCGCTGAAGAAAGCATTGAGCAGATTGTTGATCAACTTGCTGGTTCTCACATGTGCTTTATAACGGCCGGAATGGGCGGCGGTACCGGAACTGGAGCTGCCCCAATTATAGCCCAAGCTGCTCGAGAGTTAGGTGTATTGACCGTTGGTGTTGTAACAAAGCCGTTCCAATTTGAAGGCGTAAAGCGCATGCGTCAGGCAGAGGAAGGTGTAGAAGCGCTTCAGAAAATGGTTGATACGCTAATTATAATCCCAAACCAAAATTTATTCAGGATTGCCACAGAAAAAACAACATTCACTGAAGCCTTCAGTATGGCAGATGACGTCTTGTACCAGGGTGTAAAAGGCGTAACAGATTTAATGGTTCGTCCCGGTTTAATAAATCTAGATTTTGCAGATGTGCGGGCAGTCATGGATGAGATGGGTAAAGCAATGATGGGCACTGGAGAAGCTGACGGTGAAGACCGAGCAATTCAGTCGGCCGAAAAAGCTATTGCAAATCCACTTCTTGACGAGATTAGCCTAAGAGGCGCAAAGGGTGTTCTCATTAATATCACAGGTGGTTATGATTTGACTCTTTTTGAATTAGATGAGGCTGCGAATAGGATTAGAGAAGAGGTTGATCCAGAGGCAAATATAATTGTTGGTTCAACTCTTGACCCAAATTTGGAAGGTGTTATGCGTGTATCAGTTGTCGCAACAGGCATAGACGCTACTAGTAAACTTAATCCTATTTCTGATAGTATAAGAGAGCGATCTTCGTATATGCCAAGACGGGTCTCCGTTGTGGAAGAGAGTAAAAATATAAATGGATTGGTAGAGAAGGCTAATTCAGCCAAAATGGAGGATCATGAGAAAGAAGTATCTATGCCTTCAACAGAACCAGGTCTATTCGAGACACAAAATAAGCTAGCTGGAACTGAATTCGACCCTACTACAGCCGGTGAAGATACGTCCTTTAATCAGCAAGTTAATTCTGTTTATGCCTCACAAAGCAATCAAAGTAGTAATGAGCAAACCAGTGCTGATAATTTGACCCCGCCGCCGCCGGGTACTCCGTCCAAAGAAACCATGGAGCGTCTTCGTGCTGCCGTATCAAAATCACCAAATAATCAGACTTTAACTTCGAAACCGATGGTTGCCACCAAGAACCCAGAGATTAAAGACAAACCGCGTTTTGGTATAGGCTCGCTAATTAATAGAATGGCAGGTACTGGTCAGGCAGAGCCTACGCAAAATGATATTCCAAAGGCTCAGAAAGATAATGGCCAGAATAATTATAATGCCGAAAATGAAGAATTAGATTCTAACAAGGAAAAGATAGAAGTTCCCGCGTTTTTGAGACGCCAAGCAAACTAAGTGACCTATAATTTCCGGCAAAATGCGTTTTAAGAAGCAAATGACTTTGTAATCATGCTTTGTAACAATTAGTTACAAAGTTTGAGTTGTCTACTGTCTTTTTGCGATATACGGTACGCTTATTGTATCACTCTGAGGCAGTACGTTGCAAACAACTCTTGAAAGCTCAATAACATTTTCTGGAATAGGTTTGCACTCAGGAAGAGACGTAACGCTTACCCTTAAGCCCGCACCTGAGAATCATGGGATTTTATTTGAACGGAGAGATATTCAAATCGGAAATCCGGTAGTGCGAGCGAGATGGGATTATGTGTCGGAGACCACACTTTGTACCAAATTAATGAATGAAGATGGTACTGCAATTTCGACAATAGAACATCTTATGGCGGCACTTGCCGGTTGCGGTGTCACTAATACGTTGATTGAGATTGATAGTGAGGAAGTTCCTATTTTAGATGGGAGTGCAGCCCCTTTCGTTAAGCAAATACTAGAGGTTGGTATAAAGACAATTAGTTCCTCGTCGAGAATTATAAGGATTACCCGTCCAGTGATTTTTGAAAATCAGTCTGGCTGGGCAAGTTTAACCCCATATGATCGTCCAGAAATGGAGTATTTTATTGATTTCGATGATTGTGTGATTGGCAAACAAAGTAAGATACTCAATATGTCTAACGGCTCATTTGTAAAAGAGCTTTGTAGCAGTAGGACCTTTTGCAGTAACAAAGATGTCGAGACCATGCGAGAGAACGGTCTGGCTTTGGGCGGAAATTTTACTAATGCAGTTGTTGTTGACGGTGATAAGGTTTTGTCACCGGGCGGTATGCGCTATCAAGATGAGGCAGTGCGTCATAAAATGCTTGATGCATTCGGTGATTTGGCTCTGGCCGGAGCCCCAATATTAGGTAAATACGAGGGTCATAAGGCTGGACACTTTATCACTAATTCACTGCTTCGTAAGTTGTTTTCAAAGCCAGATAGTTACACTGTAGAAAACTGTAGTGAAGAAGTTTTTAATGTTTTGCCAGGTTCCGGTGTAGATTTAACGGAATTTACAGCAGTCGCCTAATTCTGATTTCATCAATTAAAATTATTTAGTTTACAGATAGATGTTTGGTATGAATTTTGTAAAAACCAATTCTCTGTGGAACTTCTCAAGCTATGTTATTATAAAGTCGTCGACTTGGGATTTATAAACATATAAATACTGAATCTTGTTAATTAAAAGTCCCGAAGCCTTGTTGGAATGAATAACCTATGAAAACTGCAATTATTATACCTGCGCGTTATGCGTCCAGCAGATATCCAGGTAAGCCCTTGGTTAAGCTCAAGTTGCCAACTGGAGAAAAAAAGTCATTAATTGAGTTAACTTGGCGCGCCGCAAGCAAGGTTCAAAATGTTCATGATGTTTTCATTGCGACTGACGATACTCGAATAGCTAATGCTGTCAGGGCATTTGGAGCGAAAGTTATTATGACGTCTTCACATTGCCGGAATGGTACAGAGCGATGCGCTGAAGCTGTTGAAAATGCTAGGTTAGATTCTGATCTAATAATAAATTTTCAGGGAGATGCTCCACTTACTCCCCCTTGGTTTGTAGAAAATCTTATTCACGCAATGGGTGAGGACGACAAATCTGCTATGGCAACACCAGTTGTAAGACTTGATCGCGTAACTTATGGTCATTTCCTGCAAGATCGAAAAAAAGGACTTGTCGGTGGGACCACTGCAGTATTTGGAGTTGATAAATATGCGCTGTATTTTTCCAAGGAGGTTATTCCCTTTGTAGATATGGAAAAACTAAGTGCTGAGTCTGATATTCCGGTATTCCATCATGTTGGAGTTTACGCATACCGACCAAATGCTTTAAGTTCCTACGTGGAATGGCCCATTGGGGAATTAGAGAGGCTCGAAGGACTAGAACAACTTAGGTTTCTTGAAAACAATCAGCTAGTAAAATGTGTATCAGTTTCAGCGCGAGGAAGAGTTTTTTGGGAACTTAATAATCCTGACGATGTTGAACGGATAGAAAAAGTGTTAGAGGCTTCCCTGTAGGAATAGTTTCTAATCTCACATGTGGTAGTTTTTTGAATTTTTAACAAGTATAATTATGAGTTAGACTTATGTTGTTTGGCAAAACAGGATACGTAGAATTTGGATACGACGAGCAAATAGCAAAATGGGCTGAATGTGCAAAAAAAAAGAGTAGTAGAATTCTTGCCGATCCAGCTCACTTGCAAAAGTGGCTCCAATGCGAGGGTACATGGTTTGTTGGAGTTGATGTCCTGCCTAATAACTCAAGCGGTGACTTTACAAATGCTAAATTACCTCATGTTTTCAACAGCTTTATGAATAAAATTAATCTAAAACCATATCATAAAGCTCAACTTTCTGTGATATTTCCTGGCTATCCAAAGCCGCGTATAGGAGACAGTGAAGCCGCTTTTGAATATAGAAGGAAGAGAGATGCGGCTCACGTTGATGGGCTTCTACCAATTGGTGAAGAAAAAAGACGATATCTTGTCGAGCCCCACGGTGTAATTTTGGGTATTCCCTTAAATAATACGCATCCAGGTGCCAGCCCAATAGTTGTTTGGGAAGGATCGCATTCTATAATGCAAAAAGAGTTTTCAAGGCTGTTTTCAAATATAAATCCATCTGATTGGAAAGATGTCGATGTAACTGATACTTATAAAAAAGCTAGAAAGTACTGTTTTGAGAATTGTAAACGAATAATCATTACCGGCTCAGTCGGCAGAGGGTATGCCTTGCACCCTTTATTACTTCACGGGATTGCGCCTTGGGTTCGTCCTATCGAGGGACCGGAAAGTACAAGCAGACAGGTCGCTTATTTTCGACCATTGTTAAGAAATGTTCAAGATTGGCTTGCCATCAACTAATTTCCTAAACGCTTTGCTCTTCCACCGCGTCTTACTTTTAATTTCGAAGATCTATTGGGAAGTTCTTTTATTATTTCTTTTCGTTGTGCTGGGCTCATGTTTGACCAGCCCGAGATTTCATCAATTGTCCTAAAACAGCCAGCACATATATTTGCCTGCGGGTGTACGATGCAAATATTAACGCATGGAGAATCTATCTCGTTTCTTTTCCAAATATATTCGGTCATGTTGGCGTTTATTTTACAGACTTATTATGCGACATTCTATCCAAGGCTCCTTGAAGGATATAAGATGCTGCGACATGATCAATTACTTCAGAGCGACGTTTTCTGGTTATATCCGCCTCAAGCAATGCTTTCTCTGCGGCTACAGTTGATAATCTTTCATCCCAAAATGTTATCGGGAAATCTTGGAATTTGTTTATATTTCTGGCGAACGCTCGGGTAGACTGGCATCGTGCTCCCTCTGATCCGTCCATATTTTTGGGCAGTCCAAGAATAATTCCTGATAAATCTCTCTCTGATATTAGTTTGAACAAGGTGGTGACCTCTTCACTGAACTTAGTTCTTTTAATCGTCTTCAGTGGTGTGGCAACAGTTTTGAGGCTATCTGAAATAGCAACTCCGATCGTTTTACTACCTAAATCTAAACCCATCAAAGCTTTTTCTTGAGATATCGATCCAGCAAAATCTAAAATATTTTCATAAATCATTATTTGAGGCCTATATTCATGGCTGCTGCACTTAATTTCTCCAGAGCACTGGCTTCTCCTTTAAAAATATTTTTTGCCTCTTCCCATGCTGACTGGGCGTTTTGAAAGTCTCCAAGAACGCCATATGCATTTATTAACCTTGCCCATTCGTTAGGGCTTCCACCCTCAGTAGACAATCTCTCTGATAATCTGGAAACCATTCCTTTTATCATTTCTTGTCTTTCCTCGTCGTTCATCTGTGATGCATTTTCGATATCTTCCGCTGTTGGACCCGGAGTTGAATCAATGGGGGGTAATTCAAATTTTGTATCGCCCGCTAAGACTGCTAACCTCTCTATGTCGTTTCTAATTAATGGTATCCATGGGGCGTCCAATTCATCAGCCCTAAGTAGTTGTTTCCAAACTCTAAGTGCTAAGTCTGGACGGTCATTCTGTGCCAACATGAGGCCTATATAATATTTTGCCCCACCATTTTCAGGATTTATTTCTAGTGCCGCTTGCAATGCTTTTTCAGCTTCTGGAGACACAACTCCTTCGACTTGGTTTATAAGTAAATCTGCATAATTAAAGTGGTCTAAATCAGATGCTTTATCTCCCAATAATTGTAGGAATTGCCGCTGAGCTTTTACAGCTTCATCAGTATTGCCAATCTTCGCTTCTATGCCTGTAAGTAATTTTAAACCTTCCAGATCGTTAGGGCGCTCGGAAACCTTTTGTCTTAGTTTTTTTACTAATTCCCCATAGTTGCCTTCTGGAGTTATCAGGCTTTTTTCAACGAGCCGAAGCTCTAACAATTGTTCTTGAGTGGCTCTTTTTGAAAGAAGTTCATTCGCATTTTTAATTCTTTGGCTCTGAGATAGATTTTCATAACCTGGAGCGCCAAATTTTTGATATAAAAAAGAACCCCCAGCTATAAAAATTAAAAGAATAACTATACTGAAAATCAGACCTGTTACTTTTGTTTCTTTTTCTAACGATCTTTGTTTTCTTTTATCTAATTCTAGAATACGCCTGCTAACCTCCGCCCGTATTCTTTCTGCTTCGTCCTCTGTAATTATACCTCTCGAGAGATCTCGCTCTACATTAATAAGCTGATCCTTATAAACTTCTAAATCTGAATTGGGTACTAGGTTAGGTGTGTCCTGCGTTATACTTAAATAAAAAAGTATAGAAATTAGTATGCATATTATTGATACTATTATCCAAAACGTCATAAAAAAGCCCATCGTACCTAATTTAAGAAATGTGTAACCTTTGAGGGTTTATTTAAAAAGCCCAAAAATAAATATTCATAATTCAATGGCGCAAAATTGTTTTAACGTGGCGCTCTGAAACGAAGCCTGATACCCTTTTTATTGAACTATTGCAGTACTGAAAATTGGAATCGATTTTATGAAGAAATATTCAGCGTTTGCAGTTGCTCGCGAAGCATTACGAGATCATCTAGGGTGGGAGAGGGCTTGGCGTTCACCCGAACCTCAAAAGAAATATGATGTAATTATTATTGGTGCTGGTGGGCATGGTTTGGCCACTGCATACTACCTCGGCAAAAATTATGGCATTACAAATGTGGCTATTCTGGAGAAGGGCTGGCTAGGAGGCGGTAATACTGGCCGAAATACAACTATAATTCGATCTAATTATCTTCAAGATCCATCTGCCGCGATATATGAAAAAGCTCGATCGCTTTACGAGAACTTGAGTCAAGACTTGAACTATAACGTTATGTTTAGTCCTAGAGGTGTTATGATGTTGGCTCAAACTCAACATGAGATAAGAGGTTATGAGCGGACCGCTCATGCCAACGCTCTACAGGGGGTTTCAACAGAGTTTATAAGCCCGCAAAAGGTTAAGAAGCTTTGCCCAATTATAAATATAGATGGGCCTAGGTACCCAGTTCTAGGAGCGCTGTGGCAGCCTAGAGGAGGAACGGCGAGACATGATGCGGTTGCGTGGGGATATGCTCGAGCCTGTTCCGATATGGGTATGCATATTATCCAGCAGTGTGAGGTAACCGGTGTTAATACTATTGATGGTAAAGTTGTCGGAGTGGAGACAACAAAAGGTGCGATTGCTTGCAAGAAAATAGGTATTGTGGTCGCTGGACATTCTGGTGTTTTGGCCGACATGGCTGGGTTTCGTCTGCCAATAGAATCGGTTGCATTGCAAGCTTTAGTATCTGAGCCTATTAAGCCTTGTATGGATGTTGTCGTAATGGCTAATACTGTTCATGGCTATATGAGCCAATCTGATAAAGGTGAAATGGTAATCGGTGGTGGTGCCGATGGATATAATAATTATTCTCAAAGAGGGTCGTTTCATCATGTTGAAGAGACAGTACGCGCATTAGTTGAAACGTTTCCGATTATCTCGAGACTTAAGATGTTAAGGTGGTGGGGGGGTATTGTTGACATGACTGGTGACCGATCGCCTATCATCTCAAAAACGCCGGTCAAAAACATATTTATAAATTGTGGTTGGGGAACAGGAGGTTTCAAGGCAATACCTGGCTCAGGTTGGGCGATGGCAGAGCTTATTGCTAAAGGTGAACCTGGCCCATTAGCTGAAGATTTCAGGGTCACTCGCTTTCGCGAGGGTCAATTTATTGATGAAAGTGTAGCAGCCGGTGTTGCGCATTAAAGAGGATTTGTATGCTTATTTTTGAGTGTCCATATTGTGGTGTACTTGCCGATGAAACGGACCTAGCCGCTGGTGGTGAGGCGCATTTAAAAAGATTTGGCCCGGGTTCCAGCGATGATGAATTTGAAGCTTATTTATTTAATCGTGAAAATCCAAAAGGTGTCCACTTCGAACGGTGGAGACATATAAATGGTTGTGGCAAGTGGTTTAATGCAGCCCGCTGTACTGTAACTATGGAAGTTTTTGGAACATATCCAGCACAAACATTAGAGCCACCGACAGAGATTACGAATAATATTTCGATAAAAAGACCCGGTTGGAAATGGAAAGAATTTTCATGAAAAGTTCTAATATTAAAAAAGACATAACCGATGTACTTAATAAGCTCCTGGGGGTCTGGTTGTGAGTAGGAGGTTTTCCAACAAAGGCAGATTAATTCAGGCTGATAAGCCAATTAAGTTTCATTTTAATGGAGCGCAATTCACCGGTTATCAGGGTGACACTCTTGCGTCTGCTTTGTTGGCCAATGGTAAATTATTGCTTGGGCGTTCATTTAAATATCATAGGCCGAGAGGCGTTGTTTCTTCCGGACCAGAGGAACCAAATTTTTTAGTAAATTTAGGGAAAGACCATTTTTTTGAGCCTAATCAACGTGGTACTATGACGAATATTTTTGAAGGGCTGACCGCGACGTCTCAGAACCATTTTCCGTCGCTGGAATTTGATTTTGGTGAGATAAATAGTTGGCTAGCTCGATTTTTGCCCGCTGGTTTTTACTACAAGATGTTTATTCACCCACGTCCGTTTTGGAAGTATATATACGAGCCATTAATTAGAATGTCGGCCGGTCTAGGCCAAGCACCAAAGGCAAAAGACGGGAGCACCTATGAGCATTTCCACGCTTTCTACGATGTTGTGGTTGTGGGAGGTGGAATAGCGGGTCTTCAAACTGCTTTAGTTGCTGGTAGGAGTGGGATTAAAGTACTTCTAATCGAACAGCACGCAAGCTGGGGTGGGCGAGCTCAGATTGATGAAGACGAGATAGATGCTGCTTCTGTAAATAGTTGGGTCAATAAGGTTTTAGAAGAGTTAGCTACCATGTCAAATGTGTCGCTGAGAACTCGTATGACTGGTGTGGGAGTTTATGATCATGGTTACTTTTTAGGGTACGAGCAGTTAAATGATCATAAAGCAAACAAGGATGGGCCGCGGCACAGATTATGGAAAATTCGATCTAAGATAATTGTATGTTGCACTGGTGCAATTGAGCGTCCAGTTAGTTTCGCAGGTAATGATATTCCCGGAGTTCTACTAGCATCAGCAGTAAGGGATTATGCTATCAATTTTGGGGTATCTATTGGGCAAAAAACGGTTGTTATTACCAATAATGATGATGCATACAAAACCGCTATTTTTCTGAAAGAAAGTGGTTTGGAAGTCCCTGTTATACTGGATGCACGAGAGCATGGGGGTGGTGAGGCAGCTGCTAGAGCGCGCGCAATTGGAATACGTGTCGAGAATGGCAAGGTGATTTCCAGGGTCATTGGCAGAAAAAGAGTTCTGGGCGTAAATGTATGCTTAAGTTCTGGTGAAGGCGAAACTATAGAGAGGATAGGATGTGACGCGGTTGCGATGTCAGGTGGATGGTCACCAGTAGTTCACTTGTGGTCGCATTGTGGGGGCAAATTGGAGTGGAATGATGAAAGCTCAATGTTTTGTCCCGATAAGTCTCGGCCACCTACAAATGAAAATGGCGAAAGTTTTATGGAAACAGCTGGAGCTGCTTCTGGCAATACTCAACTCAACGAAATCGTAAAAGAAGCTACTGAATTAGGATTGTCCATTGGTAGAAAATTTGGAGGGAAACAAATTCGATCTAATGTGCCTAAGGTGAAGCCACACCTTGAGAATCCTGTTGAACCATTTTGGCTTATGCCCAGAAAAGCAAAAAGAAAGTTACGAAATAAAACGTTTTTAGACTTCCAGAATGATGTCAAAATAAGCGATGTCGAGCTGGCTGCACGTGAGGGTTTTGAGAGTGTTGAACACTTGAAAAGGTACACTACTCTTGGAATGGCTACAGATCAAGGAAAGCTATCAAATATCAATGGCTTAGCAGTATTAGCTAATGCCTTAGATAGTCAAATTAGTAAGGTTGGCACCACAACTTTTAGGCCTCCATACACTCCGGTTTCAATGGGTTCTATTGCTGGTTCTGCCCGTGACAGCGTCTTTCAGCCTGTACGAATGTCTCCAATTCATAGTTGGCATGTTGAGCACGAGGCAGTTTTTGAACCAGTTGGTTTTTGGCGCCGACCATATTGCTTTGCTAAAAAAGGCGAAACCACAGAACAGGCAGTGAATCGTGAAATCTTGCAAACGCGCTCTTCAGTTGGAATGCTTGATGCATCCACTCTTGGTAAACTGATAGTTTCTGGTCCTGATGCGGGAAAGTTTCTGGATTTAATTTACACTAATATGATGTCAAATCTCACTATCGGGAAATGTCGTTACGGCTTGATGTGCTCCGAAAATGGGTTCTTGATCGATGATGGTGTTGTGGCTCGAATAGATGAAGATACGTTTCTTTGCCATACTACCACTGGTGGGGCAGAACGGATCCATTCACACATGGAGGAATGGCTGCAAACAGAGTGGTGGGACTTACAGGTATTTGTACAAAATATTACTGAGCAATTCGCCCAAATTGCTGTGGTAGGACCCAATTCGCGAAAATTACTCAATAAATTAGGGGGGACAGACATTTCAAAAGAGGCTTTAGGTTTCATGGAATGGACCGATGCTTTGTTGGGTGGATTTCAAACACGTATTTTTAGAATTTCTTTTTCAGGAGAATTATCCTTCGAAATATCTGTTGAAGCGTCAGTCGGGCTCGAGTTCTGGAATGCACTACTAGATGCGGGCTCTGACTATGGTGTCATGCCCTATGGAACGGAGGCACTGCATGTAATGAGAGCAGAGAAAGGTTTCATAATGATCGGTGATGAGACAGATGGGACGATAATTCCCCAAGATCTCAATTTAAATTGGGCTATTTCGAAAAAGAAAAATGATTTTATTGGTAAGAGAGCCCATGAGAGGATATTTATGCGAAACCCCGATAGGTGGAAACTTGTTGGGTTGGAAACATTGGATGGATCAGTACTTCCGGATGGCTCATATGCCGTGGGTGCTGGCCGCAATGCAAATGGGCAGAAACATACTATAGGGAGAGTGACTTCTACATATTTCTCACCCACCCTTAATAGAGGCATTGCCATGGGGCTAGTTCAAAATGGACCAGATCGGGTTGGCGAAGTAATAAAATTTGAAAAAATTGGTGGCGAGATTGTGGAAGCAACTATCGTAGATCCTGTATTTTATGACAAAAGTGGCAGTAAGCAAAATGTTTAATGATTCTAAAATACAGATCAGTGATGAGACGAATTATCTCAAAGTCTTCCAACACACGGATGTAGGGATGGTTACTTTGCGCTTAGATCTTGAAAACCAAGTACTGAAACGGAAATTGCGTCACGCTCTTGGAATAAGTATTCCCTCGGTCAGACAGATAGAAGCAACCACCGATGCTTTGTTGGGTTGGATGTCACCGGATGAGTTGCTTTATTTTTGCATGAAATCGGAGGTTGTTAACCGATTAAATCTCGTAAAAGAGACCATGACATCATATCATTCACTTTCTCTGGACGTATCTGATGCAAGAGTAGTTTTTTCATTAGAGGGAGATAAGGTCAGAGAAGTAATAGCTAAATTGGCACCAATTGATACAGCAATCAACAGTTTGGAATTGGGTGAGATTAGACGAACACGCCTTTCACAAGTCGCAGCTGCAATTTGGCTGACTCAGGAAAATAGAGCTACTATCATTTGTTTTCGTTCAGTAGAAAAATATCTTCGAGATTTGTTATTAATTTCCTGCAAAAGAGGCAGTGAAGTAGGCGTCTGGTAGACTATTTACAACTTGCAATATTTACTGGGATTTTTATAGCTTTACCATGTTTTGCTTATTTACTATTGAAGTTTTGTGAGTAAACCTACCATCCTGTAGACCTCATATTTTGAATAAAAGGATTTTTGAATGGCGTTTGAATTACCTGATCTACCGTATGCTCACGATGCATTATCTGAGTTTGGTATGTCTAAAGAGACCCTAGAGTTTCACCATGATTTACACCACAAGGCGTATGTGGATAACGGTAACAAATTAATTGAAGGTACTGAATGGGCTAATAAATCTCTAGAAGAGATAATAGTTGGAACATATCAAGCTGGCTCCGTTGCTCAAAATGGCATTTTCAATAATGCTTCGCAGCATTGGAACCACGTTCAGTTTTGGGAAATGATGGGTCCTGGGGGAAATAATATGCCTTCTGAGCTATCGTCCGCTCTAAATGAAAATTTTGGTTCAGTCGATAAATTTAAGGAAGATTTTTGCGCAGCTGGTGCCGGGCAATTTGGCGCAGGCTGGTGCTGGCTGGTAAAAGATAAAGACGGTTCGCTTAAAGTTACAAAAACTGAAAACGGTGTGAACCCACTATGCTTCGGTCAAACTGCATTACTAGGTTGCGACGTGTGGGAGCATTCGTACTACATTGATTTTCGTAATAAGAGACCGGCATATTTAACAAATTTTCTCGATAAACTTGTTAATTGGGAAAATGTTTCATCTCGAATGTAACAACTAAGGTTTTTAACAGACCCCATCGCAGTGGGGTCTGTGATTAAAATATTAACAGCGCCATTTTATCCGCTGGTATGTCAAGGGCGGCATGATGACTGAGCATCTGAAAGGCGCGATAGCTATGATAGCTGCTTGTACAATATGGGGCCTTTCCGCCATATATTACAAGCAATTATCTGAAACCCCTCCTATAGAAGTCCTCTGCCACAGAACAGTTTGGTCGGTAGTCGCTTTCACTCTTTTTTTACGGCTACAGAACAGATTAGAGGAGTTGAAGTTAGTATTTAGAGATAGGAAATTAGTCCAAACTTTGTTTTGGGCGGCTGCTATGATTTCTACGAACTGGTTCTTCTTTATTTGGTCCGTTCATAACGATCGTGCCACTGAAGCCAGTTTTGGATATTATATTTTTCCCCTCGTTGCAGTCGTGTTTGGACTGTTTTTCTTCAATGAGCGATTGTCCCTAATGAAATGGGTCTCTGTAGTTTTAGCTACAATCGCAGTATTAATACTGGCCATATCGCAAAATATTTTACCTTTTATCGCACTGGTTCTTTCCATTACTTTTGGGATTTATGGCATGCTAAAAAAACAGATTAGCTTAGGGCCCGTTCTATCCGTGACAAGTGAAGTGATTTTACTGTTGCCCGTAGCTATAATACTTCTTCTTTATTGGCATTTGGATGGAATTGGAAGCTTCGGTACTAATATTACGACAACATCTCTCTTAATTTTTAGTGGGCCTATGACAGCCGTACCGTTAATGCTTTTTTCATATGCAGCAAGGCGTGTACAAATGACATCACTTGGCATAATTCAGTATTTAAATCCATCGCTTCAATTTTTCGTTGCCATATTTATTTTTTTGGAACCGTTCGGACTTTGGCACGCGGTAGCATTTGGTTTAATCTGGCTGGCTTTGTTTATTTATTCTTTTGCAAGTATATCCACTAAGAATTTAATTTGAGCGCCTCAATAGTTTCTCTCGGTGATGAAACAACTTTAAATAGTTTGTTCAAACTTTGATCTGCAAATCCATTTTCCACAAGGTGGTTTATTAATTCGATGAGAGGGTCCCAGAACCCGCTGACATTTAAAATAATGATTGGTTTGTTGTGCAATTTTAATTGTGCCCAGGTTAATACTTCAAAGAATTCATCAAGTGTCCCTGCGCCACCCGGTAAAATAATAATAGCGTCAGAGTTCATGAACATGACCTTTTTGCGTTCATGCATATTTTGTGTTACCACAAAATTATTAATGTCGGTTTTACCAACCTCTGCTTCCAATAAATGTTCGGGAATTACTCCCATAACTTCTCCGCCGTTAGACTGTATGTTTTGAGCTACGGCACCCATAAGACCTATGTTGCCTGCCCCATAAACCAGCCGGCAGTTTTCTTCCGCAAGCAGTCGACCTAGTTGCTCGGTAGCTTTTTTGTAGGCGTTATCGCTTCCATAACGTGAACCGCAAAACACACAAACAGAAAGTGATAACATATTGAATTCCTTGTTTTAGAGTGACCTGTGAACTTTAGCCTTGTTGATGCCCTCACTCAACTGTAGAAATGGCATAAGGAAATTTTGGAGATTTACAAAATTGAAATTATTAAGTTCCGTTTGGTTTTGGCTCGGCGTGCTTGGCGTAAGTGTAGTAACTTATGGTGTATTTGATGCTTTGAATACACAAGAAGAGAAGTCTGTTTCGGGCGTAGATATCCAAAATGTTCAGGAACGAACCCAAGTTGAAATAAATGAGACGACAAAAGAAGCTGATAGCTCTGCATCTAAGGTTGAATTAAAACCGTCCGCTGAGAAAAACGTAGAAAAAGAAGAGTCAACTCCTGAAGATACTGAAGTTATACCGGTCGAAGTTTTTTTGGATACGGCTCGGGTTGATGTTGATGGGCTCGTTACCCTCGCTGGGAGAGCAGAACCCGGAGCAACTATAGAAGTTCTTGTCGGTGAAATTTTAATTGGGACAATATCCGTTGGAAAAGATGGGAGCTTTGCATCAATTTTCGAATTAAGCTCAAGTGAAGAAATTCGTGTAGTTGTTTTGAGAACAGACAAAGGTGATGATTTTGTTTATGCAGACCAAAGTTTAGTTATTTTGCCATCACAAATAGCAAAGAAGGCTTTAGAAGAGGATTTGCAGCTGCCAGACGAGGTGGCAAGTTTAGAACCTTCCGGTGAGACTGCGCCAGTCGGGTCAGTACAAATGAAAGGATCCGTTGAGAGCCAAGAAGTAGAGACTGACAAATCTGACGAAAAGTTGACTTCGGAAAATAATGTACAACCGGAGCCTGTTGAAAACCCTGAGATCGAACTTAATGAAGCCGAGATTTTGGAAGAAGATCAAGCAGAGACATCTTCGTCGAAGCAAAAAGAGGTTAAGGTCTCTGACGGGTTAGATAAAGAAGAGACGGTGCAAGTAGATCCATCACAGTTAGGGTCACAGGAAACGCAGGCAGAACTGCAAGAGACATTAGAAAAATCTGAAATTTTAGAAAATAAAGCGGTTATCCCCGAGAGCGATTCTGACGTCAGCGTTTCAGATAATGCTGCAGATATTTCAAACCCAACAATGGATTCAAGTACATCGCAACCAAAAGTAGTGGTTGCCGACAGTGATGGAGTTAGGGTTTTACAGGATCATCAAGGAGCAAAAGATCAGTTGGCGCTCGACTCTATAGCATATGATCCGTCAGGCAACGTTACTCTGAGCGGGCGGTCCAACCCTGATGGCCTTGTTAGATTTTACGTTAATAATGAGGCTGTATCAGCAGCAAAAACGGACGATTCTGGCTATTGGGAGACAGATTTATCTGATGTTATTCCAGGCACGTACACTCTGCGTATTGATGAGCTTGGATCAAGGGGAGATGTGGTTTCTAGATTGGAAAGTCCTTTTAAACGTGAGGACCGTCAGAAGCTTGCCGCGTTAATCGCTCCGAGTTCAAGCCCTGTTCGCATTAACATTGTTACAGTACAGCCGGGTAATACACTTTGGGCTATAGCGCGCAAGAGATATGGTGATGGATTATTGTACGTTCGTGTCTTCGAAGCAAACCGTGACAAAATTAAGGATCCTGATTTGATTTATCCCGGGCAGTTGTTTGATTTACCCGATCTCAATTGAACAAATTAGTAAAACGATTAAACGAAGGTTTGACTAAAGCAACACTCAGTTGATTAATAATTATGATTGCGGACATTGCAGATTAAATGAAAAAAGAAGAACAGAATAGCGAATATCTGGAGAGAAAATCAGGTATGCGCACTATAATTCGAGTAGCGCCATACTTATGGCCAAAAGGGCAGCCTGAAATAAAGTATCGTGTTATTTTTTCGATGCTCGCCCTGATCCTTTCAAAGGTAATTGCTGTTTACACTCCTCTTATTTATCGTGATGCAGTTAACGCTTTGTCAAACCAAGGGGTTGACGGGCTTTTTCTTGGGGCTATCGGTCTTACGGTTGCCTATGGCGTCTCCCGAATATTTACAAATGGTTTTCAGCAGTTGAGAGACGTCTTGTTTGCCAAGGTCGCTCAAAGAGCTCTCCGTAAACTTGCGCTGAAAACTTTTCGACATATACACGCATTATCTCTCCGATACCACATCACGCGTCAAACGGGTGGGCTTTCTCGAATTGTAGAGAGAGGTGTGAAGGGGGTTGAATTTTTACTTCGGTTTTTATTGTTTTCAATTGGTCCTTTAGTGCTTGAATTATTGATGATCGCAATTTTACTCTATGTGATGCTTGATATACGATATTTGGCTGTAATTTTTCTTACTATTGGAGTTTATGTTTGGTTCACTTTTAAAGTTACTGAATGGCGCGTAAAACTAAGAAAGAAAATGAATGAGCAAGATACGGATGCAGCACAAAAAGCTGTTGATAGTTTGCTAAACTTTGAAACTGTTAAATATTTTAATGCCGAGCAAAGAGAGGCCAATCGTTATGACACTGCTATGGCAGGCTATGAAGATGCAGCGCTTAAGACGGCATATTCATTGGGTTTTCTGAATTTTGGTCAAGCCGTTTTAATAACTTTAGGATTAATAGCAGTAATGGTGATGGCTGCTCTTGGAGTCCAAAATGGTGTTTTGACAGTCGGAGACTTTGTAATGGTAAATGCTTACATGATCCAGATAACAATGCCTCTAAACTTCCTTGGCACTGTGTACCGAGAAATAAGACAGGCACTCGTCGACATGGGTGAAATGTTCAATTTATTAGAGCAAGAGACAGAGATTGTTGATAAACCTAATGCCAAGCCGATAAATGTTACAAAAGGCCACGTAAAGTTTTCAAATGTCTATTTCAGTTATGACAGTAAGCGTCCAATTCTAAATGACTTGAGTGTTGAGATACAAGGTGGAGCAAAAGTTGCAATTGTAGGATCTTCTGGCTCTGGCAAGTCAACAATTGGTCGTCTTTTATTTCGGTTTTATGATGTTTCAGGAGGTTCTGTATCGATAGATGGACAAGACATTAAAAATATTACTCAATCATCTTTACATAGCGCTATTGGAGTTGTTCCCCAAGACACAGTTTTGTTTAATGACAGCATATTTTATAATATCGCGTACGGTAAGGACAATGCTACTAAGGCCGAGGTAGAAGAGGCGGCCAGGGCCGCTCAAATACACGAGTTTATTGCGTCTCTACCAGATGGATATGGCACTACTGTTGGTGAAAGAGGTTTAAAGCTTTCTGGAGGTGAGAAGCAGAGGGTAGGTATTGCAAGAACCCTACTCAAAGATCCACCAATTTTACTACTGGATGAGGCAACATCGGCTCTCGACTCCGAAACTGAACGTGAAATAAATGATGCTCTGGAAAATGCAGGTAAGGGCCGAACGGTTATCTCAATAGCGCACCGTCTCTCAACTATTTCAGATGCTGACAAAATAGTTGTTCTTGAACGTGGGGAAATAGTTGAAATTGGTAAACACTCCAGTCTCTTAAAAAACCGAAGTCGTTACTTTGAACTTTGGAACATGCAGCTAAAGGCTGGCTAAATCAGAGGCTTAAAAATGTCTTATTCGGCAGCTTGAGTTTTCGCATCCAGAGTGAATGAGGATTCCATATTTTTGATCCCTGCCATGTTGGATGCTAAATAACCCTCATTCCAAACTATTTCTGTATTCTTTTGCCGTTTCGCAGCCCGTCTCAAAGCCCAATCTTGTGCACTTTTCCCACTCTTTCCTGCACCGATTCTAACAAGGAAGCGACCTATCCAAACCACATATGTAACAATCCAGATACGAAGTGCTAGAAGGGATGGAGTGAAAACCAAGGTTAGCATGGTGGCAATTCCAAGTCCAAAAACTACCGCTGTTGCTAATTGTTTCCACCAGAGAGAAGTCGGACTGTCAACTGAATATCCACCGTTTATAAAGTTTAAGCTTAATCCAAACATCATTGGAGCTAGCCCGGCCATGGTAGTAATTGTGGTTAGTAATACGGGTCTTATACGCTGTTCTGCTGTTCTAATAATGGCTTCGATACGTGGTAAGTATTTCGAAAACTCTTGATAGGTGTCGATGAGGACTATGTTGTTGTTTACCACAATTCCAGCGAGAGCAACGATACCGGTACCTGTCATAATAACAGAAAATGGCTGTTGCATAACCAGCATTCCAATAAGCACGCCTACGGTTGATAGTATTACGGCCAAAAGCACGACCACAGAGTTATAAAAACTATTAAATTGAGCTAATAATATAATAAACATAAGTGCCAAAGCTGCTGAAAAAGCAGTCGAAAGAAATGCTTGGCTTTCGGCTTGGTCTTCCTGATCTCCAGTCCACTCCCAGCTAATTCCTGGTCCAAGTGGATTTTTCTCAAGATACTTTGTCAAATGCGCTATTCTCTCGTTTGCATTGATAAATACTTCTGTTTTATTTCCATTCTGATCGATCAGTGTTGTTGTCAATCCATCCGCAACCCCAGCTTTAATGTCAAAGAAACGCTTTTGATCTATCCGATTTATTTCACCCAGCTTTTTTACCGGCGATTTAGTAATAAAGTTAGACAGTGGGATCAGGCCATCCTTTGTACGAACTTTCAGTGTGTCTAGAGTGCTTAAAACGCGGTAGTTCTCCGGGAGTCGCACCCTGATTTCAACTTCTTCGTCCGAACTATCCACTCGCATTGTATCAAGTAAGACCCCCCGAGTTACTAATTGAACCATGGCACCCACAGTCGTAACGTCTGCGCCGAATCTCCCGGCCTTTTCCACATCAACATTTATTTGCCAATCTATCCCCGGCAATGGTCGGGTATCTTCAATTAATGTAAGACCTTCCGTTTCCTCAAATATTTCCCGCATATTTTGAGTAGCCATAAGAAGTTCATTCCAATCATTGCCTTTCAAACGCAAATGTACGGGTTTGGAACTTACGGGGCCTCTGGCTAATTCAAGTACTTCTATTTTTATCCCGGGTATTTTTTGTAAATCGGCCAGTAGTTCTGCAATGACAAGGTTTCCATCTAGATCCGGATTATTTTTTCTATTGTCCCAAGGAATAGTTTCCAATTGTATCTGACCAATGGTATCCTTCGGAGATGATGCCCCCGCTGTATTTTGGTTTAACCCACCGGCGCCGGCAAACGCAAAAACACTATCTACTCCTGGATGAGCTAAGACGATTTTTTCTGCTTCCTTTACAATATCGTCTTTTTCTTGAAGAGATAGATTGCCTCTCGCACGAACGTAAACAATTGCTTGCTCTGGTTCAGATTCCACAAAGAACTCAACACCGTAGTTATTCTGGCCAAAGTACGTAAATACTGAAATTGTCAAGAATATTATACCACCAATTGCTGCCAATGGCATAATTGGGTTGCCCACTATAATTTTTATAAAACGTCCGAATAACGTTCTCCTGTATCCAGAAACAACCTTTTGTCGTTCGCGCTTAAATTCAGCAGCACCCATTGTAATTGAAACTAAAAATGCTGATACGATTAGACCAATTCCGCCGGGTATATAGCTGATAAGACTCAACTGCCCTCTCTCCATATTCATCAAGAAACTTGGGTTTATAAGCTGCATAGTAGTACAGAAAAGACAGAAAAGTGTTAACGGGACTAAAGCTGCCCGAATAATCCAAGGAAGTTTTTTACGCAAAAGGTTCGAAGCATTTTCAAACGTGCGGCTTAAACGGCCAGATACCCCACCAATGATTGGTAGAAAGATTAATGCTACAATAAGCGAAGCGGATAAAACAAAAATTAATGTAACTGGCAGCATACCCATGAATTGACCAGGCACGCCTGGCCAGAAAAGCATTGGTAAAAATGCGCACAAGGTGGTCGCTGTAGAACTGGCCACTGGCCAAAACATTCTTTTAGCCGCTTCAACATATGCGGACATTGGGCCAGTCCCTTCTGCTATCCGCTTATCGGCATATTCTACTACAACAATTGCGCCATCCACTAACATTCCGACTGCTAAAATTAGCCCAAACATGACCATATTTGAGATTGTTACACCCATCACGCCAAGCAAAACAAAACACAACAAAAAAGAAGTTGGGATCGCAAATCCCACCAGGATTGCCCCCCTAGATCCTAACGATGTCAGCACCACTATCATGACGAGCGCAATGGCTGTGAGGACAGAACCCTCTAATTGCCCAACCATGCTTGCTACTTGACTGGATTGATCATTAGAGGTCCCCACTTGGATGGCAACTTGCAAATCTGTTGGCCAGCTTTGTGACTCCGCTTTAACGAGAGATTTAACTTCCTCTGCCATGTCTATAAGATTAAAGCCGCGGCGTTTTACAACTTGAATTGCCACTGTTGTTTCACCATTAAATCGCGCTATACCTGAACGATCTTCGAAGGTTAGTTTTATTTCTGCAAGATCTCCCAAAGTTATAATGCGATCGCCATTTGTCTTTACTGGCAGGTTGTATACATCTGAAGGTTCATCGAAACTTGAAGGAATTTTTACGGAAAAAGCGCCTTGGTCTGAATTTATATTTCCTGCAGCAATTAACTGGTTATTATTTCTAACGACACTAATTAACTCATTTGCGGTAACGTTGTAAGCCTCGAGCCTCAGCGGATCTATTAATACTTCCACCATTTCTTCACGATTGCCAGAAATAGGTGCTTCCAGCACTGCGTCCATGCTCTCTAATTTTTCCTGAAGCTCCTT
>Ga0208127_1000114_pt1 | contig 38739 bp, 36 predicted proteins | sample ETNtaG_6_FD_185751 | JGI IMG/M metagenome (GOLD analysis project Ga0208127, IMG submission 185751) | Marine microbial and viral communities from oxygen minimum zone, Eastern Pacific Ocean - ETNP201306SV45 (SPAdes) (version 2) | ecosystem: Environmental > Aquatic > Marine > Oceanic ... | reverse complement strand
AATGGACTATAGTTCTCATGCAACTGAACAAATTGAAATGTTTAAAAAATCCAATTTGGAAATAAAAACTAGAAAAAAAACAATTGAGCCAAGAACAAATGCACAGAAATCCTTTGCATCATCACTTTTTAATAATGAGTTAGTGTTTGGCATTGGTCCAGCCGGTACAGGAAAAACCTATCTTGCTGTGGCTGTTGCCGTATCAAAATTCATTAATGGCGAAGTTGATCGAATAGTCCTTAGTCGCCCAGCAGTGGAAGCCGGAGAAAAATTGGGGTATTTACCTGGTGATATGAAAGATAAAGTCGATCCTTATATGCAGCCATTATATGATGCTTTAAACGACTTTTTACCAGGCAAACAACTTTCAAAATTAATCGAAGAAAAGCGGATTGAGATTGCACCGCTAGCATTTATGCGGGGTCGCACCCTTTCACATGCCTTTGTAGTTTTAGATGAAGCCCAAAATGCCAGCTCTATGCAAATGAAAATGTTTTTAACAAGACTTGGAGAAGGTAGCAGGATGGCGATAACTGGGGATAGATCACAAATTGATTTACCTAAAGGGGTGACGTCTGGCCTCGTTGAGGCTGAAAGGTTACTCAGCACTTTACCAAATATTAGCTTTAACTATTTCTCGGCACGTGATGTCGTACGGCATCCATTAGTAGCGTCGATAATCGAAGCCTATGACGAAGACAGCAAAAAAAAATTAAATAGCGTTAACTTGGACAAATAGAGGAATGGCTGTCGATGTCGTTATTGAAGATGCTCGGTGGGAAACTTTAGACTTAAGGCAGATAGCAAATCAAGCGTTTTTCGAAACGCTTTTTTTACTAAACCTAAACCATAAAAGTTTTGCTTGCTGTGTTCTTGCCTGTGATAATAAGCAGATAAAGCAATTAAATAATAAATTCAGAGGTAAGAATTGCCCAACCAATGTATTATCTTTTCCTGCAAGTTCAGAAAATTATGAAGTGAAAAGTACTTTAACGCCTACTGAAGCTTACAGCCCTCGTGAACTAGGCGATATAGCGATTGCATTTGAGATTTGTAAAAAAGAAGCCACTGAGTCACAGGTTAAGTTTGAGCATCATGTATACCACTTGATTATACACTCTGTGCTTCATTTACTTGGATTTGACCATGAGGAAGAAAAAAATGCCTCAAAAATGGAAAAAATAGAGGTGCAAGTGCTTGCAAAACTGGGTATAAGCGATCCATACTTATAAACGAAACGCTACTTAGCGGAATGGAGACATGGGCGACACAGACGGATCCTCGAGAGCAGCGCACAGCGCGCAACTCAAAAATATTAAATCAAAACAAAAACCACAGAGCTTTTTTGCACGCATTGCAGCGTGGCTATCTTTTGTAAATTTACAGCACGAACCTGATAAAACGCAAAATTTAGAAAATTTAAATGCCGATACCAATAGTGAAGTAGGAAACCTTCTACGCGTTAGCGTACAAGACGTGTCTATACCAAAGGCAGATATTGTTGCAGTAAATGACACAATATCAAAGGAAGATCTTTTTGATACCTTTAAAAATACGGCATTAACTCGTTTACCTGTATATGAAGGAACGCTAGATAGCCCAATTGGATTTGTCCATTTCAAAGACTTTATTTTAAAATCAAATTCTAATGGTGGTGACAGCGCCTTTATTGTGAAGAAAATTTTAAGAACCTTACTTTTCGTTCCGCCTTCAATGTCTGTAGGAGTTTTGCTCGCAAAAATGCAAGCAGAAAGGATCCATATGGCGTTAGTAATTGACGAATATGGGGGTGTTGATGGTCTTGTGACAATTGAAGATTTAATTGAACAAGTGGTTGGAGATATTGAAGACGAACATGACGAAACCAACCAAAAAGATTGGCTTTTAGAAAAACCTGGGCAGTATTTAGCTACGGCAAAAACATCATTGCGAGAGTTTAATGAAGAAACTGGCTTAGACCTAACAAATGAAGCCTCTATTGATGCTGAAGAGATCGACACGTTTGGCGGTTTAGTTTTTATGTTAGCTGGAAGGGTTCCTGTTAGGGGAGAAATTGTACCACACCCTCATGGCATGGAGTTCGAAATAGTAGAGGCGGATGCCCGTCGAGTAAAAAAACTACGTTTAAGATTGCCAGATGCTATTAAAGCTGCCGAATAAATCAAATATAATTTCCTTAGTTCTAGGTACTTTGTTAGCACTAGGTAATGCCCCATGGGCCTTATGGTATTTAAGCATTGGTTCATTGATTGCCTGGTTTTGGCTTATTCTAGTAAAAGCACTTCCTAAAAATATTTTTGAATCAACATTTTTTTTCGGGTTTGGGTATTTTATTGTTTCTTTGATTTGGATCGTGGAGCCCTTTTTGGTTGAACCCTGGGTGCATGGCTGGATTGCTCCAATTGCTTTAATTGCGTTACCAAGTTTTTTAGCATTAATCTGGGCTTCTTTTGCCTTTTTAGGCCATTACTATCTTTCAAGTTTAGGAGTTGTAATAAGTTTAAGTTTAGCAGAGTATTTCCGATTATATTTTTTAACAGGATTTCCCTGGGCTAATATTTCCTACGTATTGCTAGATACCACAGCAGATAAATGGTTTGCGATATTAGGGCCCTATGGACTGAATTTATTACTACTTCTAACCTGTTTTACCATTGCCTCCAGTTTTCGAATACGAAAAATAGCTAACCTTTCTCTAGCTACGCTTCTGTTATCCATATTATTGTTTGCCCCCCAATCTTTCAGAGATGAGCCCTCAAAAAACTTAGCCACTAGCGTTCGCTTGGTCCAACCAAATGCAGCCCAAGAAAAAAAATGGTCGGCAGAATTCGCTCCAAAATTTTTTGAAAATATGATTAAAATGACAGCTCAAAAGCCGAGACCTGATATTATCATATGGCCAGAAACCTCTTTATATTTACCGTATAATTCCGCATCTGAAGAAATTGAAAAAATGAGAGAAGCAACACAGGAAAGTATACTAGTATTTGGAGCTTTAAAAATTGATCAAACAAACTTTTTAAAAAATTCTCTAATCATAGAAAACAAAAATCAGGAAACTGCCTTCTATGATAAGGCTAAACTCGTGCCATTCGGTGAATACCTACCATTCACAAACTTAAAAAGTTATTTTAAAATTTCAGAACGATCGAACTTATTTGGCTGGGGTTTCAAAAGAGGAAGTGGATCTCAGCTAATACGTCTATCAAATGGATTAAACTTTGTTCCGCTAATATGTTATGAAGCGATATTCTCAGATTTTCTAAAACCTTCAGTTAAGAACGCTGATTTTATTTTGCAAATCACGAATGATGCCTGGTTTGGGAGGTCTATTGGGCCCCAACAACACTTAGCTCAACTTCGTATTAGATCTATTGAATATGGTTTGCCGGTAATTCGTGTAGCTAATACTGGAATTTCTGCCATTATTGACGCCAATGGAATTGTTTTAAAAAATCTCCCAGTTAATAAGTCAGGTTATTTAGATGCGTTTATTCCATCTCGTAAACAGAGCACAGTTTACGGCGAATATGGAAATTTAATATTTCTTTCTCTTATTTTAATGAGTCTATTGGTTGCATTTTTGTACAAACAAATTATTAATCGAGTTCGTTTAGCAACAGAAACTAACTAAAAATATCTGGAGAAAAAAATTGAGTAGAAGCAACTTTACCTTTACCTCAGAATCTGTATCTGAAGGACACCCTGACAAAGTGTGTGATAGAATATCTGACGCCGTTCTAGATGCTTTTATCTCAGAAGAGCCTGAAGCAAGGGTGGCATGCGAGACATTTGCCACAACCAATAGAGTTGTCATAGGAGGCGAAGTGGGGCTATCCGATAAAAATATTCTAAAGGAGTATATGAACCGAATAGATGATATCGCTAGAGCTTGCATCAAAGACATTGGTTACGAACAAGAAAAATTTCATCACGAAACTGTCGAGGTAACAAACTTATTACACGAACAATCTGCGCATATAGCTCAAGGAGTTGATGCGAGCGAGAACAAAGATGAAGGTGCGGGCGATCAAGGTATCATGTTTGGATATGCCACGGATGAAACAGACGATCTGATGCCTGCTCCTATCCAATATTCTCATGCAATACTGAGAAGATTAGCCGAGGTTAGAAAAAATGGGGCAGAGCCAACCTTGGGACCAGATGCTAAGTCTCAGTTATCAGTAAAGTATCAAAATGGGATACCAACAGGTGTAACATCTATAGTTTTATCAACACAGCACCTCGACGAAAAAATGACGTCCTCAGATGTTCGGTCGGTCGTGGAGCCATATATCAGAGAAGTTTTGCCAGACAGTTGGATTTCGAATGAAACTCAGTGGCATGTTAACCCCACTGGAAAGTTTGTTATTGGCGGACCTGATGGAGACGCAGGATTAACAGGCAGAAAAATAATAGTTGATACATATGGTGGAGCGGCGCCACATGGAGGTGGTGCATTTTCAGGTAAAGATCCCACAAAAGTTGACCGTTCGGCGGCTTATGCAGCTCGTTATCTAGCTAAAAACATAGTTGGGGCTAATTTAGCGAAGAAATGTTCAATTCAATTGAGCTATGCAATTGGGGTCGCAAAACCACTTTCTATTTACGCAGATACATTTGGAACCGGAACCGTCTCAGAAGAAACTATAGAGAATGCAATTGCCAATTGTATGGATCTAACACCCATGGGGATAAGAACGCATTTGGGACTAAACAAACCCATATATCAGAGAACAGCGGCTTATGGCCACTTTGGCCGCAAACCCGAGAAAGATGGGGGATTTAGCTGGGAAAAACTTGATCTCGTCGATGAACTCAAATCAAAATGTTAGTCGAACAAAATTAGCTCATCTTCAAATTGCTTAAATAGACCTGATTAATGTGTAGTGAAGTTACTCGCCATAAAAGTGGAAGCCAGTGGAGAAACTTTTATGGCCGTTTTAAGGGTAAGTCTCTCAGCGCCAAGCAATCTGAAACTTTACGAGTTGAATTTGCCAAATATTCTATCAAAAATATCTCATGGGAGGAAAACCCTCAAAGAAAACCTCTAAATTTAACTAAACTCTTTGCAAAAAAAAATATTTGGTTAGAAATCGGCTTTGGAGGCGGAGAACATCTAATGCACCAAGCCAAATTAAATCCAGACATTGGGATTATTGGTTGTGAACCATATATTAACGGCTTAGCGATGCTTCTTAGAAAATTAAGCGATCACCCCTGTAATAACGTTAGACTTTACGATGGAGATGCGAGAAATATTTTTGATGTATTACCAAAAAGTTCTATCGAGAAAGTTTTTCTTTTATATCCAGATCCATGGCCAAAAAAAAAGCACCACCGTAGAAGGTTTGTAACACAAGAATTTTTAAGGCCTCTTCACAATTCGATGAAAGCTGGGAGTATATTAAGAATAGCCACAGATATTGAAGATTATGTCAGACAAACTCTTCAAGAAGCTCCGAAAGCAGGATTTAGATGGATAGCTAAAGATGCATCAGATTGGCGTTCTCCGTGGTGCGACTGGATATCTACACGCTACGAACTAAAAGCTTTAAAAGAGGGAAGAGTTCCACATTATCTGACATTTGTCGCTTAAAATATTTGGACGAGCATCTGCGACTACACCCAAAAACGTATATTTTAAATAAATGTAAACTAAAATGATTTGGTAATGGACGGTTTTGTTTTCATCAGGTATCAGGTCGACAAAACAAGATAAGGCAACATTATGTCAGGGCTGGACAAACCCATACCTATGTCATCTAAGCGAGTGACAAATTTGCGAGGCCAAGCAAAAGTACCGGGGGATAAATCGATCTCTCACAGATCTTTAATCCTAGGAGCTCTATCAGTTGGGCAAACTAAAATTCATGGACTGTTGGAAGGCCAAGATGTTATTGATACCGCAAAAGCAATGAGCTCATTTGGAGCTTTGGTTGAGAAACATGAAAATGGGTACTGGACAGTCGATGGCTTTGGTGTTGGAGGTTTTGCAGAGCCCGAAAAGGTAATAGATTGTGGAAACTCTGGTACAGGCGTTCGTCTTATTATGGGAGCAATGTCCACAACCAATATAACAGCGACTTTCACTGGAGATGCGAGCCTAAACAGAAGACCAATGGCCAGAATAACAGAACCCTTAAATTTATTTGGAGCAAAGACTTATGGGCGACGACATGGCAAACTGCCAATCACCGTGGTAGGGGCTGCATCAGCAGTACCCATAACCTATCAAACCCCTGTCGCTTCTGCACAAATTAAATCATCTGTACTTTTTGCTGGGTTAAATACGGCTGGTGAAACAATAGTTATAGAAAAAGAGAAAACAAGAGACCACACTGAAAGAATGCTGGAGGGTTTTGGGGCTGAAGTTGAAACCGAAACGACGAGCAAAGGGCATATAGTAAAGGTAAAAGGGTATCCTGAATTGTTGCCACAGGAAATAAAAGTTCCGAGAGATCCTTCAAGTGCAGCTTTTCCAGTTTGCGCTGCCTTGATAACAGAAGGATCGGATGTACTTGTCCCCAATATAGGGTTGAACCCTACGCGCTCAGGTTTGTTTGAAACTCTTAGAGAAATGAATGCTAACATCACATTCGAAAATGAAAGCTTTCAAGGGGGAGAGCCCGTCGCTGACATCCGAGCTAAATTTTCACCCAACATGATAGGAATTGATGTTCCACCCGAAAGAGCAGCAAGCATGATTGACGAATACCCTATTCTTTCGGTTGTTGCATCTTTTGCAAAAGGTAAAACATTAATGCGTGAGGTTAATGAATTAAGAGTAAAAGAAAGTGACCGCATAGATGCAATGGCAAAAGGCTTGAGATCTAACGGCTTATCAATAGAAGAGGGAGAAGATTGGTGGTCTGTAGAAGGGCGTGAAATCGATGGCGTAAAAGGTGGTGGCTTATGTGAAACTTTCTTAGATCATAGAATAGCTATGTCTTTTCTTATCCTAGGAATGGCTAGCAAAAGTTCAGTTAAGATAGATGACAGCAGCCCCATTACTACTTCATTTCCAATCTTTGAAAGTTTAATGGCTGAACTTGGAGCCAATTTTCAGAAGTCAGAGCTTTGAACAGCATAGTAATAGCAATTGATGGACCAGCAGCATCAGGCAAAGGGACAGTTTCAAAAGCTATTTCTGAAAAACTGCAATTTCACTACTTGGACACTGGCAAACTTTATAGGGTGATTGGAGCAAAATATCTCGAAGGTCATGAACCAATTTCTGTTGCTAAGAATTTAAAAACTGATGACTTAGACAACTATGATCTTCAAAAACCAGATATAGCAAAAGCCGCTAGTGAAATAGCCGCGATACCAGAAGTCAGAGCATCTCTTTTGAAATTTCAACAAAATTTTTCCAGAAAAATGCCAGGGGCAGTTTTGGATGGGAGAGATATTGGAACAATAGTTTGCCCCGATGCAAAAATTAAAATTTTTCTTACAGCTTCTTTAAAGGCAAGGGCCTACCGAAGATACCTAGAACTCCAAAAAACAGATAAGGAATTAAAGTTGGAATCTATCATAGATCAAATTAAAGAAAGAGATGAAAGAGATAAAACGCGTAGCTCTTCGCCTTTGATTGCCGCTAGTGACGCAAAAATTTTTGATACGTCAAACTTGTCAATAAAAGAGGCTATAGATCATGTCTTATATTATATTCAAAGTAAAATTTGACTAGTTACAGGAAGTCTTGTTTCTTTAGTGAATAAAGTAATCAAAGAAAATCAAACTTGGCGTGGAAAATTTATCTTGAACATATGGGTATTTCATATTAAGCCGCCACATAATGTTGAAACGAGAGATAAGTGCACAACCGCGCAAGTTTTTGATGGGTCGGATTAAACCGGCCCTTTTGGCGTTAAATCAACTAATTTAATGTAAAGACCGGCGGAACCAACCGGACGGCCAGAAACAATTTATAGAAAAGGAAGATGAGACCTCATGGCTCAAAACGCATCAATGGAAGAATTCGAAGCTCTACTCAAAGAAAGCTTTGAAATAGATACACCGGAAGAAGGATCGGTTGTAAAAGGTAAAGTTATAGCCGTGGAAGCCGGCTTTGCAATAGTAGACGTTGGCTACAAAATGGAGGGAAGGGTTGAACTTAAAGAGTTTGCAGACCCCGGAGAAGCTCCTAAAGTCGCGGTTGGTGATGAAGTTGAAGTGTTTTTGCGTCAGGTTGAAAATTCAAAAGGCGAAGCTGTTGTTTCACGAGAAATGGCTCGTAGAGAAGAAGCTTGGGATAGACTTGAAAAAGCCCATACCAATGATGAAAGAGTAGACGGTGCAATCTTTGGAAGAGTTAAAGGTGGCTTTACCGTCGATTTAGGAGGAGCAGTCGCATTCCTTCCAGGATCGCAGGTAGATGTTCGACCTATTCGAGATGCAGGTCCACTTATGGGAATGAAACAGCCTTTTCAAATTCTCAAAATGGATCGCCGGAGAGGAAACATCGTTGTTTCGCGTCGCTCAATTTTAGAAGAAAGCCGAGCAGAACAGAGAGCCGAAGTAATCGGTAACCTTGCAGAGGGAATGGATGCTGAAGGTGTCGTGAAAAATATCACAGAATACGGTGCATTTGTTGATTTAGGCGGGGTAGATGGATTGCTTCACGTTACCGATATGGCCTGGCGCCGAATTAACCATCCATCAGAAATACTTACTATTGGCCAGTCAATCAAAGTACAGGTTATAAAGATAAACAAGGATACGCATCGTATTAGCCTCGGGATGAAGCAACTTGAGGAAGACCCTTGGTCTATTGTGGAAGCAAAATATCCTCTTGAATCAACTCATAAAGGTGTTGTTACCAATATAACTGACTATGGCGCATTTGTTGAGCTAGAAGCAGGTGTTGAAGGTCTAGTCCACGTTTCAGAAATGTCTTGGACAAAGAAAAACGTTCACCCCGGGAAAATTGTTTCGACTAGTCAAGAAGTAGAAGTGATGGTGCTTGAAATAGATGATGCAAAACGCCGAGTTTCACTAGGATTGAAGCAAACCATGCGTAACCCATGGGAAGTTTTTGCTGAAGCAAATCCTGAGGGAGCCGAAGTTGAAGGAGAAGTCAAGAATATCACAGAATTTGGTTTATTCGTAGGTCTGCAAGGTGACATAGATGGTATGGTTCATTTGAGTGATATTTCGTGGGACGAGCGCGGTGAAGATGCCATACAAAACTTCAAAAAAGGAGACATTGTAAAAGCGATTGTTTCAGAGGTCGACGTAGAAAAAGAACGGATCAGTCTATCTATTAAAGCTTTGGGTGGAGACAAATTTGCTGAAGCAACAGGCAATGTTAAGCGAGGTTCGGTGATAACAGTAGAAATTAAATCAATCGAAGAGGGCGGAATTGAAGTTGAATACGAAGGTATGAAATCTTTCATCCGCAAATCCGACCTTTCGCGAGATCGAGCTGAGCAGAGACCAGAAAGATTCAGCGTTGGTGACAAAGTCGATGTTAGAGTTACCAACATCGATAATAAGACGCGCAAATTAGGTGTTTCGATCAAAGCTAGAGAAATTGCTGAAGAAAAAGAGGCCGTTGAACAATACGGCTCCTCAGACAGTGGTGCTTCTTTAGGAGATATCCTTGGCGCTGCTTTAAAAACCGACAATTGATTTTATAATTTTTCTTCAAAACGCCGCTGCCGAAACTTTCGATAGCGGCGTTTTTTGCGATTCGCTTTTGGAACGATATCAGCCCTTATGCTTACTTTCTAAAAATAAAAATTTAAATATTTTCCTAATTTTTAAAAAAAAGCGTACAAAATACATTAAGATTATGGACTTAGCAAACAAATGTCTTTTATCGATAGCTATTGTGTTTATAGTCTTTCAATGTGGGACAATCAAAGTTACGGGGGTTTTTACGGATGATACGTTCTGAACTAATTCAAATTATTGCAGATGAGAATCCACACCTTTATCAGCGTGACGTAGAGCGTATTGTAAACACAGTGTTCAGTGAAATAACGGAAGCCCTAGCCAAGGGAGATAGAGTTGAGCTTCGAGGCTTCGGGGCTTTCTCTGTGAAGTTAAGAGATGCCAGAATGGGAAGAAACCCAAGAACAGGTGAAGCAGTAAAAGTAGAAAGTAAAGCTGTACCCTTTTTCAAAACAGGTAAACTTCTTAGAGATCGTCTTAACGGAAGAGCTTAGAAAGAATGCGTTTAGTACGCACCCTATTCTTAATTTTTTTGGCAATAATACTTGTAGTGATTTCAATAGCTAATAGTGAAAATGTTAGCCTTTATCTGTTACCAAGAGATTTATCTAGTCTTATGGGAACCACTATTTCTATTAATATACCTTTATTTTTAGTATTCTTTTCCGGTATTTTCATTGGGCTTATTATAGGATTTGTATGGGAGTGGCTGAGGGAATACAAATTTAGAGTTGAAGCAAACCTAAATGAAAAAAGACTTTCGAGAGCAGAAACCGAACTATCTGAAATGCATGCAAAAGATAATAAAGGAGATGATGTGCTCACACTCCTAGAAAAAGTCGAAATGAAAAACTAGAGTAATGCGTTCCAAAATTCGTGTCAAAATTTGTGGTATAACTAACAAACAGGATATGGATGCTATCATAAAATATGATGCATACTACGCTGGCCTAATGTTTTTTGAAAAATCACCTCGGTTTGTAGAGACAAAACTCGCAAGACAGCTCAGTCTACATGCAGGGGATAAAATTAAGAAAGTGGCTGTAGCAGTCAACCCAGATACTCGATTTCTAGATGAAATAGTAGAAAATGTGCCATTAGATTTTATCCAATTACATGGTGAAGAGACACCAGAAAGAGTAAAAGAAATTAAATTAAAATACCAATTACCTGTCATTAAAGCGATTGGCATTTCTGAAGCGAAAGATCTGAAATTAGTTTCAATATTTTCTGAAGTCTCAGACCAACTACTTATAGATGCTAAACCTCCTAAATCATCTATTTTACCAGGAGGCAACGGTTTGAGCTTTGATTGGAATTTAATTAAAAATATTGAGTTTGATTGCCCTTGGCTGCTTGCAGGTGGTCTTAATAGCAAAAACGCCGTAAACGCCATTGATTTAACTGGAGCAACTCAACTTGATTTATCATCTGGCGTGGAAAGATCTCCAGGTGTCAAAGATGAAAATAAAATTGCTTCATTTATGTCTTCCATTTAATTTATTGAGCTTCGCACTTTACGTTTGTTTTACTGCAAGCTAAACCGATCGAGGGAGTAAAAATTATGGCAAATGATCTTTTTAATAGCTTTATGAATGGGCCAGATGAAAAAGGCCGTTTTGGCAAATTTGGTGGTAGATTTGTTTCTGAAACGCTTATGCCACTCATTCTCGAGCTTGAAAAACAATATGAAAAAGCAAAAACTGATCAATCTTTTTGGTCTGAAATGGATGATTTGTGGACTAACTATGTAGGAAGACCTAGCCCACTTTATTTTGCAGAGCGTCTCACTAATCATTTAGGTGGGGCTAAAATTTACTTCAAACGCGACGAGCTAAATCATACAGGCGCTCATAAAATCAACAACGTACTTGGTCAGATCATTCTTGCAAAACGAATGGGGAAAACACGTATAATTGCTGAGACCGGCGCCGGCCAACATGGTGTTGCCACAGCTACGGTTTGCGCAAAATTTGGTTTAAAGTGCGTCGTATATATGGGTTCTCATGATGTTGAAAGACAGGCTCCAAATGTTTTTCGTATGAAGCTTCTCGGTGCTGAAGTCGTGCCTGTTACATCAGGTCGAGGAACTCTAAAAGACGCCATGAATGATGCATTACGAGACTGGGTAACTAATGTCCGTGACACCTTTTATTGCATAGGAACGGTGGCTGGGCCTCATCCCTACCCCGCTATGGTGAGAGACTTTCAATCAATAATTGGTAAAGAAACAAAACAGCAAATGCATAATGTGGAAGGTCGCCTGCCAGATACCTTGGTTGCTGCTATTGGGGGTGGATCTAATGCAATGGGCCTATTTCATCCGTTTTTAGACGATAATTCAGTAGAGATAATTGGGGTAGAGGCTGGAGGAAAAGGCGTAAACGATAAGATGGAGCACTGCGCTTCATTAACTGGTGGCAGACCAGGTGTTTTGCATGGTAACCGCACCTACTTGTTGCAAAATGATGATGGTCAAATCATGGAAGGCTTTTCTATATCTGCAGGTCTTGATTATCCAGGTATAGGCCCTGAACATGCATGGCTCCACGAAATTGGTCGCGCAAAATATGTTTCAATCACTGATAAAGAGGCTCTTGAAGCATTTCAACTAAGTTGCACTACGGAAGGTATTATACCCGCTTTGGAGCCAAGTCATGCCCTAGCCCACGTTATGAAAATTGCACCTGACCTCCCATCAAACCACATTATTTGCATGAATATGTGCGGTAGAGGCGATAAAGATATTTTCACAGTCGCTCGCCATCTTGGGTTTGATATGTCTGGTCCAGAAGGAAGGAATATGGAGTAGAGCTTAGGCGAATTCAGGAGGCATATTTAAAATTTTACAGTTGTGAAGCCGCAGACGACAACTTGGCCTCTTCCTCTTCTCGCAAAACTAAATTTTCTTTTGTCTCTAAAATTACTTCTTCCGGAGCACTTTCTATAAACTTTGAATTTTGGAGTCTTCCTTTAAGAGCTGAAATTTCTTTTTGAAGCTTATCAAGCGACTTACTAAGACGTTTCTTTTCTTCCTCTACATCTATAATGCCCTCAAGCGGCAAGGCAAAACTAGCTCCTTTGGCTGATATCGCAATGCTACCTTTAGTTATTTCGTCAGCACTTGTAAGTTCCGTTATTCTAGCGAGCTTCTGTATCATTTCACTATTATTTTCCCAAGCTTGTTTAGCTTCGGAATCCATTTCCAAGAAAATCATTGGTATCTTTAATCCAGCAGGGACCCTCAATTGAGCTCGAGCTGAGCGAATAGACTCTATAAGGTTTACAACCCAATTCATTTCTAGATCCGCTGCATGATCAATGAGTGCGCTATCATATTCTGGCCAATCACAATGAACTAGCATCTCGTTTCTTTTTGAGAGGGTCTCCCACAATTCTTCAGTGATGAAAGGCATGATAGGATGCAGCAATATTAGACAATGGTCTATAACCCACCCCATTGTTTGCCGAGTTTCATTTTTTATCTTAGAGTCATCAGAATTTAAAAGAGGCTTTGAAAGCTCCACGTACCAGTCACAAACCGTACCCCAAACAAAAGAATATAGAGCCTGTGCAGCATCGTTAAACCTAAATTGATCAAAAGCAATGTTTACTTCATTAAGCGTTTTGACAGTTTCACCTACTATCCAACGATTTACTGTTTCTCTTGCAGCTGGAACTGATAACCCAAAATTTGCTTCGTTAAGTGACGCAAATCTCGCTGCATTCCAAAGTTTAGTCCCAAAATTTCTATAGCCGGCAATCCTTTGAGTATCCAATTTCAAAACACCACCAATTGAAGCCATTGACGCATTTGTAAAACGAAGAGCGTCGGCTCCATACTCATCAATAATATCAATTGGATCCACAACATTACCTGTGGACTTGGACATCTTTTTACCTTTGGCATCCCTAACTAATCCATGTAAATAGACCGTATCAAAAGGAATTTCATTTCTAACAGCAAGTTGCATCATTATCATTCTGGCAACCCAGAAGAACAAGATATCCTGACCAGTTACCAAAGTAGATGTTGGAAAATATTGATTTAAAGCACTGCTGTCTTCGGGCCATCCTAAAGTTCCTATTGGCCACAATCCAGATGAAAACCATGTATCTAAAACATCAGGATCTCTCGTAAGCTGAACATCTGAACCCGCTTGTTCTTGAGCGTCACTCTCTGTCACGGCACAATATTGATTTCCATCTTTATCAAACCACACTGGAACCTGGTGACCCCACCATAGCTGACGCGAAATACACCAAGGCTCAATATTATTTAACCAATGATAATAAGTTTTTTCACCGCTCTCTGGAATAATTTTAATCTCACCATTTTTGACGGCATCCAAAGCTGGCTTAACAATTTTTGAAGTCTCAACGAACCACTGGTCTGTTAACATTGGTTCAATGACAACCTTAGATCTGTCGCCAAAAGGTTGCATAATAGGCTTACTTTCTACAAATGCCTTGGTAGATAAGTTACCCTCATTATCTGTGGCGTCTACCATTACCGCTAATCCTTCAGCAGTAATTTCGGCAACAACCTTTTTTCGAGCTTCAAATCGGTCCAGTCCTCGATATTCGTCTGGAACTAAGTTGATAGAGGCAATTAGATCTTCATCCCAACTAATTTCCTCATTTAAAATAGCCTGTGCCTTTGCCACCTCATCTTTATAAGGTGAACCATCAACGCGCATTACCCCTTTTTTATCCATTAGAGAATACATGGGAATATTTGATCTTTTTGCTACTTGATAATCATTGAAATCATGGGCGCCAGTGATTTTAACAGCCCCAGAACCAAAATTAGGATCAGGGTATTCATCTGTGATTATTGGTATCAGGCGACGGTATTGTTTTGGTCCAACGGGTATTTCACAAAACTTTCCGATGAGAGGTTTATATCTTTGGTCCGATGGGTGAACTGCAACAGCTCCATCTCCAAGCATTGTTTCAGGACGTGTTGTTGCTATCGAAATGTAATCTCGTTCTTCCTGTAAAGTGATATTTCCATTTTCATCTTTTTCTATATACGTGTATGTTTCTCCGCCTTTTAAGGGGTATTTAAAGTGCCACATATGTCCGGCTACTTCAATATTTTCAACTTCTAAATCTGAAATTGCCGTTTCAAAATGGGGGTCCCAATTAACAAGTCTTTTCCCCCTATATATCAAGCCTTTTTTATAGAGATCCACAAAGACTTTTATTACCGCATCATGAAAATTTCCACCTTCATCTTTTGGCGCATTTGGAGCGCCAGACATAGTAAAAGCTTCGCGATCCCAATCACAAGAAGCACCTAATCTTTGCAACTGACTTATTATTGTTCCACCAGACTTTTTTTTCCAATTCCAGATTTTTTCAAGAAACTCATCGCGGGAAAAATCAGTGCGCTTTTTTCCCTGTTCAGCTAGCTGCCGCTCAACAACCATTTGAGTTGCAATTCCAGCATGATCTGTACCCGGTTGCCATAAAGTGTTGTAACCTTGCATACGTTTCCAGCGAATTAGGATATCCTGAAGAGTATTATTAAAGGCATGTCCCATATGTAAAACGCCAGTAACATTTGGAGGGGGGATCATTATCGTATAGCTGGGTTGTCCGTCTTTGGCATTTGCACCAGCGCTAAAAGCTTTATTCCCAATCCACTTCTCTGAAACACGTCTTTCAACCGTTGCAGAGTCAAAATGCTTATTAAGTGCCATGTTCAAGTGATCCAAATATGTTATATGATGCAGATAGCGTGTCTTGAATTGAAGTGAAAGCCCAAGTTTTGAATAATTCTAATAACTTACATAACTAGTTTCTAACACAGTGCAAAACCGCTGCCGTCATATATTTTCTGACTGCGGCATTCCCAAAACGTGATAACCACCATCAACATAAATTACTTCTCCGGTCGTGTATGCACCTGCGTCCGACGCAAGATAAACAGCTGTACCACCAACAGCTTCCAGAGTGGCATTTGATCGTAAAGGAGAATTCATCTCAGTATGCTTGAAAGTTTTTCTTGCACCTCCAATAGCAGCACCAGCCAATGTTTTCATAGGGCCTGGAGAAATAGCATTCACTCGAATTCCATCGGCACCAAGATCATTTGCCAAATAGCGTGTAGTGGCCTCCAGTGCCGCCTTTGCAACCCCCATTACATTATAAAATGGGGTTACTCGGTTTGAACCTTGATAAGTTAACGTGAGCAGTGTGCCACCTTTAGCTATCATTAACGGATGTGACCGACGGGCTATTTCGATAAAGGAATAGGTAGAAATGTCGAGGGAGTTTTTAAAGTTTTCTCTAGTGGTATTCAAAAATCTACCCGTTAGTTCATTTTTTTCTGAATATGCAATCGCGTGTACGACAAAGTCTAATGATCCCCAGCTACTAGCTAATGTTTGAAAAGCTTTATCAAGCGACGCATCATCAGTTACATCAACGTCCATCATCAAATTGGAACCAACGGATTGTGCTAATGGTTCCAATCTCTTTCCAAATGCGTCACCTTGATATGTAAATGCAAGACCTGCTCCGGCATCAGACATTGCTTTCGCAATACCCCAAGCAATAGAGCGCTCATTAGCCACGCCCATTATAAGCCCACGTTTGCCTCTGAGATGTAACATAATTTACCTCGGTCTATCACATTTCAATCGTCATAATTTGATAGTAACATTGATCCATTTGTTCCACCAAATCCAAAACTGTTAGTCATAACGGTATCTAATTTTGCATCATTTACCAGAGAGCTTGCGATTTCAAAAGGTTTTAGCTCAGGATCGAGATTATCAATGTTGATTGAAGGTGCAATAAAATCATTTTCAAGCATAAGAAGGCAATATATCGCTTCCTGAGCGCCTGTTGCCCCTTGACTGTGACCTGTCATCGACTTGGTTGAACTCACCAATGGCGTTGAGCCCGCACCGAAAACCCGCCTTACCGCCTCTATCTCACCGACATCCCCAACGGGCGTAGATGTTCCGTGAGCGTTGATGTAACTAATCACCCTTTCTTTAGGTAGTGTTTCTAAAGCTAAACGCATTGCGCGCTCTCCTCCCTCACCAGAAGGCGCCACCATATCATGGCCATCTGAAGTAGCACCAAATCCAGTCACTTCAGCGTAAATTTTTGCTCCTCGGGCTTTTGCGTGGTCTAGACTCTCTAAGACCAAAATAGCTCCACCGCCACCTATTACAAATCCATCTCTATCCACATCAAATGCTCTTGATGCTTTCTCAGGAGTGTCATTATACTTTGACGACATCGCGCCCATCGCATCAAAGAGACATGATAAAGTCCAATCTAACTCTTCTCCTCCACCAGCGAACACAATATCTTGTTTTCCCAACAAAATTTGCTCTGTAGCATTTCCAATACAGTGCAGAGAAGTAGAACAAGCCGAAGTTATTGAGTAATTAACCCCTTTTATTTTAAATGCTGTAGATAGGTTTGCAGAGATTGTAGAAGACATACACTTTGGAACAGCAAATGGTCCAATTCGTTTAGGTGCACCAGATTTCATAACGACTTGATGGGCAGCTAACATGGCTGACGTTGAAGGGCCTCCAGAGCCAGCGATAAGACCTGTCCTATAATTGGAAATTTCACGCTCTTCCAGACCAGCATCTTTAATGGCTTGTTCCATTGCTATGTGAGCGTATGCCGCTCCTGGACCCATAAATCTTAAGGTTCTCTTATCAACAAAATCTGAGACATCTAATTTGATATCTCCAGCTATTTGGCTTCTAAACCCATGCTCAATCATATCCGCATTAGAAGTAATTCCTGACTTTCCAGCCTTTAAACTGTCCAATACTTCGGCGGCATTGTTTCCTATAGATGAGACTATTCCTAATCCAGTTATAACCACTCGGTGCATAGTCTTCTCCTTTTTTGGCTGATAAATATCAGCTTCGCATTAGTAAATAAAAATCACAGAATAATTAGTATTCAATTATTAATTTGAAGACAAAGCGACTTTCATATCTCTCACCTGGTAAATTAGCTCACCGTCTGCTTCAACCGTTCCATCAGCAACACCCATTGTGAGTCTCCTTGTTTGAAGCGCTTTTGTGAAATTCACGTTATATTTTAAAAGTTTTCGATCTGGGCGAACCATTCCCGTTAGTTTGACTTCACCAACTCCCAATGCATAGCCGCGCCCCAGCCAACCTCGCCAACCCAAATTAAAACCTGTTAACTGCCAAAGTCCATCTAAACCAAGACAACCTGGCATGATCGGGTTTCCAGGGAAGTGACAATCAAAAAACCAAAGGTCAGGAACAATGTCAAATTCAGCGATTACGTGACCTTTGCCGTGCTCACCTTGATCCGAGCTAATATCAGTAATTCTATCCATCATAAGCATAGGAGGTTCAGGAAGTTGAGCATTCCCTGGGCCGAATAATTCGCCTCTGGCACACCTAAGAAGATCCTCACGACTAAAACTTGATGGATACTCTGCCATTTTAACCTTCTTTCCTGCTCAATTTTTCCTTGTATTCGATGCTGTGTATCATTCCAAAAGACTTGCTTGCAAGCCAAACAAAAAATAGATCAACTTCAAACAGCAAAAAACATTGAACTTTAAAACGATTTTGATTTATTATGGTCTATAGAGAAACAGTAAGAAGTCAAATATGACATCCATTCAAAGAGCAACTAATTGGCTTTTAAGTTCAAATCTTAGACCAACACGTCAACGTTTGGTGCTGGCTGAAATTTTAGTTGGGGATGGAAAACATAGGCACGTGACAGCTGAAAGTCTTTTTGAACAGGTTAATAAACGAGCCGATAAGGTTTCTTTAGCTACGGTCTACAACACATTACACACGTTTTGTGATGCCGGTCTGGTACAAGAAATCACCGTGGACGGATCAAAAAGTTATTTCGATACGCGAACAAACGATCATCCTCATTTCTACTGGGAAGAGGATCAAAAGCTTACAGACGCTCCTGCTGATCAATTAAAAATTTCAGAGCTTCCAAATGCGCCCAAGGGAGCAGAAATTGCTTCCGTTGATGTTATCATCCGATTGCGTCGGAAATAATTCTTGAAAGTAATTGCTTACGACAATTTTGGTCCAGCTACTGAAGTTCTGAATCTTCAAGATATAAAAATAGAAAAACCCAAACAAAAAGAAGTCGTCATCAAATTAAAATATTCTGGAGTGAATCCTTCAGATGCAAAAGCTCGAGCAGGAAATAGACCAGGGGTTTTAAAGCCCGACTATGACTTAATTATACCTCATTCCGATGGATCGGGTGTTATAGAGGACGTTGGGATAGGGCTTGATCGATCTTTAATTGGTAAGCGTGTTTGGATAAGAAATGGTCAGTGGAAGCGACCATTTGGAACTGCAGCAGAATATATCACTATACCTATCGAGAATACGGTTGAAATGCCCAATAAAATGACATTTCAAGAAGGAGCAACCATGGGTATACCTGGCCTCACTGCAGCTCAAGGAGTGTTTGGATCTGGTTCAGTCAAAGGACAAATATTACTCGTTTCAGGTGGTAATGGAGCAGTTGGCCATTTGGCCGTTCAATTGGCCAAGTGGGGCGGTGCAAAAGTAATTTCAACAGGGTCACAAAGCAATTCTCATTCTATTCTTAACAACGGAGCCGACTATTTTTTTGATTATTCCAGCGATAATTTAGTATCACAAATTCTTGAGGTTGCGCCGGAGGGTGTCGACCGTGTTATTGAGGTCGAGTTTGGTTTAAACTTAACTTGGCTTCATCAAGTTGTAAAACCGAACGGCTCTATTGCAGTTTATGGATCTGCTAAAGAGATGAACCCTACCATACCTTTCGGTCTATACTTGTTTAAGGCTATCAAAATAGATATTTTTCTAATTTACATTTTACCGCAAAAACAAAGAGAGTTAGCGATTAATTTTCTTCACTCTGCCTTCGAACAGAAAGCGTTGACACCAAAGATCGACAGTATCTTCAAACTTGAAAATTGTGCCCTAGCACAGAATAGAACTTTAGAGTCAGGCAGAAACGGTGCTGTTTTACTTGAGATCTAATTACAAAATGTTTGATTTTAATTTTACTTTTTTTGGGAGAATTTTTAATGCTGCTGACCACTTGTGTTTTTGATGCTTATGGAACACTTTTTGATGTAAACGCCGCTGCGAGAATAGCCGCGAACGAACCCAACCGAGAAACATTCAAAGAAGTTTGGCCAAGTGTTTCAAATCAATGGAGATTGAAGCAGCTACAGTATACTTGGCTGAGATCGATGACGCACTCGTACACTGATTTTTGGACAGTCACTAAAAATAGTTTAGACTATGCTCTTGAAAGTCATGGATTGCACGAAAATCTTGAATTAAAAGAAAGACTTCTAGCCCTTTATTGGGAGCTACAACCTTACCCCGAAGTTTCATCGATGCTTAAAAATTTGAAAACAAAGGGTATTAAAACAGCAATATTGTCCAATGGCTCTCCTGAAATGCTAAATTCTGCTGTAAAATCGTCTAATCTTTCTGGAGTCGTTGATGAAATTATATCAGTAGAAACTGTAAAAATTTTTAAACCCAGTTCGGTTGTATATGAACAGGTTGAAAATGTAATTGGATGCTCCAAATCGAAAGTTTTATTCGTATCATCGAATGGTTGGGACATAGCTGGTGCAGCAGGTTTTGGTTTTGAAACTGCTTGGGTGAATAGATCAAAAGACCCAATTGATCGATTGCCTAACAAACCTGCTCATATTTTAGAAAATTTGGAAACCATACCAAGTTTTTTTGATAAATAATTTTCTTTGGATTTAAAGCCTAAAAATTAGCTCAAAAGCCCATTGCAATAGCTTTAAAAATAATCATCATGATCCGAGCGATAGTGGTTGCAAACTAGAAAAGAAAAAAAATGCAGATTGATGAAATCTTTGAAGCTAATAAGCGACTCAAAAACAAGAAAAGAATTACACCTCTTTTAAACTCCCCTTTTTTGGACGAAATTGCTGGCAGAAAAATTTTTATAAAGGCAGAATGCCTTCAACACACTGGCAGCTTTAAATTTAGAGGCGCTTACTCTGCAATATCTTCACTTCCAATTGAAAAACGTAAGAAAGGTGTGATCGCATATTCTTCCGGCAATCATGCCCAAGGTGTGGCTTTGGCAGCAAAAATTCATGAAATTCCTGCAACAATAATAATGCCCGAGGACGCACCTGAAATAAAAATCAATAATACGAAAGATTTAGGTGCTGAAGTTATTCTTTATGATCGATTAAACGAAAGCAGAGAAGATATAGGCAAAAAAATTTCTGAAGAAAATCTTCTATCGCTCATTCCACCCTATGATCATACTCACGTGATAGCTGGTCAAGGAACTATTGGAATAGAGATCGCAGAACAAGCTAATCAAAACGGAATTGAAAAGGCTGATGTATTAGTTTGCTGTGGAGGTGGGGGGCTTACATCGGGAATTGCTGTAGCTCTATCTAAATTGATGCCAAGTTTTATAACAAGGCCTGTTGAACCAGAGGGTTTTGATGACGTTATCCGCTCATTAGAAAGTGGAGAACGACAAGTAAATGAACAAATTTCTGGAGGACTCTGCGACGCTATTATAACTCCAACTCCAGGAGAATTAACTTTTCCATTAATGAAAAAATACTGTGGTGACGGTATTGTGGTAACTGATGAGGAGGTAATGAAAGCAATCGCTTTAGCCTTCACGCGACTCCGTATTGTTGTTGAGCCTGGAGGAGCGGTTGCATTAGCCGCAGCACTGTTTCATACAAAAAAATGCAATAACGATACTTTGGTTGCTGTAGTTTCTGGGGGAAATATCGATCCTGATATTTTTAGAAAAGCAATAGAAATGACATAAAAGCAGGAAATTTATTCGAGAGGAATATATGGCCACCATAATTGAGGTGAACGGAACAAACATTCATTATAAGCTTGAGGGGCCCCAAAATGGCCCCACAATAGTTTTTTCAAACTCACTTGGAACCGATATGCGCATTTGGGACGATGTCATTTCGCATTTACCAAAAAATCTTAGGATACTTCGATATGACAAAAGAGGGCATGGATTATCTGACTGTCCAAAATCACCTTACTCTATGGGAGCTCTAGTAAGAGATATTGAAGCCTTGATGGACCAATTTGGATTGAAAAACTCCATATTTATTGGCCTATCCATAGGTGGACTTATAGGGCAAGGGTTAGCCGTAAAAAGGCTAGACCTTATTAGAGCATTAGTGCTTTCAAATACGGGAGCGAGGATAGGAAATCGTCAGATATGGGAAGAACGCATATCCAAGGTAAAATCTTCAGGCATGAAAGCTTTAACAGAGCAAACGATGAAAAGATGGTTTAGTAAAAAATTTTTTGAAAGCACCGAATTGAATATTTGGAAAAATATGTTCGAAAGACAGCCTTTAGAGGGTTATATTGGATGTTCCCATGCTATTTCTGGAACAGATTTTTACACTCCGACTTCGGGCTTACGGTTACCAACACTTGGAATAGCGGGCTCAGAAGACGGATCTACACCACCAGACTTGGTACGAGAAACCTGTGAACTCATACCTGGATCACAATTTAATTTAATTAAGGGTGTTGGGCATATTCCGTGTGTCGAGGCACCAGAAAAATATGCGAAGATATTATCAGCTTTCATTAAAGAAACTGGGCATGGACCCTAGAAGAAATAACATACAAACCTATGATCAATAAAAAAAATTTACCTATAAAAATCATAGTCTTAACCGTAATTCTTGATTCAGTTGGAATTGGTATAATGATACCAGTTTTACCAAGCCTAATGACAGATGTGCTTCCCGGAAAAACAGTTGCTGAGGCTGCTGTTTGGGGAGGAATATTGGCTAGTATATTCGCTGTAATGCAATTTATATTTGGACCTATTTTGGGGAGCCTGTCTGATACATTTGGTCGGCGGCCGGTAATTTTAATTTCACTCATTTTTATGGCCTTAGATTATATTATTATGGGGTTAGCTACAAGCATTTGGCTGCTGCTTCTGGGGCGAATTCTAGGGGGTATAACAGCATCAACCCATGCAACCGCAGCTGCATATGTTGCGGACATTTCAACTTCAGAGCAGAAAGCAGCTCGTTTTGGTTACATAGGAGCTGGGTTTGGAATCGGCTTTGTTTTGGGACCCATTATAGGTGGTTTATTAGGCGAAATTGGTCCAAGAATTCCTTTTTTTGCTGCAGCAGTTGTTTCAGCCTTAAACGCAATAGCCTGTTATTTTTTCCTGCAAGAAAGTTTGAACAATAAAGTCCAAAAACGATTTTCTTTAACAAACATAAATCCCTTTAGAACTTTTGGAGCCATAGCAAAGTTTGATGGTTTAAAAGTTTTTTTAATGGTTTTTCTTTTGTATTCAATTAGTACAGCTGTTTACGCAGCAATTTGGCCCTATTTCACTGCTGAACGTTTTTCGTGGTCTCCAGGTATGATTGGATTATCGCTCACGGTATACGGTATATGTTTTGCATTTATCCAAGGTGTACTCGTTCAACCCACAATTAATCTAATAGGACGATATAATACCGTTCTTTTTGGATTTGGCGTGGAAATAGTGGCTATGATATTAATAGCCATTATCACAAATGGTTGGTTTCTTATAGCGTTAACGCCATTGGCCTCTCTTGGCGTCATTGGGCAACCAGCACTCACAGCTTTAATGTCAGACCAAGTTGATGAAAGCAATCAAGGTAGCCTTCAGGGCGTTATTGCATCATTAACTGCTGTATCTATGATTATTACACCACTATCCATGACATGGATTTTATCTCAGTTTTCTAATAAAAACTCAGAAATATATTTTCCAGGGGCACCCTTTATCGCCTCAGCCGTCATGTTAACAATCTCTGTTTGCATTTTTTTATTTTGGGCACCAAAAAAGTTTATAAATCGATAATTTTAAGAATTGACGAAATTGAATTGAATGTAATTAACTAAAAGCCGGTTATTCCACAAAGGATACTATAATGGTAAAAATTAAAGCTGCTGTTTGCCATGAATTTGGAGCGCCTCTTAAAATTGAAACAATTGACCTAAGAGAGCCGATTACTGGCGAGGTAGAAGTAACCTTGGGCGCGGTCGCAGTATGCCATTCTGACATATCATTCGCTGACGGCGACTGGGGAGGAGATTTACCAGCAGTATATGGCCATGAAGCTGCAGGTTTCATTAGTAAAATTGGAGATGCTGTCAAGGGCTTTGAAACTGGAGATCGTGTAGTTGTAACTCTGATAAAATCATGTGGAAACTGTAATAATTGCTCCGAAGGTAATCCAACTATATGCGAAGATAACAGTAACGCTGGGCCTCCTATTTTAAGTTTGAAAGGTAAAACCATTCAACAAGTTATGAATTGTGGTGCTTTTGCGGAAAAAGTAGTGGTAGATCAAAGCCAAATCGTGAAGTTAAATACTGATTTGAACTTAGCTACTGCCTCGCTATTGGCTTGTGGTGTTATTACCGGCATAGGAGCGGTAGTTAACGCCGCAAAACTAAGACCAGGGCAAGATGTTGTTGTTATTGGTGCGGGTGGTGTTGGACTAAATGCGATACAGGGAGCCAGAATTGCTGGAGCCCGTAGAATTGTGGCAGTCGATACAAATGACGATAAATTAGCGATAGCAAAGGAATTTGGTGCCACAGACGGTGTTCTAGCGACTGAAAAATCTCCATGGCGAATAGCTAAATCTTTAGTTGGTCGTGGAGCCGATATAGTTTTCGTTACCGTAGGAAACAGTTCAGTCTATGATATTGCGCCAAGATATCTTGGCTATGGAGGCAAAGTGGTTATGGTTGGAATGCCCAAAACGGGAGACAAGTCAGTCTATGAGCCGGTAATGATGGCAGCGGTTTCTCAGGGAATGATAGGATCTAAAATGGGCGATGTGATAATTAAGCGTGATATTCCCTGGATCGTTGATCTATATGAACAAGGCCGTTTAAAGTTAGACGAATTAGTTTCTAAAACATGGACACTTGATCAAATAAATGAAGCAATAGCTGATACTAAATTAGGATCAGCTAAAAGAAACGTAATTGTTTTTGAAGCTAAACAAGCATCCTAAAAAATGAAACTGAAAGACCTTAAAATAATTGTAACTCGCCCACCGCCGCCAGGATGGGGTGGTCGATATTGGATCTTGGTAAAACTTACAACTGACAATGGAATTAGTGGATGGGGTGAATGTTACGCGTCCTCTGTAGGCCCCACCGCAATGCAAGCAGTTATCAAGGACGTTTTTGAGCGATACTTTCTGAATGAAAGCCCTTCAAACATGGAACGGATGTTTCGAAGGACCTATTCGTCTGGTTTCACTCAACGGCCTGATCTAACGGTAATGGGTGCATTCTCTGGATTAGAAATTGCCTGCTGGGATATTTTGGGGAAATATTATGATTGTCCAACTTGGCAGTTGCTAGGTGGAAAAATAAATGAGCGCGTTCGCGCCTACTCATATCTTTACCCTTTAGAACATCATGATTTAAATGACTTTTGGGTTTCACCAGATATGGCCGCAGAGTCAGCGCTAAATCTCATTGAGAAAGGTTATACTGCTGTCAAATTTGACCCGGCAGGTCCTTACACTATGCGTGGAGGCCATATGCCTGCAATGACCGACATAAGACTTTCAGTAGACTTTTGTAAAGCAATCAGGGAAGCTATTGGCGATAAAGCTGATATTCTATTTGGAACACATGGACAGTTTACTACTTCAGGAGCTATCAGGTTAGGAAAAGCTATAGAGCCTTACTCACCGATGTGGTTTGAAGAACCTATTCCGCCAGACAACGTATCAGAATTTAGCAAAGTGCAAAGAGCTCTGGATATACCGATTGCTACTGGCGAAAGATTTACAACAAAAATAGAATTTGCTGAAATTCTCAAGTCTGGAGGAGCCTCTATTATCCAACCCGCCCTCGGACGTGCAGGTGGAATTTGGGAAACAAAAAAGACTTCAGCTATAGCTGAGGTATTCAATGCACAAGTAGCGCCGCATTTATACGCTGGCCCAATAGAATGGGCCGCAAATATACAATTATCCGCTTCAATACCTAATTTACTAATTGCTGAGTCAATTGAAACCACCTTTCATGATAGCTTAATAAATGGAAAAATTAAGGTAGAAGATGGTCACATCGAGGTTTCACAAGAAGCAGGCCTGGGAATAGAGGTCAACGAAACACTAGCCGAAAAACATCCTTATGATGGCACTGATTTACACTTAATGATGCAAGACGATCCATGCGACTATTCTAATGGCAATTCCTTTTCAGGCGGAGCCCCTCCTTTGAAAACAAATTGATTTTAAAATACCTGTTCCCAAATATTATCAATTTTTTTAATTTCTTTGCAGTCATACTTATCTAAATTTTCCCAATAACGACCGGATATATCAAAATAACCTAAATCTTTCTCACGCTTTAAAGCTTCAAAGATCAAGTCGTTTCTTAGATTGGGCGTCTCAGGCCATGAAGTTGTCGAACTTATGCGAGGAAAAGTTAATTTGCTTGGGCCATCAGATAGATTACCTACATTACAAGCCTGTTCATGAGCCATACAAAAAAATCGATTTGATTTTGCCTTAAGGCTCATCAAAGAAATATCCTCTCTCAAAGGATCAGCCGTCCCTTTGCCGTAAAAATGTGTCTTTCCTCTCTTTGGGTAATACATATCACATCCAATGAAAGAAATATGGCTTGGCTTAAACGCACCAAGGACCCAATAGCCTGCTGTAAATGCCATTGTAGCGCCCGCATAAATAAACCCACCATAATCGTTTTGTATGGGGACAAATTCTTTTTCCGTTATCACGGTTTGCGAAGATTGAATTTCTTGCGGCCATCTTTCCTCTGGAAAGTCATAAGGAAAAATTAAGTGTGTCCAGTCCGAACGTATCCGCCAAGCATTATTGATTACGACTATCGCATCAAAAGATGTCTCTAATTCGGATGCCTTTACTGCATTTGGCCCGGAACCAATTATAAGGACGTGTTTTGTGCAGTCCATTTATAAAATTTCAAAACCCAAATAAACGCTGATAATCTACTTTAGAAAAATTATTTACTTACACGCTGCCAAGGAATTGTAAACTCACCTAATACTTCGTTAATAATAGAATCTTCTTCATTGGAAGAAATATTAGCAACTAAACCAAGTTTCTTATCATCTTCTACAGAAGTTATGGTTGCATTGACATTTGCACTACTCAAAGTTTCTGTAAAAACTCTTGTAATAGCCCTTTTCCGCAAGTCCGGCTTAAAAACCTTTCCTACAGCTGTCTTAGGCAATTCGCTTAAAATCTCCACATGTTTTGGTAAAGCCGCTTTTTCTTTTACGGTTTCGCCACAAAATTTATCTAACTCTTCAGGAGTTACATTAGCTCCATCAACTAACTCAACATATACACATGGTAGTTCGCCGGCACGTTGATCAGGTTGGCCAATTGCACCGGCAAATGCAACAGCCTCATGACCAAGCAGCGCTTCCTCCACAATAGCAGGGTCGATATTATGGCCTCCTCTAATGATTAGGTCTTTTGCACGACCGGTAATCCAAAGGTATTCATCACCATCTTTTCGGCCCAAATCCCCTGTTCGCAGATATTTTTTCTTGTAAAATAAATCAACGTTTTTATCGGCCTCAGTATAAGTATTTCCTGCAAAAACCCCAGGATTGGATATACAAATTTCTCCAACCTCATCTGTTTTACACTCCACCAACTTACCTTTTTCAGATTTGACTATTTTTATATCCGTGTATGGAAACTTCAAACCAACTGAGCCAACTTTTTTCTCACCCTCTACAGGATTACAAGAAACAAGACATGTGGCTTCAGTTAAACCGTAGCCTTCAACTATTGTTACCCCAGAAGCTTCTTCAAATCTTCGAAAAAGTTCTAGAGGTAAAGGAGCAGAACCCGAAAAAGAAGTTTTTACGGAAGAAATATCAGCGTCAACTGGCCGCTGCATAAGTGCAGAGATAGCAGTGGGAACCGTTATTACAAAAGTTATTTTCCATCGCTCGATTAGCTTCCAAAAATTATCAAAAACTCCATCTCCTCTATATCCTTGAGGGGTGGGAAACACTACGTGTGCACCTGAACTTATCATCGCCATTAATATCACATGACAGGCAAACACGTGAAATAAGGGAAGCGGACATATAACATTGTCCTCCTCAGTGAATAAGAGTTCATGGCCTAGCCAGCCATTATAAATCATTCCTGAGTATTTATGTTGCGCCACTTTAGGCATACCTGTTGTTCCACCAGTATGAAAATAAGCAGCAACTCTATCTTCCTCTACGTCTTCAAAATCTAACTTTGTATTTTGAAGACCCAAAAGGCTATTAAAATCATATATTTTTGCAGAATGCTCTACAGGGTTTTTAGGCCTAATTAAAGGTACAATCCAAGATTTTGGAGGCGTCAAATATCTATTTAGATCAACTTCAATAACAGAAGTGACGTTAGGCGCTAGAGCAACAGCTTTAGCTGCTTTTTGAGGCACATCAGATTTAGGAAATGCTTTCATTGTTACAACAACTTTTGCGTTCGTTTCCCTAAGGATTGCCCCAATTTGCTCAGCGTCTAAGAGAGGATTTATGGGATTTGCTATACCAGCTATCGCTCCGCCTAAAAGGGTTAAGACCGTTTCATTTGCATTTGGTAATATGTAGGCGACAACATCTTTACTACCTACGCCAAGTGAACGAAACATATTTGCTGCCTGAATAGTCTTTGTGTGCAATTCGGACCATGTCAGTGTTTCAGCTTTATCTTTTGGACCAGATAAAATCTGATAACTAACTGCAGGCCTGTTTGGAAAGGACTGAGCCGTACGCGATAATAAACCAAATAAAGTTGATGGTAAGTCTCGATCTTCCCATTTACTTTCTTTTTCAATAGCTAGAAGATCTTCTAAGTTAGCAAAACCCATTATACACTCCCCTTTAAGCCCTGTTGGGCGATTTTTTTCTTCATTTTGCTGTCATTAACCGGCAAACGCAAGTACCCTTTAAGAAATTACAATTTTAAGAAATCAGAAAGAACTCGCTTTCAATGAATTACGTCATTCCATGAGTAAATTGCAGGCTTGCTAGATGGGCATAAAGCCCTTTTTCACGTATAAGCTTATCATGATTTCCTTGCGCGACAATTTTACCTTTATCGAGGACTATAATCCTATCAGCCTTTTTTACTGTCGCCAATCTGTGAGCCACAACTATTGTAGTCCTACCTTTTGATAAGTGGTCAAAAGCATTTTGAACTAATCTTTCGTTTTCTGCATCCAGCGCGCTGGTTGCTTCATCTAACAAAAGTACAGGCGCATCTCGTAAAATCGCACGTGCGATTGCAATTCTTTGCTTTTGGCCGCCAGAAAGCATCACTCCACGTTCACCAACATAGGTTTCATATCCTTGTGGTAATTCACATACAAAATCATGTGCTGCTGCCGATCTAGCCGCTTCGAAAATCTCAGCATCAGTGGCAACTGGATTACCAAATCTTATGTTATCCATTACAGTCGTGGCAAAAATGACTGGGTCTTGGGGAACAAGCGCAATTGATTTTCGAAATTCTAATCTATTCATCGTTTTAATATCAATGCCGTCCAAAAAAATTGCTCCTTTATCAGGATCATAAAAGCGTTGTAGAAGTTGAATAAAAGTAGATTTTCCAGCACCAGACGGGCCTACCAAAGCAACTGTTTCACCCGGCTTTACAGTTAGGCTAACGGTCGACAATATAGCATCTTGTGTTCGTGATGGATAAGCAAAAGTCACATCACTAAAAACAATCTCACCTGTCCATTTTTTGGGAGGTGAAACGGCTCTTATAGGATCGTTTACAGTGTCTTCTATATTAAGTAATTCTATTAATCTTTCTGTCGCTCCCGCTGCCCTTTGTAGTTCACTCCATATTTCGGAAAGAGCAGCAACAGCACCAGCAACCATTATCGAGTAAATAACAAACTGTACCAGCATTCCGACTGACATTATTTCATTACGAACATCACGAGCACCAACCCAAAGTACCCCTACAACACCTGAGAAGACTAGAAATATTACAATAACCGTTAAGAAAGCCCGTGTTGTTATTCTTTTTTTCGCAGAGCTAAAACTCGTTTCCGCAACTCGATTAAACGATTTTTTTGTAAGATTTTCATGAGAAAAAGCCTGAACAGTTTGTACAGCCATCAATGCCTCTGAAGCATTACCCGAACTTGCCGCAATCCAATCTTGGTTTTCTCGGCTTAAAGTTCTCAACCTCCTGCCAAGAACAAGGATTGGAATAATGATGGCCGGAACAATTAGAAAAACAAGACTTGTTAATTTTAGCGAGGTTAATAGCATCAAAATCATACCGCCAAAGAGAATAAAAACATTCCTCAACGCCACTGAGATAGATGAGCCGATCACAGATAAAATTACAGTTGTGTCTGTTGTTATCCTGCTTAACACCTCGCCTGTCATTATCTTTTCATAAAATTGCGGACTTAGATGAATGACTCTACTAAATACTGCTTTTCTTATATCGGTTACAACTCTTTCACCAAGGCGGGTTACTAACGCATACCGCAAAGCCGTACCAATCGATAATAAGCCCGCAATACCAATTGCAGCTATGAAATATTGATCTAAAATAAGAGTATTGCCCGAGCTAAAAGTATCTACGACTCGTCGAACGGCGAGAGGCAAGATTAACGAGACGGCAGCCGTCAATGTAAGCGCTAAAAAAGCTGCCAAAATCATTAATTTATATGGTTTCAAGAATGGCCACAGCTCCTTTAAAGCCGAGATCCTTTTTGATTTATCACGGTCTCTTGGATCGGCTACTGCCGCATTATTATTTGCCATTCTTTAATTCTCCCGTCAGCTTGTTAAAAACGAAAGAATGTATCTTGGTCAAGAGAAGCTTTTCATTGCAGCAAAAAAATCAACCTATTTGTAATAATTCATCATCAGACGTTTATCGTAAGTATAATAGCTTTGTCATCTTTGTGATCATGCACCGATTGTTCTCCGTAGATATCTATCTTTTTTAAAGTATAGTTTTTGACGGATTTACTAATGTTTTCAAGTTCAGTGTTGAAATCTAAAGCTTTCCAATGTTTTTCATTTACAGAAATGGTAATTAGCCCAGCAGGCTTGGTCACACGAACCAATTCGCGCATTGAACTAGGACCAACATGACCATGCGTAAATGTCCCTGAGCTCACCACACCATCGTAATAGTCATCAGTTACTGGAATCTCTTTAGTTAAGTCACTCAAAAAACTTCGATTGTATATATTTTTTAATTTAGCAATCTCTAGCATTTCTTTGGAAATATCCGTGGCGTCGAGAATTAAGTCTGCCCTTTTTAAAAGTTGCTCTGCGAGAGCACCTGTCCCCGCACCCACATCTAATACTAAGCCTCTACCTCCGTTTAAAATAAACTCGTCAGCTACACAAAAATGTAATCTGTAATGCATTTTTTCTATAAAATCAGCATCATAAGTATCTGCCCAAACGGAATATAACTGAATATTATCCTCAGGAGATTTTAGGTCATAAGCATTTTCAAGACTTGGTTTGTTTTTCATTTTAAATCTCGTGTATTTTGCAAGTTCATTTATTAATTTTACTTATTAGGTGCATTACATATTATTTTTAAGGTAATAGACTTACATGATTTATATCAACAAGATATTGCCAATCATTTTTAGCCCACTCGGACTAGTAATAATTTTTTTGTGTTATGGTGTTTTAAGAAAGAAAATTTTACCTTCAATCATAGCTTTGATGCTATTGATACTGCTTTCTTTACCTATTGTTTCCGGAAAACTTACAAAAATTCTGGAGCAAAATTATACACCTGTTTTACCAAATACTATTGAAACTGCAGATGCCATCGTCGTTTTAAGTGGTATGGTTAGGTCAATTAAAAAGGATACCCTCATTAATTATGAATTTTCAGATGCAGTCGATAGAATTATTGGTGGGATGAAGCTTTTAAATTTAAACAAAGCGCAAAAAATAATTCTCACCAAAGGTAAGTTACCTTGGAGCATAGGTTTGTCGGAGGGGGAATACTTGGCTGATTTTATAAAGTCACAAGGAATAAATCCTAGTAAAATTCTCCTCACCGAAATCGTTCAAAACACTAATGACGAAGCGAAGGCTATCTCCAAGATGCTTCCCAAGAATAGTAAAATCATCTTGGTGACTTCTGCATTTCATATGCCCAGAGCTGTAACAGTTTTCCAAAATCAGGACTTAAATGTAATCCCTTATGCTGTAGATTTTCGCCAAACAACAAAAAAGTTGGATATTCTAGACTTCTTACCTCAGTCAAAGGCGTTCAACGACAGTAATTTGTATTTTAGAGAGATGATCGGCCGTGCGTTTTACGCTTTACGGTATTAAAACACTACTACCAAAATATTGGAGCGGGTAGCGGGAATCGAACCCGCACCTTAAGCTTGGAAGGCTCTTATGATACCATTTCACCATACCCGCTCAACAAATTCTGGTGATAGTAGAATGAGTATTCTCCGTCAAGTCGATAGGGTAACATTAAGTAAAAATTCTCAAAGCATTAAACGGGGTTTATCAATTCAGGACCAACTGATTTGTTGGAGTTTATGGCAAGCGATACTTTGTGGGTCGTTAAGGTCTTATCATCAGTAGGACGCATCAAAGCTGAAGCGCCATGACCCTTTTCACCCAACCAAAAGTCCCACTGGTTTTTTTCAAGAATGAGGGGCAAGCGGTGATGGATGGCTGACATGCTACGATTGCTTGGGGTTGTTACAATTGCACAAGTCTTAATTTTCTCACTGTCGCTACTCCATTCTTCCCAAACCCCACCAAAAACTAATGGCTCATTATCTTGCCTTTTGACAAACCAGGGTATTTTTTTTCCTTGGTTGTCCAAACTCCATTCATAAAATCCAAAGCATGGGATCAAACATCTTCTCTGACGGCAAGCTTTGGCAAAAGCGGGTTTATTAGCAAGTGTCTCGCTTCTAGCGTTAATTAAAAGTGGGCCAGCATTTATTTTTTTGTACCATACTGGAACAAAACCCCACCTTATACTTTCAAGCTTTCTTCCAAACTGATCTGCCGTGATTACATGGATTAAGTTCGTTGGACATACATTAAAATTTGGGACATCAGGCAAATTATTTGCAGGTTTTGCATCGAAAAGCTGCGCCATTGCGTCAGATGGTAATGTAATTGCAAATCGCCCACACATAGCCCATCTATACTTTCAGTTACAAAACTTGTCAGCAGGAGATATTAAAATTAGATGCTGAATTATATGACCTTTGGAGATGAAAAATCTCCTCCAGTTATGATTGTTCATGGACTTTATGGTTCAGGAAGAAATTGGGGGGTTATTGCTAAAAGATTATCGGATCAATTCTTTGTAATTACAGTTGATTTACGAAATCACGGGGATAGTCCTTGGTTAGACACTCATAATTATCATGTCATGGCGGATGACTTAGTTGAGGTGATTAATTCGCTAAACATAAAGCCTAATATTATAGGTCACTCAATGGGAGGAAAAGCTGCAATGGTCTTGGCTTTAAAACGTCCCAATCTTGTAAGAAATTTAATAATTGCTGATATTGCGCCAGTAAAATACGAACATGACCAATCTCAATTTATAGAAGCCATGCAAAAAGTCGATCTGTCCAAAGTAGAAAAAAGATCAGATGCCACTTTGGCTTTGTCGAAATTTGTAGAAGATAAATCACTTCAAAACTTTTTTACCCAGTCTTTAGATATAAAAGCCAAGCGTTGGAAACTAAATCTTAAAGTTTTGCGATCAGAAATGTCTGAGATTCTAAGTTTTCCAAAAATAGAAAGTGAGTTTTCAGGCCATTCCTTATTTTTGAAAGGTGAAAAAAGCGACTATATTAAATCGGAGCATCGAAAACTTATAAAGTCCTTATTTACTAAAGCGAGGTTTGCCACTTTTAAAGAAGCAGGTCATTGGCTACACGCCGAAAAGCCTCGCGAATTTGAAAGTGCAGCACGATTATTTTTTAGTTAACAGGCAGATTTAATAATTGTTTCTCAAAGCACAACTCGAGTTATCGCTGAGCTAAGTTATTGATATTTTAACACCTTGACCAAACACAAAAATAACCACATATCCTTGGCTATGGTAGATATCGAAAAAATAAGAAACTTTTCAATTGTAGCACACATTGACCACGGCAAGTCTACACTCGCAGATCGATTAATCCAATCGACTAATACAGTTGCTGACCGCGACATGAAAGAGCAGCTTTTGGACAGTATGGATATTGAGCGGGAACGCGGAATTACGATTAAAGCTAACACCGTTCGAATAGATTATACGGCTTCCAATGGGGAAAAGTATGTCTTAAATTTAATTGACACACCGGGTCATGTGGACTTTGCTTATGAAGTTTCTCGATCAATGAGGGCTGTTGAGGGATCGTTATTGGTTGTTGATAGTACTCAGGGTGTAGAAGCCCAAACGCTCGCAAACGTCTATCAAGCAATAGACGCAGATCATGAAATTGTACCTGTTTTAAATAAAATCGATTTACCAGCTTCTGACTGCGAGAGGGTATCAGAGCAAATTGAGGATGTTATAGGTATTGATGCTTCAGAGGCATTAGAAGTTTCTGCAAAGTCTGGCCTTGGAATACAAGAAACCCTAGAAGCCATTGTCACAAAGCTTCCTCATCCAAAAGGTGAAAGAAATTCGCCACTAAAAGCCATGCTAGTAGATAGCTGGTACGATGCTTACCTTGGAGTTGTTGTATTAGTCCGAATTATGGATGGGGTTTTAGAAAAAGGTGACAAAATAAAGATGTTTTCTAATGGCTCTGTCCACACAGTAGATAGAATAGGCGTATTTCGTCCTGAAATGCAGTCAACTGAACAGTTAGGGCCAGGTGAAATAGGTTTCATAACCGCATCAATTAAACAAGTTAGAGATACTAGGGTCGGTGATACAATTACCCACGAGAAAAAGGGAGCAGAAGAACCTTTGCCAGGATTTAATCCTAGCCAACCAGTTGTTTTTTGTGGCCTATTTCCAGTAGATAGCTCTGAATTTGAAGACTTAAGAGACGCGATTGAGAAATTAGCCTTGAATGATGCCTCTTTCAGTTTCGAAATGGAGACCTCTGCAGCACTAGGTTTTGGCTTCCGGTGCGGGTTTTTGGGCTTATTGCATCTTGAAGTTATAAGGGACCGTATAGAACGAGAATACGATATAGAACTGATTACAACAGCGCCGTCCGTTATTTATCATATTTACATGAAAGATAGTAGCTGTATCGAATTACACAATCCAGCCGACATGCCTGATTTAAGCAAAGTAGATCATCTAGAGGAACCTAGGATTAAAGCCACTATATTGGTGCCAGACGATTACCTTGGCGATGTACTTAAACTTTGTCAGGACCGCAGAGGTATACAAGAGGACTTAACGTATGCAGGCTCACGTGCAATGGTAGTTTATGATCTACCATTAAACGAAGTGGTATTCGATTTTTACGATAGGTTAAAATCGGTAACCAAAGGATATGCATCATTTGACTATCAAATGACTGGATACCGCCAAGATAATCTTGTTAAAATGTCTATTCTTGTTAATGAAGAGCCAGTTGACGCCTTATCCATTATGGTACACAGGGATAGAGCGGAAATGCGTGGCCGAGCCATGTGTGAGAAATTAAAAGATTTAATTCCAAGACATATGTTTAAAATTCCAATACAAGCGGCCATTGGAGGAAAAGTGATAGCTCGTGAAACCCTAGCAGCTCTTCGAAAAGATGTTACAGCAAAGTGCTATGGTGGTGATGCTACTCGAAAGAGAAAGCTTTTAGATAAGCAAAAAGCCGGCAAAAAACGAATGCGACAGTTCGGCAAGGTTGATATTCCACAGGAAGCGTTTATTTCAGCGCTCAAAATGGATGGTTAAAAGGTTGGTAAGAAGCAGATTTTAATGGTACCGCCTCCCCGGCTCGAACGGGGGACCTCTGGATCCACAATCCAGCGCTCTAACCAACTGAGCTAAGGCGGCCCACCCTCGCGATGTATCCCTGCCGATTACCAAATGCAAGTTAAATTCTCTTTTTTAACGACCTTAAAACAGTTTTTGAACCTAACCTAACACTTGCAAAATCAAACTGTGAATATTAAGCCAAGCCAATCTTAAGAGGAAAGCAATGGGAATAAATAAACAATCTGATATAGAAGCAAATTTGCAAATCGGCCCTACCGATATTGGTATGGTAAGAATTTACGTATCAGCTGGTCAAACTGAAATTCCAATGGATTTTGATCCTGAGGAAGCTGAAGAAATTGCCGAAGAAATTAAACTAGCTGCACAAGCTGCTCGGAAACTTTCAAAAAAAAGCTAGCTACCTTATTATCGGATCAGTATACGCAGCCAATCTATTACATGCAGTACTAGCCATTGACCTAACTATTTTTTTTCGCCTAGTCGCAGGTAGTTTATTTAGAGGAGATTCTCTAAGGATTTTTGCATCATAAGAGTCTGCAATGATCAGACCAGTATCAAAAGGTAAAATATCTTTTGGGAAATCACTGTCCACTGCCCAAAAATATCTATCACACCATTCTAAATAATTTTGCCACTTTTTATCAGATTTAAAATCAATTTTGCTAGACTTGCATTCTACTATCCAAATTTCATCAGATGGAGCTAGCACTATGACATCTACTCGCAACCCTCTTACCGGTGAATATTCACTCAAACTCGGCAAACCCATTTGAGAAAAATGCCTCATGACACCACGAGCGATTTTTGTATCGTTTTTGGATACTTTTAAATTCATGGATTTAAATTGGCCTGATAAATTATATAAAACAAGAATTTGCTCAAATTTCTTTCAGTTAAGTTTAGTTGAAACTACACGAGCTACGGATTATATCCTCTCAATGCGGGTTCTGCTCTGTTCGTAATGGTTGCATTCCGGTGGCCTTAAGCAATTCCGAGGGAGCTGGCTCTGTCCTGGCCCTGGCCTGGTTACCTGGTGCCCACCTGTAAATACAGGTCCTCGGGAATGAGATAACCTAACGGCAGTTGCGGTCCCGCTCCAAAGTTAAGCTTAGCTAAATTCAGTTGGGCAAGCTTCTCTAGCCATATGGTCTAATACAGCATTTACAAAATTTGGCTCTTTACCATCAGTAAAAAACGCGTGAGCAAGTGCTACATATTCAGTTATTACAATCTTAGGTGGGGTTTTTATCTGAGTAATTTCAGCGGCTGCAGCTCTAAAAAGAGATCGCAAAGTTGGATCTATTCGAGCGATAGGCCATTTTTTAACAAGTGCCCTGTCTGTAAGCTGATCTATATAGGCCTGATAGTTTACCGCAGACTCTACAATAGATTTAAAAAGGGCTTCATCACCATCAGACAATTGGCCCTCTTCATATTCTTCGCCGAATCTGTGAACTACAAATTCCTCAACTACTTCATCAGTAGATAGTCCAAGTTGTTCCATTTGAAACAAAGCCTGGATGGCATAAAGTCGGGTTGTGGAGCGAATTTTACGTTTTTCGTTTCCTGATACTTGCTCGCTTTGTGACATTATTAGCCTCTTTGATCAGTGCTTACCGTCAACAAAACAGTTTCCTAGTCAGCCTTAAATCCAATACCCTTTTTGTTATCAGCCCACTTATGACTTAAAGATAGAAGATGCAATGCTGCTGCAGCTGCACCACCACCTTTATTTTGTTTATCAGGGTTAGCACGCTCTTCAGCTTGCTTAAAATTTTCCACAGTCAAAATACCATTTCCAATGCACAAGCCTTGAAGACCCAAAAGGGTTAATCCTCTACTGCTGTCGTTACAAACAGTTTCATAATGGGTAGTCTCGCCTCTAATCACACACCCTAGGGCCACATACGCATCATACTTTCCCAGTCTCTCCGCTATGCCAACAGCCGTTGGTATTTCCAGTGCTCCTGGCACCTCAACCGTTTCAAAGGTACCATTTGAAGCCAGTATTTCTGCTTTGGCACCTTTTAGTAAATTTTCAGCTATGGTTTTATAATAAGGGGCAACAACGATAAGAACTTTTGGCTCTTCATTGAAAGAAGCTCTAGGCAAAATAAAGTGTTCTATTTTACCCGCCATTAGCCCAGTTCCGATATTTTACGCGTCGAGGTTATCTCTAACCCATAAGCCTCAAGGCCAACTACCTTAGGGGTTGGAGAGTTTGTAAGTAATTCTAGTTTAGATAAACCTAAAGAAGATAAAATCTGTGCCCCCAGTCCATATTGTCGAAGCGTTCTAGGAGAAGCGTTATCATTATTTTCGATTTTCATAGCTGTATCTCGCAGTAAAACAACTACACCACGCCCCTCTTCAGCCACTATTTCCATAGCCGCTCCAAACTCATCCGCTCTTCCCTTAGGACCAATACCTACTATGTCTAGCATAGGGTCCATCGCATGCATCCGGACCAAAACAGGGGTGTCACCAGTTAGATCACCTTTGCTGAGAACAATGTGTTGATCACCATGTGTCTCATCTTCATACACTCTCATATCCCATTCGCCACCAAACTCTGATAATATCTTTGTTAGCTCGCCAGAACGGACAAGATTGTCATTTCGCCTTCTATAAGCAATTAAATCGCTTATTGTACCAATTTTTAATCCGTGCCTTTGAGCAAAGCTAATAAGCTCAGGGAGACGTGCCATAGTGCCATCCTCATTCATTATTTCACAAATGACACCTGATGAATTTAATCCAGCTAACCTAGCGATATCGACTGCAGCCTCCGTGTGACCCGCTCTCACTAAAACACCACCACTTCTCGCCCTTAAAGGAAAAACATGTCCCGGTGTAGCTAGATCGGAAGGGCCTTTCGAAGCATCAATAGCGACTGCTACAGTTCGTGCCCTATCATGAGCAGATATACCTGTTGTGACACCTTCACGCGCCTCAATCGAAATTGTAAAAGCGGTTTCATGTCTTGATGAGTTATTTGTACTCATCAATTCCAAACCTAATTGATCAACCCGCTC
>Ga0208127_1000111_pt1 | contig 38840 bp, 37 predicted proteins | sample ETNtaG_6_FD_185751 | JGI IMG/M metagenome (GOLD analysis project Ga0208127, IMG submission 185751) | Marine microbial and viral communities from oxygen minimum zone, Eastern Pacific Ocean - ETNP201306SV45 (SPAdes) (version 2) | ecosystem: Environmental > Aquatic > Marine > Oceanic ... | reverse complement strand
AATCCAATTACTTTTTCAAAAGCATACATAGCCTTTAACACATCTAGGTCTCTTCGCTGTCCACCTATAATCTGCAATGAAGCAGGGAGTCCTGAATCTAAGGTGGAAATCGGAATCACTCCTGCAGGATTTCTAGTCATATTGATACCCATTGTAAAATCTACCCAAGAAGGTGTTTCGTTACCGTTAACAAAACCATCGCCTTCCAGTTTAGGTGCATGTCCACATGTAGCAGGTGTGATGATTAAAGGGGACTCATCAAAGAATCCTTGCAACTGATACCCTAATTTGTGACAAGCATCTATTGAGGTGGCATAAGATGCACCATCCATTGTGGTGCCCATTTCAATAAATAATCTTAGAAGAGGATCTATTTTCTCAAAATCGTCTGTACCTATTAGATGTTGTTGTCTTCTTGCGCACGCAGAGGCCCAGAATACCATCCATGCTTCAACAGGGTTATCCTCCCAGATGGTCTCTTTTTCAATAATTTCAACACCCGAATCAGCAAGTGCATTAATAGCCGTTTCACATTTTGATAATATTTCCTTATCTACAGAAGAGAACCCCATAGTCGGAGACCATATAGCAGTTTTAGGCAATTCCTCAGTTAAGCTGCCCAGCCAATCTAAATTTTCACCTTCTAAAGAAAAAATATCTGTTGGATGTGGTCCCACAGTTGCATCCAGTGCTAGAGCATTATCTTCTGTAGTATTCGCCATTGGACCCTTTACCGTAAGAAGTCCTGAACCGGGAGGTGTATCACCCCCAATAGGGATTCTGCCTTGCGAGGTTTTAATTCCTGCGAGCCCTCCTAGAGCTGCAGGTATTCTTATAGAACCACCTCCATCAGAACCTGTTCCTAGAGGTATCATTCCTGATGCTAGTGCTGCAGATGTTCCTCCTGAAGATCCTCCTGGTGAATATTCAAGATTCCAAGGGTTTTTGGTTATTCCAAAAGGTACATTATCTGTTTTTCCTTTGTGCCCGAATTCTGGAGTATTAGTTTTTCCCAAAATTACGCAACCTTGATCTCTCATTCGCTTTACCAGTATAGAGTCCTCGCTAGCGGGCTTATCATTCACATGCAATTCAGAACCAAAAGTCGTTACAAATCCTTTAGCATCTTCCAGATCCTTTACTCCAATAGGTATTCCAGCAAGTTTTCCGACGGTTTCACCTTTTTGAATCAAATTATCTATTTGCTTTGCTTGGTTTATCGCGTCTTCATGATTGACAGCACAAAAAGCATTTAACTCTCCATCGTATTTATCAATATTGTCTAATGCAGCTTGCGTGACCTCTGTAGCTGACATTTTTTTTGACTGAATATTGCTAGCCAAATCTTTCAACGAGTAATCTCTAAAGTCCATAGTGTTCTCTCCAATAATTTAAATGATGTTATCATTTTTTAGTAATATGAATTCAATTTAGTTATGAACTTTGAACACACAAAAAAAACAAAAGAACTGATTAATCTTGTTTCTAATTTTATAGAACAGAAAATCAGACCCAGAGAGAAAGAGTACGATTCAGCCATGGCTGGCTTCCGAGATTCAGGAAATCCTTGGCAGGTACCTGAAGTTTTAACTGAACTTAAGCAAGAAGCAAGAGAGCAAGGTCTTTGGAACTTTTCTCTAACTGGAGATTTAGGATACGGGCTTACAAATTTAGAGTTTGCACCTCTTGCTGAAATGATGGGTGTTGGTTGGACTTCAGAAGTTTTCAATTCTTCTGCTCCTGATGCAGGCAATATGGAAGTACTTGATAAATATGGTAGTGATTATCAAAAAGACAAATGGCTTGAACCTTTATTACAAGGAAAAATACGTTCTGCTTTCGCTATGACAGAGCCAAATGTTGCTTCTTCTGATGCTACAAATATCGCTAGCTCCATAAAGAGAGATGGAGATGATTATGTTCTTAATGGTGAGAAGTGGTGGACTTCTGGATATGGTAGACCCGATTGTGAATTCATGATTTTCATGGGAGTTTCTAATCCTGATGCCCCTAAACATCAAAGGCAATCCCAGATAATTGTCCCAAAAGATACTCCCGGAATTAGCTTAAAAAGAATGCTAACAGTGTATGGTTCAGACCACGCGCCAAATGGTCACGCTCACTTGATTTTCGAGAACGTAAGGGTTCCTAAAGAAAATATGATACTGGGTGAGGGTAGGGGTTTCGAAATAGCTCAAGGCAGGTTAGGTCCAGGTCGTATACATCATTGTATGAAAATTATAGGTGCTGCAGAAGTTGCTCTTGAATTGCTATGTAAAAGAGCTTCTTCTAGGAAGGCTTTTGGGAAAGCACTTGCTGAATTAGGAGGTAACTACGACGTTATAGCTAAATGCCGTAACGAAATTGAAATGTGTAGACTCCTAACATTAAAGGCTGCCTATATGATGGACACTCTGGGAAATAAGAAAGCAAAAAGCGAGATTGCACAGCCAAAAGTAGAAGTACCCAGTATGGCAGTAAGAGTTATTGAGAGGGCAATTCAGATACATGGTGGAGCCGGTGTTTCTCAAGACACTCCCCTAGCAAGCTTATATAGCTCAATCAGATATCTGAGAATTGGAGATGGTCCTGACGAAGTGCACTTAAGAACTATTGCCAAGGAAGAGTTAAATAAATATGCAGATTAGTGGTTTAGACCCTTTTCAGTTTCAACAGACTTTATCGAGAGCATTTTTTTAGCAAATTCCATTTCTTTATCTGCGTTAAGCTTATTTAGTTTGAACTGCTCTGAATCTTGTGTAGCTATAATTATTCTTCCGGAGTCTGTATCTACCCTGATGCTGTCCGTCTTGAAGATCTTATTTTCTTTAGATATTACAATAGCCTCAAGCTCATTGTTGAGGTCTTCCACATGACAGCCTTCAATTAATTGCTTTAATTCTTTCAATTTCATATTTGTATTGTATCAATAATATAAAGTATATGACAGCGCTGTCTTTTAGTTAAAGTCAGCTGCCAGGCTCTTTACGGTAGTTAGAGGTATCTCTTTTGTTTTTATATTATATTTAGGGTGGTCTATGCCAGCGTATAACATCTTGGCGCTTTTGAAGTCAGCGATCATATTCTTGTCGAATTCAAATCTCAAAAAATGGACAGCTGAAGTTTTTTCTTCATTTGATCTTTCTAGATCTTCATCAGCTACAGCATAAACTCTTTCATTTTCGCCAATTTGTAACCATACCTTATTTTCTACAAGGTGCAGATCTTTCAATTTTTCTGCTCTTACTTCTTTATCAGGATATTCAATCAGCATTGTGGCTTTTAAGTTAGCTCCATCAGGTATAAGTGGATTATAGGCGCCTAACTCCTCTTCGATTCCTTCAGAATCAAATATCTTCTCAATCCTTAGCATTTCTTGTATTTGATACTTAATTGTCTCTATACTTTCAAAAAGTAAGCTGATATTTTCTCCAATTTGTATGAGCCTATCTTTTTTCAGTTGTATAACTTCGGCACGAAGTTCCTCCCTGCGTTCACTATATTCTTCTAATGAAAGTAAGTCGGTTTTGTTTAATTTTGTCATTTTATTCAACTCCATAAGCTTTTTTGATTAATGAAATTGGATGGGCGGAATCTGGTTTATTCTTTGAGACATGTTGTATTTGTTTTGCGGCCAGAGGACAGTCACTCGTGAGATGATCAGCTTCTGATTCATCTACTTTTCTAGAAACAGGTCTAGCAATCTTTACTGAATTATTATGTGTTTCTTCCTTTACTGCATAAGTACCATCATGACCTGAACAACGCTCGATAGCCTGAACTTCTGTATCGGGAATAAGCTCTAACAATTCTTTAGTTTTTGGGCCTATATTTTGTACTCTTTGATGACAAGCTACTTGATATGCTATTTTTCCTAGAGACTTTTTAAAGTCTTTATTTAGAAGTCCTTTATCTTCTCTGTATGATAGATACTCGAAAGGATCGAAAATATGCTGTTTAATCTTCTTTAAATCCTGATTGTCATCGAACAGCAATGGCAGCTCTTGCTTGTACATTAAAACACACGAAGGTACCAACGAGATGATGTCATACCCTTGCTCAATCTCGGCAAGAAGTAGAGGAGTATTTTGCTCCATCAAACTTTCTACCGACTTGAGGTCGCCTAGATCAAGTTTCGGCATACCACAGCACTTATCATCGATCATGAGTTTTGCTTCAACTCCATTATGTTCCAAGACTTTTAGCAAATCATTTGCAAGATTCGCATCATTATTTCTGCAATAACACCCAGTATAAACAGCTACCTTTCCAGTTGTCTTCTCAGTAGTAGTTACTTTTTCAATAGTTTTTGGGGTGTACTTTTCTACAGAGCTCTCAAATTTTGGCCAAGGGGCATCTGCATGAACTCCTGTTACTTTTGAAGCTACTTTCCTGGCTGAACCATTTGAAGAAATTGCTTGATAGGTTATGTCCACGACCGGCAGTTTCATGAACTTTCCAAGTTTATCTGTCGAGGTTAAGACTTTATCTCTAACTCTTTTTTTTAGAGATTTGTTTTTTTCTTCGTAGGCTATTGCTTTGCCTCTTAGCATTAAGTGTGGAAAATCAAGTGCCCAGGGATGAGGAGGTACATAAGGACATTTTGTCTGATAGCAGAGATCACACATGTAACATTCGTCTACCACTTTCTGAAAGTCATTTTTGTCTACACCATCTAGTTCAAATGTTTCTGACTCATCAATTAAATCAAATAAGGTTGGAAAAGATTCGCAAAGGCTTACGCACCTCCTGCAGGTGTGACAAACATCATAAACTCTTTCGGATTCTTTGAGGAATTCCTCTTTATCCATAAAAGATGGATCCTTCCAATCAACAGGATGTCTAGTAGGTGCTTCTAAGCCGCCTTCCTTTTCTGAAAATATATCTGACATAGGGGTATCAAATAAGGTGCGCTGAACGCACCTTATAGAGACTTTTAATTAATGATTAAGCTAATTCGTCTAGAGCTTTAGAAAATCTATTAGCATGAGATCTTTCTGCTTTGGCAAGTGTCTCAAACCAGTCAGCGATTTCATCGAAACCTTCTTCTCTTGCAGTTTTAGCCATTCCTGGATACATGTCTGTGTATTCATGTGTTTCACCGGCTACTGAAGCTTCTAGGTTAAGCTTAGTTTCACCCATAGGAAGTCCTGTTGCAGGATCACCAGTTTCTTCTAAATATTCTAAATGACCGTGAGCATGACCTGTTTCACCCTCTGCAGTTGAACGAAAAACAGCTGCTACATCATTATGACCTTCCACATCTGCCTTTGCTGCAAAGTATAGGTATCTTCTGTTTGCTTGAGATTCACCTGCAAATGCATCTTTTAGATTCTGTTCAGTATTTGTTCCTTTAAGACCTGACATTATTTTCTCCGTTTATAAAAAAAACTATTTTAGAGTAAATTTTTTTTAAATTTGTTGATGAAATCCATTATTACTTTGATAACAATTCTCATTAATAATGAACAATAAATAAATATGGGCGCATGGTATTTATAATTTATATATTTGTATAATCATTTATTCAAATTATAATAATAGATAAAATCTATAATGAATTTAAAGGACCTCAAGTACTTTTCTAGCTTAGCTAAACATAAAAATTTTAGTAAAGCTGCTGAGGAGTGTTTTGTAACACAGCCTACTCTTAGCAACCAAATCAACAAATTAGAACAAGAATTAGGCTTAACTCTTTTTGAAAGAACAAATAGAAAAGTAACAATAACTGAAGAAGGTAGATTGATCTTAGAAGCAGCTCAAAAAACTTTAGAAACAGCTTCAGAAATAGAAAAAATTGCGCATAGATTTAAACAACCTTTGATGGGAAAGATGACTTTAGGAGCAATCCACACCCTAAGTCCTTATCTTCTTCCGATAATATTATTGCCCTTAAAAGAAGCTTATCCAGATTTAGATTTAATTATAGTTGAAGCAACAACCTCAGAATTAGTAGAAGATTTAAAGTCTGGAAAAATCGATGCAGCCCTATTAGCTACCACTGTAAAGAATGAGAAAGGCCTTAAAGAGCGTCAATTATTTAAGGAGCCATTTTGGTTAGCCCACCCGGTTAATCATGATATCTATGCTGTTGATGATATTACTGTCAAACATCTACAGAATTTAGATTTACTTTTATTGCCAGAGGAGCACTGTCTATCTGACCAAGTAAAGTCGGTATGTGGACTTAAGAATTTGGAGACAGAAGGACCAATGCAATGGTTACATGCAGGGAGCTTAGAAACAATTTTACAATTTGTAGCGATGGGACAAGGATCGACCCTTGTTCCTGCACTGGCAACATATGAAGGCCGTATCAATACCCAAGGAATGATAGTTAGGAAGCTTGATGTAGATCAAGCCTATAGAAACATCTCCATTTCATTTAGAAAGGATTATTCTAAAGAGTCCGATTTAAAGGTTCTGAGCAAATTTATCAAAGCTAATCTCCCAAATACTGTTGTACCTCTTTAGCTTGACTTGATGAATTCTTAATCCGCGTTATCATTGTCTACATAAGTGTAAAGGGGAGGCTATGCCTGAGAATTAAACCCTTGAACCTGATCCATACAATGATGGCGGAGGAATTACATGACATCAAATAAATATAGTTTTTTCACTTTTCTTTTTTTCCTATCTTTCCAATCTTACTTTTATTCTGAAGAAGTAGATGAAATAGTAGTTAGCGGAGATTGGAGGGAAATTACCCAAGCAGAAAAAAATTCAAGCTTAATTATTTTTACCGAAGAGAATATCGATAAAAAACAATACAAACATTTTGAAGAATTATCTTATTCTGTTCCAAATCTAAATTTTGCTGCCAGCGATTCCAGGCCTAGATATTTCCAGATTAGAGGTATAGGGGAAAGATCTGGATATGAAGGTACTCCAAATTCTTCAGTAGGATTCCTTATTGATGATATTGATTTTTCCGGACAAGGGGGAATAGCCTCTTCTTATGATGTTAAGCAAATAGAGGTTTATCGTGGACCTCAGGGTTCAAGAATGGGAGCTAACGCACTAGCGGGAATGATTTATGTAAAAACAAATGATCCAGTTGACAACTTTTTTGCTAAAACAGATTTAATTCTGGGTGATTACGGACGCAAAGACTTAGGTGTAGTTGTCAATGTACCAATCTCATCCGATTTTAAATATAGGTTAAGTTTAAAAAAGGAGGATTCTGATGGATTCAGAAAAAATATTTATTTGAACAGGTCTGATACTTCAAGGAAAGACGAAAAGTCTTACAGATTTAAATTAGATTGGAATTTGAGTGATACTTCATCATTAGATATTTTGCATTTTGATCATGACTTTGATAATCCTGCAGATATATGGACAATTGATGGTTCACTAAATACCCTTTCGGACAGGCCCGGTATGGATTCTCAAGACTCCAGCGCAACAGGTTTGAGCTATATATTCAGTACCTCTAAATACAAGATTAATTTTCTATATTCTGAAACAGAAACGGATGTTATCTTCAGTTACGACGCCGATTGGGGCAACTCTCTATCTCATGCTCCTTATGTTTATGATTATTTCTCTGAGACATTCAGAAATAGAGATACTGAAAATATAGAAATTCGGTTACTTTCAAGTGACCTAGATTTAGATTCAAGAAATTTGGAATGGATCATAGGGTTTTCCATTTTTGAAATAGAAGAATCTAATAATAAATTTGATGATGGTGCCTATGGCGATCCCTTCGATGGTTATGATACTTTCTATAGTGAATCTTTTTTCTCGAGTAATTACTCTTCCAAAAGTAAATCCTTATTTGGGAATATAGATTACTTTATTGATTCCAATCTCAAACTCTCATTTGGAATGAGATGGGAAGATTGGGAGGCAAGTTATCTTGATTCAAATAAAGAATCATTCAATCCGGCAAATGATATGAATGGAGGAAAGATATCATTAACAAAAAGTTTAGAAGATTTGACGTTATACGTTAGCGCAGCGAAAGGATATAAACAAGGAGGTTTTAATTTGGGTACTGGGTTTAGTAACTCATCTTTCAGTGACAGCATAAATTACGAACCTGAATCATTGATAAATTATGAAATAGGCTTAAACAATTATCTGACATCTTTAGATACTTACCTTGATCTTGTTATATTTTTCTCCGATAGAAAAGATCAACAAGTTCTTATCTCAACTCAAGTAGATCCTCAAGATCCTAATACATTTTTATACTTAACTAGAAATGCTGCTGAAGGAAATAATTTCGGAGCAGAATTGAGTATTAAGAAAGATTTTTCTGATAGTTTTAATATGTTTTTTGATCTGGGTTTGCTCAAAACAAAAATAAAAAACTATGCATCACGTCCAGATCTAGAGGGAAGAGAACAGGCTCATGCTCCAAGTTATAGCTTTTCGACAGGTATATCTTGGAAGATTTCTCAACAATTAGAATTTATTTTAGACCTAACTGGAAAAAGTGATTTTTATTATTCTGACTCTCATGATAATAAATCCGATAGTTATGTTTTGACTAATATGAACCTTGCTTATACGGCTAAAAGAATAAAATACAATCTCTGGATAAGAAACTTATTTGATGAGTACTATTCTTTGAGGGGATTTTATTTTGGAAACGAACCTCCAAATTTTGAAGACTCTTTATATGAAAGACACGGAGATCCAAGAAATCTAGGACTATCTATCCAATATGTATTCTAATGCATTGTTGGGGCTTGAATTAATAGCTGTTCTTCTTGCTGTCCTCTATCTGTTGTTGGCAGTAAGGCAAGATATAAGATGCTGGATAGCCGGTATTATCAGCTCGCTAATTTACCTATTTTTAATGTACCAAGCCAATCTTTACATGGAGTCTGTACTTCAAATATTTTACGTTTTTATGGGTATTTATGGCTGGAGCCAATGGAATTTAAATACAGGTAAGGATAAAGCTCTCAAAGTGAGTACTTGGAGCTTGAGAAGACATGTAATTGTAATATTTTCTATTTTAGGGTTTTCATTTTTAGCAGGAAACTTATTAGAGGCTTACACTAACGCAGCGTTACCATTTTTTGATTCTTTAACAACTTTTGGGGCCTTGGTTGCAACTTATATGGTTGCAAAGAAGAAATTAGAAAATTGGATATACTGGTTTGTTATAGATTCTATTTCCGTATTTCTATTTTTTGAAAGGGAACTATACCTAACGGCATTATTGTTCTGTTTATATCTAATCATTATTATTTTTGGATTTAGGTCTTGGTTTGCCGAATATAGATTGCAATAATCCCTACTATTACCTTAATCAGTTTTGGCGACATTTCTAAAAAGTATGAGAGAATACGAAAATATTTTTGGAGACAAATATGGCAAAGGCTTTATACCCAGGTACTTTTGATCCTATAACTCTAGGGCACATAGATATCATTGAAAGAGCACTTCATCTTTTTGATGAAGTAACTATAGCTATTGCCACAAGTGCTTCAAAAAAACCTATTTTTACTCTTGAAGAGAGAATTGAACATGTAGAAAAAATATTTGAAGGAAATAAGAATGTTAAGGCCATTGGCTTCACTGGACTAGTTGTAGATCTAGCTAAAGAACAAGAATCTAATATATTGATAAGAGGGTTAAGAGCAGTTTCTGATTTCGAGTATGAATTTCAATTAGCAAATATGAATAGGGCAATGTCACCTGATTTAGAAAGCATATTCTTGACTCCAAAAGCTAAATTCTCTTTCTTGTCTTCTACACTAGTTCGAGAAATAGCTTCTATGGGTGGTGAAATAGATTCATTTGTTGACCCTGTAGTGAAAGCAGCCTTGCAAGAAAGATTCAAAACCTAGTTTGGCATGTTGGGCAGAAGGCACTAGCTCTTTGGCCAATTCTTTGACTCTTTATTACAGACATACATTTATGGCATTCTTTGCCTTCTCTTCCATAAACTTTTAAGTTTTGTTTGAAATAACCAGGCTGGTTATTGCCACCAACGAAGTCTCTTAAAGTCGTGCCCCCATCTCTGATAGATTGCCTAAGAATATTTACTATTTCTATTGCCAGTTTTTCGTATTTTCTTTTAGGAATCCTGCCGGCCGGCGAAGAAGGTTTTATTCCTGATGCATACAATGCTTCACTCGCATAAATGTTACCTACACCTACAAGGATTTTTGAGTTCATAATGAAATTTTTGACTGGTGTTTTCCTTTTTCTAGAGCTATTAAAAAGATATTCTCCACTGAAACTATTACCAAGAGGCTCGGGTCCTAGATCTTTTAAAAGGAAATGACTATCTGGATCTTCACTCCATAGAAAGCATCCAAATCTTCTAGGATCGCAATATCTAAGAATAGTTCCATCCTGAAAACATATATCTATATGGTCATGTTTCTTTAAATCTTCTTTCTGAGAGATTCTCAAACTACCTGACATTCCCAGATGTATGATCAAACTTTCATTTGAGATTGTGAGAATAAGATACTTTCCTCTTCTACTAACATTATCTATTTTTTTATTTTGAAGTTTTTTTTTGATCAAAGATACTGGAACAGGCCATCGTAAAGAAGGTTGGCGCACTATTACTGAACTAATAATTTTTCCCAATATATGAGGTTCGATGCCTCTGAGAGTGGTCTCTACTTCTGGTAATTCTGGCACTATCGCTAAGCTAATTTCTTGAAGCCACTAAATCTGTAACTTCTCTGCCTTCTACAAAATCTATGATAATTTGAGCTAATTCAGGTCCGACTTCTTCCTGTACAAAGTGTCCAGCACCCCCTAAGGTTATTACTGTTGGATTGGGAATTCGATTTGTAAAATCATCTTTCATTCTTATAGTAATTCTTTCTTCCCCTCCAAAAGCGACAAGGAAAGGTTTTTCCCACTTATCTAAAACTTCTTTCCAGTACTTTTCATTTTCCTGCAGTTGTGTGGGTATTAGATAAGGCCAAACATGAGCCCCTGCCTTATATTTTCCATTAGGGTAGGGTGCTTCATAAGCTCTTCTCTCTTCTTCTGAAAGAGTTATCCTTCCAAAGGTTTCAATGATTCCCACTATGTCCATATCTTCTGAATAATAGGAGTGTGCAATCCATTTAGTAAACATCGAAATTCCATCATTGGCAGAAGGATTTTTAGAATTAAGTGTTCCTCTTGCCGCTGTCTTAAGTTCTTCAAATGTAATCGGCCCATTCCACCAGACAGCTAGTTCCATCATGCGTTGAGTGAACCATGCTCTCATACCTTCTCCTGCAACCATTCCGGTATTTGAAACAACTACATGCGAAAATCTATCGGGCATTTCTGCAACAACCCTCAGACCTACAAGACCACCCCAGTCCTGGCCAAAGTGAGTTGCATTTGTAAGCTCTAATCTTTGAACAAGTTCCTTCATGACCTCAATATGATGCAGGTAGCTGTAGTCGAACTTAGATTCAAATTTATCAGATTTACCGAAACCCACCATGTCTGGAACAATTACTCTATATCCTGCTTTTGTAAAGACAGGTATCATTTTTCTAAATAAGTAACTCCAGGTTGGTTCTCCGTGAAAAAGAACAATAGGATCTGCGTCTTTAGGTCCTTCATCAAGATAATGGATTCTTAGCCCATCTATCATCATATAGTTAGGTTGAAACGGATAATCAACAAGATTTTCAAACCTATCATCAGGAGTTCTAAGAACACCTTCTTTAAGTTCAGAAGAAAAGGAAAAAAAGCTTAAGAATAAAAAACAAGAGGTTATAGATAATGATGCTAGAAGTCTCAGGAAGGTTTTCGACGTATATATCATTTATTCCATTTGATTACTTATGTTCATTAGATCTTTAGGACTTAGAGAGCCAACTGACGCCTTAAGTCTTAACATAGAGATAATGTAATCATATCTTGAACTTGCATAATCCCTTTGGGCTTGAAACAGTCTCTTTTGTGCGTCAAGCAAATCAACTGTATTCCTCGTACCTACTTCGTATCCAATTTGAGTGGCCTCTAAAGCTGACTCAGCAGAAGCCAAAGCTTGTTTTCTTGCAGTAACATTCGCTACCTGAGTTTGGACACCAAAGTGATTCGATCTAACATCTCTTACTGTCGATCTCTCTGCGTAAATTGCCTGTTCTTTTGATCTGTCATAGTTTGCGTATGCTTGTCTCCTGGCAGAACTTATCGCTCCTCCCGCATAGAGAGGCAAATTGAACTGGATTGAATATTGTCTCGTGTCCTGCTCAACACCAAAAAGAGGATTCTGTATGAAGCCACCGAACTTCCCTTGTTTTGATGTGCTTTTAGACACTCTCCCTACTAAATCTATCTGAGGAAGGTGATTAGAAGCTGTTGATCTAGCGGAGGCTTGAGCAGCATCTCTTTGAAGTTTTGCAGCCTTTAGTTGGTAATTATTCTTTAGACCTAATGACACCCAGCTTTCTCTGTCTAGAGGATCTGGTAAAGATATCTCAAAATTATCTGAGAGTGGGGAAAGGAGTTTAATGTCTCTTCCAACAATCGAAGTGAGTGATTCTCGAGCAGAATCTAATTGGGCTTCTCTAGCAATCCTAGATACAACAGTGAGATCAAATGCAGCCTGTGTTTCTTGTACTTCAGTGATTGCAGCAAGACCTACATCAAACCTTTTTTTAGCTAAATCTTTTTGTCTACCAATAGCCTTCTCCTCAGCTCTAGCTGCATTGAGACTATCTATAGAATTAAGAACATTAAAGTAAGCTGAAGCAACTCTAATCATTGTCTCTTGTTGTTGATAAGCAAACTCCGCACTTGCAGCCTCAGATAGGGCTGTTCCTCTTTCAAACTGAAACCACTTATCTAGCCTAAAGATAGGCTGATTCAAGCTAGCCAGATAAGAATTAGAATTGTATTGATCGATTAACTGTTCTTCGACTCTATACTCATTCCAGTTAGTGCTTCCTCCAACTGACAAAGTTGGCAATAAACCTGCAATACCCTGCGTTCTATTTTCTTTTCCGGCCCTGTAAGTAGCTTCTGCAGCTTTTAGTAGAGGATCATTCTTTAGTGCTAACTCATATACATCAGCTAGATTCTCAGTTCTTAGAGGACTACTAATTGCTATTAAGGAAAACAAAAAATAAATTTGTAGTGTTTTTATTGGGCGCATATTTAACATTATAAGGTGTGTTACTCTAGTATAACACCTCTTTGACTCGCATCAAAATTAATTCTTGGCCTATAATGGTATTTTTTATAAAGGAGAGAAAATGACAATACAAGTTGGAGATACTTTACCTACAGTAGGATTAACAACAATGACTGCGGAGGGACCAAAACCCGTTTCTTTAAGTGAACTATCATCGGGAAAGAAGATTGTTCTTTTTGCTGTTCCAGGAGCTTTTACTCCTACATGCAGCGCTCAACATCTTCCAGGTTTTTTAGACAAAAATAAAGATCTGAAAGAAAAAGGTGTCGATATAGTTGCTTGTGTTTCTGTAAATGATCCCTTTGTAATGAAAGCATGGGGTGAAGATAGAAATGTTGGAGAAGATGTTTTAATGCTATCCGACGGTAATGGAGAATTTACTGCAGCTATAGGGTTAGAGATGGATGGAAGTGGTTTTGGTCTTGGTACAAGATCTCAAAGATATGCCATGATAATAGATGATGGTGTTGTATCAGTTTTAAACGTTGAATCAGGTCCTGGTCTCGATGTAAGTTCCGCTGAAACAATACTAGAGCAACTCTAAAACATATGCCCAAACCCATTTATGACATAGGTCAAATATGTGAGTTGGATAAATGGGAAACATTTATCAATGGTCAACCATTTGATCTTTTTAAAAGACTTAGAAAAGAAGCTCCAATATATTGGCACGAAGAGAGTTTAGATTTCGAGCCAGGCTTTTGGGCTCTCACCAAGCATGAAGATATTGTTAGAGTCTCTAAAGATCCTCTAACATTTTCTTCCGCAGTGGGTGGCCATTTGATGTCAATGGGAGACCCTGAAGTAGTCGATCCAGCAGCTGTCGCTGCCATAGTAGGTAACATGATAGGTATGGATCCTCCAGATCATCAAATTTATAGAAAAATGGTAGCTCCCAGTTTTACGCCTAAAGCAATTAAAGCGCTAGAAGTTGATATGAGAGCTAAAATAAGAGAACTACTAGAAAATGTTGAAGATAAAGGTGAGTTCAACTTTGTAACTGAGATATCGGAACAATTACCGCTTTGGGTACTATGTGAAATGATGGGAATCCCAGAATCTGAAAGACCTAAAATAAGGGACTTAGTTAACAACCTTACCGATGCATCAATTCAGCAAGATCCCAACAATTCATTCCAAATATGGGTTAACTACATGGAACTGTTCAAAATGGGTAGAGATATGATTGAGGAAAGGAGACAAAATCCTACCGATGATCTCATGAGTGTTGTAGCCAATACAAAAATTGAAGGAGGAGAGCTTCCACCTGAATTACTAGATGGTTTCTTTTTGCTTATGGTTATAGCTGGAAATGAAACGACTAGAAACACTCTTACAGGTGGACTCATGGCATTAACTGAGAATCCCGAAGAAAGAGAAAAACTTCTCAAGGATCCTTCACTCATTTCTAATGCTACTGACGAAATGTTGAGATGGGTAACTTCTGTCATTTATTTTAGAAGGACAGCAACGAAAGATACCAATATTAGAGGTCAAGATATCAAAGCAGGTGATAAGGTTGTTATGTGGTATGGCTCAGCAAATAGAGATGAAGATGTCTTTACTGATGGAGATTTATTCAAGGTGGATAGGGTAAATGCAAAGAAACATCTAGCTTTTGGAGCTGGCGAGCATCTATGTTTAGGCAATAGATTGGGGCATATGCAAATAAGAATTCTATTTGAAGAACTTTTGAGTCGTTACCCTAATATTCATTCCACCTCTGATCCTGTCAGAATCCCTTCAAACTTTTTGGCTGGAATTTCCGAATTAAAGGTTAGCATCTAAATGATCTCAGAAGGCGACGATTTTCCGATTCACCAGTTACCTACTCCAATTGCTGAAGTTGGAACTGAAAGAAATTTTTATGATCGATATTTCTTTAACGGTTACAACGAAGACGGAACCATTTTTTTTGGAGCTGCCTTTTGTGTTTACCCAAATCTAAACTTAAAAGATGCTAGTTTTATTTTTGTAACAGATGGCATTCAGCACAATTTTAGATACTCAGATGTACTAGATCATGAAAGGATGAATACAGAAGTAGGGTCTTTTAGAATTGAAATTATTAAGCCTTTAAGAGAGTTAAGGATTATTGTTGATGATAAAGAGAAAGATATATTTGCAGATATATCTTTTACTGGCCGCTTTGAGCCAATGGAAGAACCAAGAATGACTCTTAAGAATGGTCCAAGAATCTATATGGATTCTACTAGAATGACTCAGCATGGTAATTGGACCGGCAACATAAAATTTAAGAGCAACTCATTAAATTTATCAAAAGAAAATTATCAGGGTACGCGTGACAGATCATGGGGCATAAGACCTGTAGGTGCTCCAGATAACCAAATCGTCCCTCCTCTGAAATTACCTCAATTTTATTGGTTATGGGCTCCAGCTAATTTTTTTGATCAATCTTCCCATTTTTATTTCGTTGATGATGAGGCAGGAATAGCAACCAATAGCCATTGTGTTCAGCAAAAAGAAGATTTAAGTGAAAGGTTGTTTGATTTAAAAAAAGAAATTCATTACAAAGAAGGTACAAGAAGAATTGCTAAAGCAGAATTTTCTGCCCGTAAACAAGATGGCACTGAAGTAGTCTGGAATCTCACTCCTAAATATCATATCTACATGTGTGGACTGGGGTATATGCATCCAGAATGGGGTCACGGCCAGTTTCATGGAGAAAAACAGTCTTTATATGATTTCTATGATCTCAGTGAAGATCCTCATGATCCTCCTTTTTTACATATTCAAGCTATTTGTGAATTTGAATTATCGGAGAATCAATCGAAAATTAAGGGTATTGGAGCTTTGGAACAACTTTTGATAGGCCCTCACGCTCCAAGTGGCTTTGAAGATTTATTAGATCGCTAGCTTATGTCCCAAGATCTGTCTTCTGCATTCCTTGCTTACTATTCAGAGTTTCAAAAAAAAGATTTCTCATTAATTTCTTTTGAAAGAATTTTTGGTGGAGCAAGCAGAGAGACCTATAAGATAATTGTTAACGATAATTCTGATAATGAAGAAAGATTGGTTCTCAGACTTTCTCAAGATAGCTCTTTGATCGAGACAGAGCAAAAAACTGAATACCTAGCTTATTCTGCATTTCAAGAGTCTAATGTTCCTGTCCCAATTCTGATAGATATGTCAGAAGAAAATTCTAAGTTAGGTGCTCCATTTATGTTGATGAGAGAATTAAAGGGCGAGGCTGCGAGTCCTTTCACCCCCAATATATATGCCCCTCATGAAGTAGACCTTGGTAAACAGTTTTGGTCTATCCTCGGTGAGATAGCAAAAAAAGAAATAGATAAGGATATTTTCAGAGATTTTATTGGAGAGGTAGAGCAACCTTTTTGGAAAAATGAATTAGATAAGTGGGTCAAAATCATACATGAAGATTCTATAGGAATTGAACCAATTTTGGAGGCTGGCATAAGACATCTATATAGAAACCCTCCTAAGGAAAGTGAAACTATAAGTATGGTACATGGAGATTATAGGAGTGGTAACTTCCTATATTCTGAAAACAAAATCACCGGAATTCTCGATTGGGAAATGGCTCATCTAGGTGATCCTCTCGAAGATTTAGGCTGGGCCCTTTCGCCTATATGGAGCTGGCAAGACAAGGATCGTCCCGCTTACTTGTTAAAAAGAGAGGATGCACTAAAAATATGGGAAGAGACTAGTAATATTAGTATAAACAAAGACGATCTAAATTGGTGGGAACTTTTTGCAGCCGTTAAAGGTATGGCTATATGGATTTCTGCTGGTAATGAATTTAAGTCAGGTACAAATATAGATCCTATTAATCTATTCTCAGCTTGGATACCTGGTGATATCCACCTTGAAATAATCTTAGATACCTTAGAAAAAAATATATGAAACCGGATATCAACATTGCGCTACTAAATGCCGCACAAGAAATTATAAATAGATTTAGTCCTTTAATTGAGGATGAATATGAGAAATCTCGCTTAGGTTCATGGGGGGCTTTGATACTTATATCAGCCTTGAAATTTAATGATGCAAGTTCGTCATTGAAAAAAGAGAATCATGACATTATCGAGTGGTTAAAAGAACACTCGACAATAAGCATGAAAGAGTTTGATAAATTCAAAATTTTAGATGATAAGACTATCGATCAGTACGATCAGGATAATCAGAGTTTAAGGGAGATGCTTGATAAGCAGTTTGAGACTATTCAAGAAGAGGGAGACAAGATTTTACTCAAAGAAGGTATAGATTTAATGAGATCTATGCACCAAAGACGAAAAGTCAGTGACCTTATAGGAATGTTGCAACAACAGGAAGGTTAACTAGTCCACTGCACAAGTGATATAAAACCATAAGCCCCAAGAAACATGGGAGCCAAATATAGAGTAGGTAGTATTACGCCTGTTACTTTTTTTGCTGTTCTTTCTATTTTTTTCATTTGTTTGTAAGAATATTTAATGGTGCGCATGATATCACTGAAAATAATGTATGTATATAGATATTGTGAATATTATGTGAAATTACTGTTAAATAGCGATTTTTTTGACTACAAAATAGGTAATTCTAATATTCCTTAATCACTCTGACCCTTAAATGTATTGAGAAGATAATTTCTATTTTCTGTTGTTTCTAGTCACTCAGTCCAATACCACAGGGTATAATATGCCAAAACTAAATGGCTAGAGAATATACTGCAAAGTCAATTGAAGTCCTCTCAGGACTAGATCCGGTCAAAAAAAGACCTGGGATGTATACGGAAACATCTCGGCCAAATCACCTCGCACTAGAAGTAATAGACAATAGCATTGATGAAGCATTGGGAGGCTTTGCTACAAAGATCGAGGTGTCTTTGCAAAAAGATGGATCTCTAAGTGTGGAGGATGATGGACGAGGAATGCCAGTTGATATTCATCCCGATGAAGGTATACCTGCTGTTGAGCTAATTTTTACAAGGTTACATGCTGGAGCTAAATTTTCTAATGAAGATTACAAATTTTCTGGAGGGCTGCACGGAGTAGGTGTTTCAGTAGTTAACGCTTTGTCACAGTATCTTGAAGCAGAGATAAAGCGTGATGGAAAAAAGTACTCGATAGCATTTAAAGATAGTGAAAAAAAATCAGAATTAAAGCAGATAGATAAGGTAGGTCAAAAAAATACAGGAACAAAAGTAACTTTTTTGGCAGATCCTCAATACTTTGATAATCCAAAAATTTCAGTATCTCAACTTACCGCAGCTTTAAAAGCAAAAGCTGTTCTTTCTCCGGGTTTAAAGATTTCATTCTTTGATGAAAATACTGGCAAGTCTGAAACTTGGTGTTTTGTAGAGGGTTTAGCTTCGTACTTGGCTGCCTCTAATGTGGGTGGTGAGGTTGTACCTGCAGATCCTTTTGAAGGGGAATATTTATCTGAAGACGGAGGTTTGACCTGGGCTTTGCAATGGGTACAAGGCATTGCAGACCCTATTTCAGAGAGTTATGTAAATTTAATTCCAACTTCACAAGGAGGAACGCACGTTAATGGAACAAGATCTGGATTAACAGAAGCCCTGAAAGAATTTTGCGAATTTAGAAACTTAATACCCAGAGGAGTTAAGTTAACCGCAGATGATATTTGGCTAAATTGTAGCTCTATCATATCTGCAAAAGTAAAAGATCCTCAATTTACAGGTCAGACAAAAGAAAGGTTGTCCTCTAAAGAATTTACTAATATTTCTTCACAAATCATTAAAGACTCTTTCAGCCTTTGGCTTAATCAACACACGGAAGAAGGTCAAACTATTGCAGAAATCTGTATAGCTAATGCTCAAGCTAGGCAAAAAAGTAACAAGAAAGTAGATAGAAAAAAAATAATCTCTGGACCTGCCTTGCCAGGCAAATTGACCGACTGTACTACTGATGATCCAGAACAAGGGGAGCTTTTTTTAGTAGAGGGTGAATCGGCCGGAGGATCTGCTAAAAGAGCAAGAGATAGAAATTTCCAGGCTATTCTTCCTCTTAAAGGTAAAATCATGAATACCTGGGAAGTGGATGTATCTGAAGTGCTAGCCTCTCAGGAGGTTAATAATATTGCTATAGCCCTAGGCGTTGAACCAGGGAGTAATAATTTAGATGGACTTAGATATGGCAAAGTTTGCATTTTAGCTGATGCTGATTCAGATGGTCTGCATATAGCAACTCTTCTGTGCGCGCTATTCTTGAGGCACTTTAGGCCACTTGTTGAAGCAGGAAGAGTTTATGTTTCCATGCCACCTCTTTACAGGATAGATCAAGGAAAAGATGTTCACTATGCGTTGGATGATCCAGAAAAAGACAAATTAGTTAAAGAGCTACAGAAGAAAAATAAAAGAACTAAAATCGAAGTCCAAAGATTTAAAGGCTTAGGGGAGATGAATGCTTCTCAACTCAGAGAGACAACAATGTTACCCGGAGCCAGACGCTTGGTTCAACTTACAGTGAAAAATGGAGATAAATCTTCCCAGAAGGTCGACATGTTGTTGTCGAAGAAAAGATCGCAAGATAGGAAAGAGTGGCTTGAAGATAAAGGAAATCTAGCAAATGTCTGAAAAACTTGAACAACAGTCATTGAGTCAGTTTAGCGAGAAGGCTTATCTTGATTACTCAATGTATGTCATCCTTGATAGGGCCTTACCACACATAGGTGATGGACTTAAGCCGGTTCAAAGAAGAATTATTTACGCTATGTCTGAGTTAGGCCTAAGTTCTGCAGCTAAGTACAAGAAGAGTGCGAGAACAGTAGGAGATGTAATAGGTAAATTTCATCCTCATGGCGATACTGCAGCTTATGAAGCAATGGTCCTTCTCTCTCAATCTTTTTCAACAAGGTATCCTCTTATTGACGGACAAGGGAATTGGGGCTCTATAGATGACCCAAAATCCTTTGCAGCTATGCGGTACACTGAATGTCGACTCTCTCCTTATGCCAAAAGTCTTCTTGAGGAGCTTGGTCAAGGCACTGTTGATTGGGCAAGTAATTTTGATGGAACGCTTTTGGAGCCTTCTGTTTTGCCAGCACGGTTACCTAATTTATTATTGAATGGCGCTACAGGCATAGCTGTAGGAATGGCAACTGATATACCTCCTCACAATTTAAACGAAGTTGTAAACGCATGTATCAAAATTTTAGATGAACCTAAAGTGACTGTAGAGGAACTATATAAAATTATTCCTGGTCCTGATTTTCCAACAAAGGCTGAAATCATATCCACTGTAGATGAACTTAAGGAAATTTATCAATCTGGGAGAGGGTCAGTTAGGATGCGATCTACTTATGCCATAGAGAATGGCGAGATTGTGATTACAGCATTGCCACATCAAACATCAAGCTCCAAGATACTTGAACAGATTGCATTACAAATGGATGGAAAGAAGTTACCAATGATAGTTGATCTGAGGGATGAAAGTGATGAAGAAAATCCAACAAGACTAGTACTGGTACCTAAGTCTAATAGAGTTGATAAAGATGCAGTAATGAATCACTTGTTTGCAACTACAGATCTTCAAAAGAATTACAGGGTTAATATGAACCTAATCGGCTTAAATGGAAAGCCTCAAACAAGAGACATAAAACTCGTTTTGAAAGAGTGGCTTACCTTTAGGTCTCAGACAGTAACAAGAAGGCTTCAGCATAGATTAGATTGGGTATTAGACAGACTGCACATATTAGATGGTCTGCTAGTTATCTATTTGAATATAGATGAAGTAATTCATATCATCAGAAACGAAGATGACCCCAAAACTGTTTTACAGAAAAAATTTAAATTAAGTGTAATCCAAGTAGATGCAATTTTAGAGATAAGACTTAGACAGCTAGCAAAGCTTGAAGAGATTAAAATCAAAGAAGAACAAGGCAATCTTGATTCAGAGAGAAAAGACTTAGAAAAGATTCTAGGCTCTAAGACCAGGCTTAAAACTCTTATCAAAAAAGAACTTAAAGCTGATGCTGAAATTTATGGAGATGATAGAAATAGCCCTATAGTAACCAGAGAGGAGGCTTCCGCCTTTGATGAGTCAGAACTCATTTCATCTGATCCAGTAACAGTTGTTTTATCTGAAAGAGGATGGATAAGAGCAGCCAAAGGGCATGATATAGACCCAGAGTCATTGAATTACAGAGAAGGAGATAAGTACTTCTCTTCAACACCCTCAAGAAATAATCAGAATGCAGTATTTTTTGATTCAAAAGGTAAGGCATACACTTTACCTTGTCATTCACTACCTTCAGCCAGAGGTCAAGGAGAGCCACTTTCTGGAAGATTAAATGCTGAGTCAGGTGAAACTTTCGCGGGGGTTATTTCCGGAGCAAACGAAGATAAAATTATCTTAGCTACTTCATCGGGCTATGGATTCGTTGCGCAACTCGGAGACTTGCAAACTAAGAATAAATCAGGAAAAGCTGCAATTAAGGTCCAGGAAAATGCAAAAGTATTAATTCCTAGTCTCATACGGGATGAAATGGATGTTCTGGCTGCAATAACTAATCAGGGTCGTATGTTAGTTTTTCCACACACTGAATTACCTCAGCTAGCTAGAGGAAAGGGTAATAAAATAATCGGTATACCAAAAGCCAATTTTGAATCTGGTGAAGAGTTCTTGCAAGAGTTGGCCGTGGTTGGTGAAGGAAGAGAATTGAAACTCATTAGCGGTAAACGACATTTCACAATTAAATTTAAGGATCTAGAAAACTTTTCTGGTAACAGGGGTAGAAGAGGGAATTTCCTTCCAAAAGGCTTTAGGAAAGTTGATAAAGTAGAAGTAGTTTCGCCAGAAGATATTTAATCCTAATTTTTCTAACTATAAAGTAAATACAAACAAATAGAGGACTCAATGAAAGAGAAATTTCCATATATAGGCAATGACGTAACTATAACTGAAGAAATGTGTGATCTTAATGGTCATATGAATGTGCTCTATTACGCACAAATCTTTGAAGACGAATTTCCATTTTACTCATCTCTGGGATTTACCTCTGATTATTTCAAGGAAGGTTATTCCTTTTTTACTTTAGAGATGAACATTAGATATCTAAAGGAGATGAAAAAAGGTGAAATTGCCTCCCCATGTTTTAGATATTTTGCTGTTAAGCCTAAGTTGATTCACTATGGAGGAGTTATTCTCAATGAATCAAATGAAGTTTCTGCAATAACCGAAAATGTCCTCGTTCATGTAGATATGAGTACAAGAAGATCTTGTGAGATGAAGGAAGAAACACTAAATCATTTAAATGAAATGCTAGAGGAGCATGCAGCAACCGGAGAAATAGGTTTTGATTTAAGATTAAAAATCTAGATAGACAACAATTCTCTCTGGATGTCTTCATCTAGAAGACCCACAACCTCAGAACTTTTTAAATTTTCTTCTAACTGTGTCAACTTAGATGCTCCTAAGATTACAGTCGAAACATTTTTGTTCAACAAGCACCAAGCTATAGCAAGCTTAGACATACTTACATTTAGCTTCTCGGCAATTGGAGTTATCGCTTTAATTCTCTCCATTCTTTGCTGCCCTCGGTCAGATTCGACCATACTCTTTTTGAGCCATTCGTATCCAGACAAGGAAGCTCTTGATCCATCAGGTATCCCATCAAGATATTTTCCGGTAAGAGCACCAGAAGCTAAGGGCGACCAGATTGTAGTTCCTAAACCATATTTTTCATAAAGGGGTCCATATTCATTCTCGAATCTATCTCTATCTAAAAGATTATATTGAGGTTGCTCCATAGAAGGAGGTGTCAGGTGATTTGCAATGGCAAACTCGTAAGCCTCAGTTATTTCTTCCGCAGTCCATTCAGAGGTACCCCAGTAAAGAACTTTCCCTTGCATAACCAAATTATGCATTGCCCAAACCGTCTCGCTAATAGGAGTTTCTGGATCAGCTCTGTGACAAAAGTATAAGTCAAGATAATCAACTTGGAGTCTTTGCAGGGCCTGATGACAGGCCTCTGTAATGTGCTTTTTACTCAGACCCCTTTGAGTGGGTAGAGGATTTTCTTTAGCTCCAAAAAACACTTTAGAAGATACACAATAAGAGTCTCTAGGTTTATCTAAAGCCTTTAACGCTTTTCCCATTACTATTTCTGATTCACCTCTTTCATAGCCTTCTGCATTATCAAAGAAATTTATCCCTGCATCTAAACAAGTTCCAAACATTTTCTCTGCGAGGTTTGTATCAACTTGCTTATTGAAGGTTACCCAAGATCCAAAGGATAATTCTGAAACTTTCAAGCCTGACTTACCTAAATTTCTATATTCCATATCTTTACAATAGTACCTCTTTTAAGAGATTTATGCCTTGTTCTATTTCCTCATTAGTTATATTCAGAGCCGGAGCCAATCTTAGACAGCTTGAACCCGCTGAAACCATTATTAGACCAGCATCGTAAGCTTGATCTAATACTTCGTTTGCAGTTTTATCAATTAAATCGCAACCTATCCAAAGTCCCGCTGACCTAACTTCAGAAAAAATTCCTTTTGTTTTGAACTCAGATAGCAAATCAAGGAATAATTGTTCTTTTTCTAAAACATCGTTAAGAAAATCTTTCTCACTTACAATGCTCACCACTTCATTAGCTACCGCGCATGACATTGGATTACCTCCAAAAGTTGATCCATGAGTTCCGGGTTGCATACATTCACCGATAACTTTAGTTGTGAGGGTTGCTCCGATAGGTATACCTCCACCCAATCCCTTAGCTGAGGTTACAATATCTGGTTTAATGTCATATTGCATATAGCCATACAGGCTCCCCATCCTTCCAATTCCGCTTTGTACTTCATCAATAATCAACAAAGCACCTTGTTTTGTACATTCTTCTCTTAATTCTTTTAAGAATTCTTTGCTGGCGGTATATACACCAGCTTCCCCTTGCACAGGTTCAACAATAACTGCGGCAGTTTTTTTAGTAATCAGACTTCCTAAATTAGAGACATTATTAAATTCTCCATGCTTTATTCCAGGCATTAGTGGTTCAAAACCGCTTCTATGCATCTCAGAACTTCCAAGAGAAATATTTAGCAATGAGCGACCATGAAAAGAATTTTGAAAAGAAACTATTTCATTCCTTTGATTATTTTTCGAAGAGTGAAATTTCCTTGCTATTTTTATAGCGGCTTCATTTGCTTCTGTACCAGAATTGCTTAAGAAAACATTTTCTGCAAATGTTAGATCAGTTAGTTTCTTAGCTAAATTAATAGCTGGCTCATTACTCAGGTAATTACTAAGATGCCAGAATTTCTTGGATTGTTCAGAAAGCGCTTTTATCAAATCTGGATGAGAGTGACCCAATGAATTTACTGCTATTCCTCCACCAAAATCTATGTATTCTTTGTTATCTTGATCCCAAATCCTTGAACCTCTTGCTTCCTTAGGTATGAAGTTTGCAGGGGAATAATTAGGAAGCATTACATTGTCGTAAATTCCTCTTAGTTCATTATTCTTGCTATTTTTTTGCATTCTTAGAAGTTTATTTGGCGAGACAATAGTATTATAGGTGCCCTTTTTATATGGTCAAAATCGAAAACAATGCCCAAGATAGTATCTACCGCATACTCTTGCGTCCAAATAGATCAACCGACTGGAAAACAAGTTTACTCTTTATTTCTGTAATTGCATTTACCTGCTTAACCATTGGCATAGGTTTCGCCTTAGCGGGTGCGACGATGATATTACCTTTTGCTGGTTTAGAGATTATATTTGTAGCTACTTGTGTTTATTTAGTAATGAAAAATACTTATAAACAAGAAGTAATAACATTGACTAAGGAAAAATTAAAAATAGAGAAGGGCGCAGGAAAAATAGATCAAGTGTGGGAATATTTCAGGATGTGGTCATTTGTTTCAGTTGAGAGACCTGAGCACCCTTGGTACCCAGCCCATATCGTTGTATCTTCTAAAGGAGAGAGGGTTCCTATCGGAGACTTCTTAAATGAAGATGAAAAAGAGGAACTAGTAAAAAATCTTGAGAGAATAATCCAGGAATTAAAATAACTAGCTTCTTTGATTAAACCTTTTTCCAACAATTGCTGATGCAATATTAATTTTTTGTATATCTATTGTTCCTCCTGCAATGCCCCATCCCCATACGTCTCTATATTTTCTTTCCATACCGTATTCTTTGTTAAATCCATATCCTCCCATGAGTTGCATTGCTGAAGCTACAACTTCTCTGGCGGTCTCATTTGAAAAACATTTTCCAACGCTAGATTCAAAAATACTTGGAAACCCTTCTTGAGCATTATGAGCTGCTCTATGAATAAGCAGTCTAGAAGCTTCTACTTTCATTGCCATTTCAGCTAGTTTCATTTGAACAGCTTGAAATTCTACAATTTGCTTTCCAAATTGCTCTCTTTCTTGCACATAATCTATTGCATTTTCTAGCGCTCCAGAAGCCTGACCAAGGCACATAGTTGCATTTCCACATCTCTCTAGATCAAATGCTTCCATTAACTTCTTAAAGCCACCATTTGCTTCAACTATAATATTTTCAGCAGGCACCTCAACATTATCAAAGTAAATATCAGCAGAAGGTATCCCATTCCAACCCATTAATTTTTCTTGTTGTCCAAAACTTAATCCTTCTGTCTCTTTTTCAACATATACAGCCCCGATTCCATTTGCTCCTGGTTCATCTGACATTCTGCAGTAAACAACATAGCCCTCAGAATGACCCCCTCCTGAGCACCATCTTTTAGTTCCATTAAGGATAATTTTATCGTTTTGCAGTACAGCCTTCGTTGTCAGATCAGTGAGGGCTGATCCAGCATTAGGCTCTGACATGGAAACAGCAACTACAATGTTCCCTTTACAAACTTCTGGAATAACCTTTTGTTTTAATTCCTCAGAAGCAAAATGTTCTATAGCCTTCACTGGTCCTACGCAACTTTCGAAGATAGGAAATGCAACAGCTGAAGAGATTTTTGCAAACTCTTCCATAACAAGTAATGCATCTAGATTTGAAAGACCTAACCCACCATATTTTTCTGAAACATTGATACCAAGAAAACCCATATCAGAATATTTTTTTAGCCATTCTTTTGAAAGAGGTTCGCTGGTTTGTTCCATAGATTGTGCAACTTCAACCATTTCCTTTTGCGCAAAATTTCTTGCTGTTTCTTGAAGTTCTCTTTGTTGTTGTGTAAGTTTAAAGTCCATATAAATCTCCTAAATTATTCTTTCTGATTTCAGCTGTGTTATTTCATCTTGGCTATATCCCAATCCTGAAAGTATTTCTTCATTGTGTTCCCCTAATTGCGGTGACCTGCTTTTGATAACTCCAGGATTCTCTGATAATTCTACTGCTGGTCCAACTACTGAGTACTCTTTATCCATTGTTGGATAATTTAATTTTACGAAAGAGCCTTTTTTTAAAATATGTTCTTCCTTTAAGGTTTCACTTGCTTTAAGCACTTCACCTACAGGAATTCTAGAGCCTTCTAATTCCATTATCGCCTCTTTTGAAGTCCTTTCTGCGCACCATTCTGACATTCTTTCACTAATTAAATGTCCATTTTCCCCTCTACTCAAATCATCTTTAAATCTTTTATCTTCGAGCCAATCCTTTTCTCCCATTAGATTAACCCATCTTTCAAAAAGAGGACCGCCAACTGTTTGTACAAGTATCCAGCCATCCTTTGTCTTAAATGTATCCGATGGTCCAGAGGTTTGCGCTCTATTAAGAGAGGCTACTCTGTTTATATTTAATATCTCTTGCTCAATTAAAAGACTATTTGTTGTTGTTAGAGCTGTCTGAAGAAGGGATGTTTGAACTCTTTGACCTTTACCCGTTTTTTGCTTTTCTAGATATGCCAAAAGAGTTCCAAATGCAGCCAGTGAAGCACTACAAAAATCAACATAAGGAGCATAAGCCTTCGTTGGTTGCTCAGGTTCTCCGGTCATATCCATTGCTCCTGACATTGCTTGTGCTACTCCATCAAAGCCCACTCGTTCGGCATATGGTCCAGTTGTTCCAAAAGCAGTGTTGGAAGTAAGAATTATCCCAGGATTTATTTCCTTTAGCTCTTCGTAATCAAGACCCATAGATTTTAAGGTTTGCTCAGGAAGATTGGCTATGACTATGTCGGATTTTTGTACAAGTTTCTTAACTATTTCCTGACCTTTTTCCTTAGTTGGATTCAAGGTTAAACCTAATTTATTTCTATTTAATTGAAGGAACATAGCTCCTTGTCCGTCCTCACTTACAGGTGTGACATATCTATCTTCACTGCCATTAACTCTTTCTATCCTAATTACTTCAGCACCGTAATCTGCTAGTAGTGCACCACAAAAAGGTCCTGCAATGTACCTTCCAAAATCTAAAACTTTTACACCTTCCAAAACTCCACTCATAGTATTTGCTTCCTTAATAATTTTAAGTTCGATATTTATTTCGAGTCTTGAGCGATTATAATCAAGGTATGACAGATCAAGAAATACCTGAGGGCTTTAAAGAACTTAAAATTCCTCAACCCCATATAGAAAATTTGGGTCCCGGTTTTTATAAAAAAGAAGACGATCAATTATTTATGATCTTTTTCGTAAAAAAAGAGCATAGTAATTTCTATGAATCAGCGCATGGAGGTGCGCTTATGGCTTTAGCTGATTTTTGCATGACTTCTTCAATGATGAAGGATCGAAATAGCTTAGTAACCACAGTAAGCTTCCATACTGAGTTTTTAGCTCCAGCTCCAATAGGGAGTATGTTGCTAATCCGCTGCAGACCTACCAAGATTGGAAAGTCATTAGGTTTTTCAGAAGGAGACATTACTGTTGATGGCAAGACCGTTATAACCTTTGGAGGAGTTGGCAAAATACTCAAATCATGATGGAAAGAAAATACGAAATAATTCTTTACGGTGCAACTGGATTCACAGGGCAAATTTGCTGTAAGTATTTAAGGGATAACTATAGCGATTTAACCTGGGCGGTAGCCGGCAGAAACAAAGATAAGTTAGAACAAGTTAAATCTGATTACGAACTAGAATGCGATGTGATTGTTGCTGACGGTGGTGATCTAGAGTCACTGAAATCATTAGCTAGTCAAACTAAAGTTGTTTTATCAACGGCAGGTCCTTTTGCAAGATATGGCTCCTTACTCGTGCAAGCATGTGTAGAAGAGGGAACGCATTACACAGATATAACTGGAGAAAATCATTGGGTTAGAGGGTTAATTGATAAACATCATTCCGAAGCGGCAGCAAAGGGTATCAGAATTATCCCTTCGTGTGGTTATGATTCCATCCCCTCAGACTTGGGAGCTTTTTTTACTATCTCACAATTAAATAAGCCGGTTACTAGAGTTGATGTTTATCACGAGGCTCAAGGTGGAGCCTCTGGGGGTACAACCGAAACTATTTTCACTATGGATGGGTTGACTAAAGAAATGAGAGATCCTTTTGTTCTGAATCCTCTTGATACTGTCACCGAAGAGCAAAGACAAAAATCTAAAGATGGATTTGTGATAGAACAAGTAGAAGGGCTTGATGGTTGGTCTGGCATAGGCATGATGGCTGTAGCCAATACTAGAGTTGTAAGGAGATCTGCGGCTTTAATGGAACAGAATCAAAAATCCTACGGACCTAATTTTACCTTTGGTGAACATGGTTTATTTGCAACTAAGAGAATGGCTAGATTGGCCTCATATAGTTCAATTATTGCATTTCTTGTATTAGCCACTCCACTGAAGAGATTAGTAAGACCTTTTCTTCCAAAACCAGGAGAAGGACCTAGTCAGGAAACGCAAGATAACGGATGGTTTAGAGCTACATTTGTGGCTTATTCCGATGATAATGAGAAAAAGATTTGCTCTATGTATGGATCAGGAGATCCTGGATATAAGTCTACCGCGAAGCTTGTGTGTGAATCGGCTCTTTCTTTAGCCAGGTCAGCGGATTTACCAGGTGGAAGTGAGTATGGAGGAGTGCTTACTTCTGCAGTAGGCTTAGGAGATGTATTAATAGAAAGGTTAAGCAATAAGGAAATAGAATTTAAGGTTCTTAATTAAATTTTAAAATTCTTAAGCTTTTTCCTGACAAGTTTATTCTTGAGATGGGCAGTTTGTATTACGCCTTCTTCAAAAGGAGCCCAAGCTTCGCCCTGAATTAAGGGGCTCAGATAATTTTTACAAGCAGCAGTTATGCCGAAGCCATCTTTGGAAATGAAATTTTTTGGCATTTTTTTCTCAACGTTAGCTACTTTAGATAATTCAATTTTACCTACTTCCCAAGAATAAGGTTTTGCCTTCTTTCTTACGATGATTGGCATAATTGAATTTTCACCGGCAGCAGCATATTCAACAGCTGCTTTTCCAACAGCATAAGCCTGATCTAAATCCACTTGTGATGAAATATGTCTTGCTGATCTTTGCAGGTAATCAGAAACAGCCCAGTGATATTTCAGCCCCAATTTTTTGCTAACCATCTCTGCAACAGTTGGCGCTACACCACCCAGTTGTTTATGTCCAAATGAATCAACTGTTCCTGCATCGGCTAGGAATTCGCCATTTTTATATCTAGCGCCTTCAGAAACCACAATGACACAATAGTCTTCTTGTTTTATGACTTCTTTTACTCTCTTTAGGAATTTATTTTCATTGAAAGGAACTTCGGGTAATAAAATAATATGAGGTGCTGAATTTTCTTTATTTTTAGCTAGGCCCGATGCTGCTGCCAACCATCCTGCATGCCTTCCCATTACTTCAAAGATGAATACTTTGGTCGAGCTTTTAGACATGCTTTTTACGTCTAGAGCTGCCTCTTTCGTAGAGGTAGCAATATATTTTGCTACCGATCCAAAACCCGGACAGTTATCTGTAAAGGGCAGATCATTATCAATTGTCTTAGGAATACCAATACAAGTTACTGGAAATCCAGCCTCTTTCGTGTATTGAGCTATCTTATTCGAAGTATCTTGAGAGTCTCCGCCGCCATTATAGAAAAAGTATCCAATATCATGAGCTTTAAAGACTTCTATTAGCCTTTTGTATTCTCTTTTACTTTCTTTAACATTTTTTAATTTGTGTCTGCAAGATCCAAATGCTCCTCCTGGAGTATGCTTTAATTTTTTTATTTCTTTAAGATCTTCAAGATTGGTGTCAATAAGATCCTCATTCAGAATTCCAACTATTCCGTCTTTTCCTGCATAAAGCTTATTAATTTTTTTAGACTTTCGAGCAGTTTCTATAACTGCACAAGCGGTAGTGTTAATAACTGAAGTTACACCTCCAGACTGAGCATAGATAGCGTTCTTGGCTTTCATCGTTCGCATGATACTTGAAAACAAATCTATCTTGTAATCATTCTTGATAGTTATAATGAATTCATGTCTAAGGAAAGAGTGCACATACTCGGAATCTGTGGAACTTTCATGGGTGGGCTAGCTTTACTTGGAAAAGAGCAGGGCTTAGAAATTTCAGGTTGTGACTTAAACATCTACCCTCCGATGTCAGACCATTTACATGAGATGGGTATAGACATTTCTGAAGGTTACGACCCTTCTAAGCTTCCTGAAGCTGATTGTTATGTAATTGGAAATTCTATTTCAAGAGGCAATCCAGCTTTAGAGTTTTTGTTATCCAAAAAGGCCAATCTAATATCAGGACCAGACTGGCTCTATAAAACAGTTCTAAAAAATAAGAGGGTCATTGCTGTATCAGGAACCCATGGGAAAACTACAACAACAGCTATGATCGCTTGGATATTTGAAGATCATAATATTGATGTTGGGTATTTAATTGCAGGCAAGCCAAAGGACTTCGAAAAGTCTGCTAGGCTGGGTGAACAAGATATATTCGTCATAGAGGCAGACGAGTACGATACAGCTTTCTTTGATAAAAGATCAAAATTTATTCACTACAAACCCGATACTTTAATTATTAATAACTTAGAATTTGATCATGGAGATATTTTTCCAGATCTATCTTTTATCTTTAGAGAATTTCATCATTTAATCAGAATTCTTAATGAAGAGGCTCAAATTATCTTTCCAACAGATGATTTGAATATAGCAAAGGTTCTAAATATGGGCTGCTGGAGTAAATTGATAAGCTATGGAGTTGACGGCAATCATGAGAATGCTATCAGTTTAAAAGATCCAACAAATATAACTTTTACGATCAAAGATGAAACAGGCGATTTAGATTGGGATATGTATGGAGAACATAATGCTAGGAATGCCATGGCTGCAGCTTTGGCAGTAAACCAATATGGCATTTCTCTTGAGAGTGCACTTGTTTCATTAAGAAATTTTTCGGGTGTTTCAAAGCGACAAGATATCCTTATAAATTCAGAAAGATTATTGTTGATTGAGGATTTTGCACACCATCCAACTGCAATAAAAACAACCTTAGAAGGTATAAAGCAAAAGTATCCTACTCGACGTTTGGTGGCAGTAATAGAGTTAAGATCTAATACTATGAAATCTGGATATCATGATGATCATCTGATTGAATCTGTCTCTCTTGCTGATGAAGTTTTCTGGAAGAGTGAGGATTTTGAGCAAGTTGAAGGTTTGGTCAGTAAGAAAAAATCAAATTCAAAACAAATAATTAATGTGGATTCATTTATAGAAGATTTTGATTCTATATCTTCACCAGGTGATATTTTTATAATTATGTCCAATGGAAATTTTGATGATATTTCTAAAAAGATTATTAAAAAGATAAATGACTAACCAAGAAACAGTCTCACCATTATTCCCTCTGACAATTAATGTTTTACCAGGAGCTTTATTACCTCTGCAAATATTCGAGCCGAGATATATTGATATGGTCAAGAGCAGCCTGAGCAAATCTGAAGGTTTTTGTATTGTCTTATCCATGCAAGAAAATACTCCTGAAGAGAGTCAATCTGGTTTACTTCGCAATATTGCAACCTATGTCGAAATCATTGACTTCAATCAGTTAGATAATGGCCTCTTAGGCATTACCGTTCAGGGTAAACAAAAGGTAGTTATTGAAGATACGTGGGAACAAGATGATCAACTATTAATCGGCAAGATAAAGAAAATTAAAGAAGAAGATAGTGATTTGTCCATAGATTCAAAGTATGTTGATTTATGGGATATGGTAAAAGAAATAACTAATCATCCTGAAATTAAGAAACTCAATTTAGACTTAGATCTTAATAGTTCAATTAGTGTCAGCTACATACTAGCAAGCGTATTACCATTAAGGCCTGTAGAAAAACAAACAATCCTAGAATTTGAGGATCCCAGGGACAAACTCGATTACTTGAAAGAAATTATAAAGAAGTTGGGTGGATAATTAGCCCTGTCTCCAATTTCCATGAAATCCATAGGGGATTCTGTGAGGCAGCATAGCCCTTGCGAGAGGGCCACTGGAGACATTTTCCGCGTCAAAAATCATTAAGTCCGATCGGTTCTCTTGTCCAAGATAGGCTAGAGCTATCAGATAACCTTCACCTTCTCTAGAGCTTTCATTTTTAGGAACAAATATTGGTTCACCAACTGCATCGAATTCTGAGAGAGTGAAGCTATCTTTAAGACCTGTATCAAAGTCATAATTGGTTATCGTGTTAAAACTTACTCCTTTTGGAGATTTACCATTATTTGAAGCGTAATAACCGTATCTATATTTAGACATGGCTTTTCTCTCGTCTAATCTTGGGAATTCACCAATGCTTTCATCTAGATAATTTTTTGTGATGGTACCTGAATTAGATCCAAGATCTATTTCCCATCTATTTAGTCTTGCTTCTCCCTTTTTGAGATCTGGGCTAGACCCATCAAGATGAGGAAACATAGGCGCTTCTTCAAATTGCATCATATCAGCAATGATTTTTCCTCCATCTTCATAAGCATTCATTGGGTGAAAGACATAACACGGATCGCTTTCAATCCATCTAATATCTTTTGCAGATCCATCTCTAGGCATGATTCCTATTTGACTGGGTCGATGAGCATCCCAAGCAATTGGAGACTTTCCTTCCGCAATTAACTGAAAATCAATTATTAAAGGAAAAATTGGAAAGATGACGTGCTTGGTAGTGACTATAAAGTCATGAACCATACTAGAGTAAGGAGTTTCAAACTCGGTAAATGTGGTCATCACCCCTTCAGCATTCACTACGAAATAGCTCATTTTGTTAACACCGAACCCATAACCAAAACCTATCATCTCTCCTGAGATAGGATCAATTTTAGGATGAGCTGTCATAGCAGAATCTAATTTTCCTTTATAGTTCCAAGCACCTTTAGATTCTAAGGAGATTGGATCTAATTCGAATGGTTTATTTCCTTCTTCTAAAGCAAGCAGTTTTCCTGAGTGGAATAAAATATTTGTATTGGCTGTTCCGTCTCCCCCTTCAAAATTATATTCTGGGTCTGAATCCATTGGATTGAATACGTTCACTAAAGATCTGCCAGCTTTTCTTTCTTGTTTCCACTTAGAAGTTTGAGCCCATCTATTTAGATAAGAAATCTTTCCATTTTCAAAATGAAAAGCGTGGATCATTCCGTCTCCAGCAAACCAATGATAATCACCTCCCATAGGAGGGAATTGAGGGTCAGGACCATTTCTATAATAACTTCCGAAGAGGTCTTGCGGTACTTCTCCCTCAATAATCAAGTCCTGGATGTTGCATTCCATCCTCAGTGGAGCATAGTTTCCTCTTAGGTTAGGGTGATCTGGGTATGTTTCTGTCATAGTTATTTAAATTTTTTACTAAGGTATCTTATAAATATCAATAAAACAATAATTCCAATCCAAAACCAAATCGATTCTAGGGGATTAGTGTTTTCTGTCACAACTGCTTGGCCAGCATAGTAACCAGGTACAGTATAAATTAAAGCCCATAGTAGACAGGAAAAGATTTCTATTAAGAAAAATCTCTTTCTATTCATTTCTAAAGAACCAGCAGTGATTGGAAGTAAGGGTCTGACTGGTCCTATAAATTTTCCAACGAATAAACCAATCATTCCGTATTGTTTGAAGAACCTTTTTCCATTAATTAGAAACTCGGGATGACTTTTAAAAGGCCAAAATTTAGTTAAAGAATTTCTTAGACTAAAACCAATAAAATAACTGGCTACATCAGATAAAAAACTTGAAACATAAGCCAATAGCACTACTTCGTATACACTAAGAGAGGTGGATGCCAGTCCAGATATGACAGCCAGCAGAACTACACCAGGAACAATAATTCCAATCAATGCAAATGATTCAATAAAGGAAGCTCCTATAATCCCTATCGCGATCCATTGTGGATTTCTTTCAAGCCATATTATTATTTCATTAATTTCAAACATCTTTGGTTTTAGAAAGATTAGATACTTAGGTAGAATATTCAACAATGTCTCAGAGTAAAGAAATAATTACATATATGGATAGGTTGGGCTCGGAAGCTAAAGAAGCTTCTGTGATACTTTCCCAAGCTACTTTAGAACAAAAAAACGAAGCCCTAGCTCGCATTTCAGAGGAGATCCAATTAAATAGAAAGGCAATTCTTGAAGTCAATCAAGCCGATCTTGCGCATGCTAAAGAAAAGTCAATTGGGTCTGCTTTGATAGATAGACTCGAATTAAATGACAGCAGAATTGATTCGATGATATCCGGCTTAAAAGTAGTATCTGAACTACCTGATCCCGTTGGTGAGATAACTGATTTAGACCCTACACCCTCAGGTATTGAAGTAAGTAAAATGCGGGTCCCTTTAGGAGTAGTTGGAATAATTTATGAATCTAGACCAAATGTAACAGCTGATGCTGCAGCTTTATGTTTAAAGTCAGGCAACGCTTGTCTTTTGAGAGGTGGATCTGAAGCTATTCAGTCCAATAAACTCATTTGGAATTGTCTGCAGAATGGTTTGATTAAATCAGGCCTCCCAAAAGAATGTATTCAACTAATTGAGACCACTGACAGAGAGGCTGTTAAGACTTTGTTGCATTTAGATAAATATCTGGACGTAATAATACCTAGAGGCGGAAAAGGTTTAGTAAAGCTTATAACAGAGGAATCCAGAGTTCCGGTCATTAAACATCTTGATGGAATATGTCATGTATACATAGATGACAGCGCAGATCTAAATAAAGCTGAAGAGATAGCGTTAAACGCTAAAACTTACAGATATGGTATTTGCGGAGCTATGGAAACACTTTTAATTCATAATAAAGTTGCTTCAGATGTTTTACCTTCTCTAATTGGTAAATTAAACGCCGAAGGTGTTGAAGTAAGAGGTTGTAAGAAAACAACTGAGTTTGTTGAAGTTTCTGATGCTACCGAAGAAGACTGGACAACAGAATATCTTGCCCCGATTCTTTCAATAAGAGTGGTTGAATCGATGAATGAAGCTATAGACCACATACAAAAGTATGGATCTCACCATACTGACTCTATAGTTTCAGAAGATCTGAAAAAAGTTGATGTCTTCTTTAAGCAAGTCGATTCCAGCTCAGTGATGCATAATTTACCCACTTGTTGGGCAGATGGATTTGAATATGGCCTTGGAGCCGAAGTTGGAATATCTACAGATAAAATTCATGCAAGGGGTCCGGTTGGCTTGGAAGGATTAACTTCACAAAAATTCATTGTTAAAGGAAACTCAGAACTAAGAGGAGCTTGATATCGTCCCGACAAAATTGATTGGTGTCTTTGGTGGAACTTTTGATCCTATTCATAAAGGCCACGTTCAAGTAATAGAAAATCTATTGAGAGTTATCGATTTTCATAGATTAATAGTCATACCCAACGGTCATCCTCCTCATAAAGAAGAAAGGATTGATCCACAGGATAAGTTAGAACTTGTAAAGGTGGCATTAGGGCATATCTCCAACATACATATTGATGATAGGGAGATTAGTACTGAAGCACCTTCTTATGCTTATTCTACTTTTAGAAAAATTAAAATCGAAAGTGAAGGATTTAATTTAGCTTGGGTAATGGGTTCAGATTCATTTCTTGGTATAGAAACTTGGTATGAATATGAAAAGCTTCTTGAAGAAGTTAATTTTGTAGTTCTAGAGAGACCAGGATATTCATTAGAAAATGATATTTCAATAAGACATATACTCGAACACAGGAAGATTAATGACATCTCAGAATTAAATGGCACAGTGGGAAAAATTTTTATTTTAAAAATAGATCCAGTTGAATTAACCTCTACAGAAATTAGAGATTCAATAAGAAAAAATGAGGATGTGTCTTCTCTCTTGAATCAAGATGTCTATCAATTAATTAAAGATAAAAATTTATACAAAAGATAAATGACTAAGAATTTAAAAAAAACAATCATCAATAGCCTTGAAGATATCAAGGCAGTAGATCCGGTCGCCATTGATGTGACCAAGATAAGTTCTTTAACGGACTATATGGTGATAGCCTCCGGCACATCTAATAGGCATATAACAGCGATGAGTGAGAGAGTTATCGAAGGACTCAAAGAAATCAATATTCCAGGCATAAAAATAGAAGGTCAGGGAGGTGATGATTGGTTATTGGTCGACGCAGGAGATGTAATAATCCATCTCATGTCTTCTGAAGCTAGAGAATTTTATGATTTAGAAAGCTTATGGGATCCTGAGCTTTAATGAAAATTAATTTCATTTGCATTGAATCTAGTCGACCAGAGTGGGCTCAAAAGGCTTTTCAATCATACGAATCTAAATTCAATAAATCTATCAATATAAATTGGATTGGAGTGAAGCCTCTCAATAGAAATAAGAACTATAATGTTTCAGACATTGTCCAAAGAGAGAGTGCGTTACTATCTTCAAAATTAAAGAAAAATGATTTCGTTATAACATTGGATAAAGAAGGTCAGAGCTTGAGTACCGAGAAATTAAGATTTCATTTTGACAATTGGATTTCAAACGCAAGAGACTTATCTATATTGATTGGCGGCCCAGATGGTTTGGGGAGTGAATTAATAAAAAAATCTGACTTTTGTTTATCTTTATCCAAATTAACTTTTCCACATTCAATGGTTCCTGTACTGGCTTTAGAACAGATTTATAGAGTTTGGTCTATCACACAGAATCATCCTTATCATAAGTAAATTTATGAGAACAATTCAGGATCTAAGAAAAGATGAACAAGCAGTTCATTCTCTGAAGAATAGGTCAAAAGTAATTTTTGTGATTCTATTTATATTGATCCTGTCCAGTTCATTTAAATTATTTCAATTAACTATCATAGAAAGAGATAGTTATACGGTTGAATCAGAAAAAAATAGAATAATTGAGATACCTATATACCCATCAAGAGGCCTTATCACTTTAGAAGATGGAACAATTATTGCTGAAAATATAGTTACTCAAGGAATCTTTATCAGAAATAAGTTTCTTGAATCATCTAAAGATCAAATTGAAGTTTTATTTAGAGATGTTCTTGAAGAAAAAAGAAATTTTTTTGTGTCAGATGAAACTAAAGAAGGTCAAAAAATTTGGTTAGCAAAAGATTTAACTGTCAAAGAACTAGCCAAGTATGAACTGCACAAAAACGCATTAGTTAACTTAGAGCTTGGAACAAATTTAAGGAGGTACTTGCCTCATCAGAGCCTATTCTCCCATGTAGTAGGCCATCTTGGTCCCATTGATAGAGAGGAGAGGCTTTCTTTGTCAAAGAAGGAGTATCCAGCTGATTCATATATTGGCAAGGTAGGTATAGAAAAAGTTTACGAAGAGTCCTTAAAAGGTTCTGTTGGGAAAAGTGCTATAGAAGTTGATGTCTATGGAAATAAATTAAGAGAAATTGAAAGGACAGATCCGATAAGACCTCTCAATATAAGCTTAAGCCTAAATTTTAAACTACAGAAAATAGCTAAAGAAGCGCTTAATGGAAGGAGAGGTGCAGTCGTTGCAATGGACCCCAATACTGGATTTATAAAAGCTTTAGTCAGTTCTCCAGATTACAATCCTAATGTACTGAATGGCTCAGAAAATGGAAAATCAGTTGACGATTCTTTTATTGAAGATGCGCCTTTCTTCAATCGAGCTATTTCAGGCTCTTATCCTCCGGCCTCAACTATCAAGCCTTTTATCGGATTACTTGGTTTAGAAGAACAGATTATTAATGAAAAAACCATCATAGAAGATAATGGGTTTTTTCAATTAAAGGAGGATGGAAGAAAATACAGAGGCTGGAAGGAAGATGGACACGGGAAAGTAAATCTTAATAAAGCCATTGTCGAGTCATCTGATGTTTATTTTTATCAATTAGCCTCCCAATTAACCATAGATAGGATTTCTGAATTTTTAGCTAAATTTGGATTTGGAGGCTTGAGCGGTATAGATTTGTATAATGAATCAAGCAGTATCCTGCCAACCAGAAGTTGGAAGTTGGGCAACATAGGTGAGTCTTGGTTTGTTGGCGACACTATTAATATTGGAATAGGTCAAGGCTACATAACTTCAACACCTTTGCAGCTTGCTGTATCCATTTCCGCTATAGCAACTAAAGGAAAGATATTCCGACCTAAACTCATAAGCGGTAATCAATTCACTAAATTTAAACCTGAAGTTCTCATGGAAGTTCAACTTAGGAATGAGAAGCATTGGGAGTCTATAGAAAAATCAATGATTTCAGTAATAAATTCTTGGAATGGAACTGCTCATAATATCTATGAAGAAAATGGGATATCTATTGCAGGAAAAACTGGAACTGCCCAAATCGTAAGTTTGATTGATCAGGAACTAACCGTAAGAGAGGAGTATGAGGGAGTAAGGAAGAATATTAGAGACAGAGACCATGCT